>OLPF01000085.1_pt1 | contig 103775 bp, 102 predicted proteins | sample 1673121 | NCBI WGS metagenome assembly OLPF01 (sample SAMEA3136756, study PRJEB25190) | human gut metagenome
TTAAGTCTGTGGAGAATAGAGGGTACTCTATCTAAGAAGCAGAAAGCCCAGGAGGCAACGACTGGGAGATGAAAATTTGTTTTCATTTTGTTCTTTCTTGCAATCGATTCGTTTCTCATCTTTTTTCTTTTAGAAACGTGAAAATAATGCTAAAATGGATATAGAGAGGTGGGATTTTCTTGGAGAGTGTTTATCTTTTAGAAACAGATGATGATTTTGTTAGACAAGAATCGTTAAATCGTTTTTTATCCTCTTTGAATCAGTATGAAATTGTAAAGTACGATGGGGAAGATACCTCTTGGCAAAGAGTGTTAGAAGACTTGAATACGTATAACTTTTTAGTTGAACACAAGTGCATCGTATTTGAAAATGCTCCTGTCAATACGATTTCAGATGCGGACTGGAAATCTTTGGAACAGTATTTAAATCATCCATCTACAGATAATATCTTAGTATTGGTTGTAACAAAACTCGATAAACGTAAGAAAAGTAACGATGTTCTTGTAAAACTTACAAAAGCACTTGCTACTAAAATCGACATTCAGGATTTAGTTCGTAAGTCTTGTGAAGAGTATCAAATTACGCCTAGAACGATTTCTTATCTCATCGATTATTGTCTTGATGACAATGAAAAAATTATGACAGAACTAGAAAAATTAAAACTTTATTGTTATGATTCCAAAGAAATTACGACGAACGATATCGATGAGATTGTAACGAAGTCTTTAGATGATGATATTTTTACATTGGTAGATGCCATTATGACTAATAAAAAAGCCAAAGCCATCGAACTTTATCAAGATATGCTTTTGCATGGTGGAGATGCCAAACAAATTTTATCCCTAGTGGCAAATCAATTTACATTGTATTATCAGACTCGTGTTTTAAGGCAAGATGGATACTCTAGTCCTGATATTGCGAAAGAATTAGGAATTCATCCTTACCGTGTTCAATTGGCATTAGAGAAGACGTATCGGTATACGGATTCTGAACTTTTGAAAAAGATTTCAAAACTAGCTGAACTCGATTATGAATCGAAAATTGGAAAACAAAATGTCGAAGATGGGTTCCTTTTGTTTTTCTTGGCACTATAGAGGTGTGTTATGATTGTTTTGATTATCGTGCTGTACATCGTTTTTAAAATAGGACTTGCTAAAGTTTTTCAAAAAGCTGGAAAAAAGTGGTTTTGGGCCTTCATCCCAATTGCAGATCTGTGGGTGTGGATTGAACTTTCCGATAGTAGTGGGGCAGTGATATTCGGTCCAGTTTTTCTAGTATGGTTATATTCCTGTATTATATCTTTTCCGTTTCTTGGTATTTTTTTGATTATTCTCGCGTTGTTTATAGGAGTTATGTTGTTAGGGCATTGGTTTAAAATTCATTTTATCATTGCTAGAAAATTTGGTGGTGGAACTCTTCTGGGTTTAGGACTTATATTTCTACCGTTTATCGTGATTCCGATTTTAGGATTTAGCTCACAACCGTTCGTTTCATCTTTACAATAAAAAAGACACTAGAAAATTAGTGTCTTTAATATTCTTTGGGTATTTAAGAAATTTAATTTGGCAACGTGTTTTAATTTTTCTTCGCCGTATTTTTCTACGATTTCTTCGCCAATTTTATCGACTTCTTTGCCGGCACCTTTTGGCAGAGGAATGTGCAATTCGTCACTTAGACGATCGAACTCTTTTAAAAATACATAACGGGCTAGGATAGAGGATGCTGCTACAGCTAGGTTTTTATCTTCTGCTTTCGGCATGAACGTAATGCCTCGTTGGATATTTGATGCATCTTTGATGTAATCGTAGTATCTTGCTTCTTTGGCAAATTCATCGACGATGATGTAATCGACATCACTTACTTCTTGCATCATTTGATATAGTACTTTGTTGTGCATGATGGCTTTAATTTTATTCATGTTGACGTCTTTCGAATATTTTTCGTTATATTCGTCGTTTTTTAAGATTAGACATTTATATTTGATTTTTTTAGCAATTTGGGGAGCGATTTTTAACATTGCATCGTCCGTTAGTTTTTTAGAATCCTTAACACCTAGACTTTCTAGAAAGGAAATATCTTCCTTGGTAACGTAACTAGCGCAGACGACGATTGGACCAAAATAATCGCCTGTTCCTACTTCGTCACTACCGACAGAAGTGACGTTATAGTATTGATTGTTTTCCGGTTTTACTTTCTTTTCTTCTTTACTAGCGCCCATCTCTTGCCACATAGCAGCATCGACATCGGCACTTGTGCCTTGAAACATAACTTTTCCAGATGTGTACATTGTGATTACCGTATCGTTATCTTCTGCTTGAAAGACGACGTATGGAATTTCTTTGTCACGTCTTTTATCTTTGTAGTATTCGATCATTTTCTGTTTTACTTCTTCGTTTACACGAATTACAACGTTCATAATACCAGACTCCTTATCTCTTTTACTATTATACCGGAAAGATTAAGAAATTGCTATTTGATTTGACAAGAAAGTGTCTTTTTTGTGTTAAAAGTTTCTAAAATAAGGTATAATGGTAATAGATAGGAAAGTAGGAGTTAGTATGAATATTATCGATGCACTTATTATTTTGTTAATTTTAATGTTTGGAGTCATTGGATTTCAGCGTGGTTTTTTTAAACAGACAGTCGTATTTGTTGGCGAAATCGTTGCCATCGTCGTGGCATTTTTCTTAAAGAATCCAATTGCCGATTTCTTGTGTCTCAACTTACCGTTCTTTCATTTCGGTGGACTATTCAAAGGTGTGCAAGCAATCAACATATTCATGTATCAAGTCATTGCTTTTATCTTTGTGCTTGCTATTTTGTACATCATCTTAAATGTGTTGATTCGCATTTCTGGTATCGTCGAAAAGATTTTGAAATTCACGATTATCTTAGGTATTCCTTCTAAAATTTTAGGTGGAATCTTTGGATTAATTGAAGGAATTTTAGTTACATATATCGCTTTGTTTGTATTAAAGCAACCGATGTTTCAAGTTCCGTTTATCGATGATTCGAAATTGACACCATTCATTTTAGAAAATGTACCGTTTTTATCGGATGCGTTAGATCCAACGGTTCATGCCATTACAGAAATTTACGATTTAGTTCGCAATGACGAGTTAGATAGTAACGGTTATAATCGCGAAGCCATTCGAATTATGTTAGAATATCATGTTGTCAGTCCCGAGTTGATCGAAGGATTAGACAACAAAGGAAAAGTAAGCGTTCCAGATTTGGACAGTTTACTAGAACAATATCAATAGGAGGGTAATTATGATTAAACATTTAGAAAAAGAAGATTTTCATAAAGAAATAGAAAAAGGAACAGTCTTGGTAGATTTTTATGCCACTTGGTGTGGTCCATGTAAGATGATGGAACCAATTCTTGAAAAACTATCCAAAGAAAAAGACATCAAAGTAATTAAAGTTGACGTCGATCAACACGAAGATTTAGCAAGGGAATACGGAGTTATGTCGATTCCAAATTTATTCTTGTTTAAAGATGGCAAGGAAGCAAAGAATCAGGTTGGGTATTTACCTTACGAACAACTTGAAAAATGGTTTTAATGAATTCCTATGAAAGCAACTAAGAAAAAGAAACCTATCGTTACCATTCAAAAAGGGAACTTTCAAGAATTTCAATTTTATTATGGCGAGTATGCTAAATATTCTGTTTTAGGAAGTGCTATTCAAGAGGGAACGGCCACGTTTTATCTCGTTTTAGAAGATGGTCTTTACATGAAAGACTTTTGGACTTACGATATGCCAGATGGGGTGTTAGAACTAGGAATTCCAAATGGACCAATCAAACAGACGATATTGGATAAACGATACTTTCCAGAAGTTCTTTCTTATTTTCAGAAAGAAAAAGTAAAAAGTCTCATCGTGATGCTCGTTTTACGGATTCATGATACCGAAACAGAAGATGCTTCCCAAAAACGAGAGTTTTTAGAACATTATGGTTTTATTCCTATCAATAACCTTCAAAATGACGATGTATCGATGGTTCAGTTACAATATTCATTTTTAAAGAAAAAAGACGTTTAATCCGTCTTTTTTTTAATGTATGTTTTGCCGATTACTTTGTAATTTACTTTGTTTTCGTAAAGTTTTTGGATATCCGTTTGATTTCCGTTGGCGATGATTTCGATGGATTCTGCAAACGTCTTTTCTTTGATTTCTAAGTTTTCTAGTAGACGATTCATCTGTTTGGAATCTTGATAATCGTATTGTATTTTTATGACGTAACCTGGTTCTAGTTCGATAATCTGTGCTTCCTCAAGGGCGTTTCGTACACTTCCAGAGTAGGCCCGAACCAATCCGCCAGCACCTAGTTTCATGCCACCAAAATAGCGAATGACGATGGCTAAGATAAAGTGCAAGTCTTGTTTGATTAGGACGTTTAACATTGGATTTCCAGCTGTACCAGATGGCTCGCCATCATCACTTGCATGCATATCGATATCTAAAACGTAGGCATAGGTATAGTGAGTTGCAGCAGGGTATTCTTCTTTTGCATCGTTAATCGCTTTTCTTACTTCTTCTTTATTGTGAACTCGGATTAAAAGGGTAATAAAACGAGATTTTTGAACGATTTGTTCGCTCTTTAGATTGTGTTCGATCGTTTTCATAGCATCACCAATTTCTATTATACTAAAAATGAGCCAAAAATTTATAGTTTTTATGATATAATAAATAAAAAAAGGAGGAACTGGTATGGATCAAGAAACAAAAGAATTTATCAAGAAGAAACTTTCCCTGGTACCGGAACTTCCTGGTTCTTATCAAATGAAAGACAGAGATGGTGTCATCATCTATGTCGGAAAGGCCAAAAATTTGCATCGTCGTGTCAGTTCTTATTTTACGAGAACGGTTACGGGTAAGACGGCGATGTTGGTGGCAGATATCAAAGATTTCGATTATATCGTCACATCTTCTGAATTAGAGTCATTGATTTTGGAAATTACGTTAATTAAAAAGTACGATCCGAAATACAATATTTTATTGCGGGATGATAAAACGTATCCGTATATCGAACTTACGACGGAGAAGTATCCTAGAGTACGTGTCATTCGGAATGTAAATAGAAAGAAGAAAACGACTCATATGTTTGGTCCTTATCCCAATGTGACGAGTGCTAGACAGACCGTAGAAATCATCAACCGCATTTATCCGTTACGAAAATGTGAAACATTGCAGAAAGATGTTTGCTTGTATTACCATTTGGGAGAATGTTTGGGATATTGCAAAAAGAATATTGACACAGCAGAAATTAAACAAATGACGAGCGAGATTACGAGTTTCTTAAAGGGCGATGCAAGCATTGTTACGAATAAATTGAAAGCAGAGATGGAACAAGCGAGTGCATCATTAAATTTCGAAAAAGCATTAGAGTTAAAAAACATGTTAGATAGCATTCATGTAACATTGCGTCATCAAAAAATCGATTTAAACCGCAAATACAATTTTGATTTACTTAGTTTTTATTCGGATAATGGTCTCGTTGCCGTTGAATGTTTCTTTATTCGCGAAGGATTGTTGTTCGGTCAACATCACGATTTGTTTTCTTTGGTATCAACGCCAGAAGAAGATGTGACCGAGTACTTCATCAAGTTTTATGCCAAATCTTCCATGAGTCCTAAGATGTTGGTAGTCGATTCGAAACTAGATCAAAAGTTACTTTCTGATTATTTTGGTGTCAAAGTGTCTTCACCAAGTAGAGGAAACATAAAAAAATTAATCGATTTGGCAAGAGAAAACGCAAAAATCAATTTAAAGAACAAAGAGGAAGAAATTAAAAAGAGTGACTCCTCTCGGTACCGGGCGATTGCTAGTTTAAAGAAAATATTGCATACCGATAAGGTTTCTCGAATTGAATCGTTCGATAACTCCCATTTGTTTGGAACCTTTTACGTTGCGGGTATGGTTACATTTGTCGACTTTTTACCGCATCGAAATGATTATCGGAAGTTTCGTATCTCATCATCTGTCAAAGACGATTTGGGTGCGATGAGAGAAGTTTTATACCGCAGATATTATCACGTTATGATGGAGGAAGAGAAAGGGCCTGATTTAATCGTTTTGGACGGTGGAGAAACGCAAGTGTCGGTCGCAAATGAGGTCCTTGCTTCTTTGAATTTGAAGATTCCTATCATCGGTTTAAAGAAAAACGATAAACATAGAACGGAATCTTTAGTTTTACAGGATTTAACGGAAATTCCCATTAAAGAACATCCGGATTTGTTCGTCTATTTAGGTAGGATTCAAGAAGAAGTTCACCGTTTTGCAATTACGTATCATAGAAACATCAAAAGCAAAGGAACGTTATCTTCTTTGCTCGACATGGCACCAGGAATTGGAGAAGTACGAAAGAAACAGTTACTTCGTAAATTTGGGTCTTTGAAGAAGATGAAAGAAGCGTCTTTGGAAGAGTTGGGAGAAGTACTGGGACCAACTTTAGCAATTCAATTTCAAGAGTTTCTATCCCATCAATTAGAAACGCAGGAAAGAAGGGAAGAAAATGAGTAAAATTCATGTTATGGACGAAGGTCTTGCCAACAAGATTGCGGCCGGAGAAGTTGTCGAACGTCCGATGAATGTCGTCAAAGAATTGACAGAGAATGCAGTCGATGCTAAAAGTACCGAAATCAGTATCTTTTTACGGGATGCTGGTGTGAAAGAAGTAAAGGTAGTCGACAATGGAATCGGTATGGACCGAGAAGATGCGACGTTAGCATTCTCTCGCCATGCGACTTCTAAGTTACGCGATTTAAATGATCTGTTTCACATCATGTCATTAGGGTTTCGTGGCGAAGCGCTTCCTTCTATCGCTGCCGTTAGTGAAGTAACTTTAAAAACATCGAATGGTGAAGAGGGCACGGAAGTTGTCATCGACGGTGGTGTCATGCAGAAAGTATCTTCATCCGATATCCGAGTTGGAACGAGTATTTCCGTTCGCAATTTATTTTATAATACGCCTGTTAGATTGAAGTATTTAAAGAACTTGTATGCTGAACTTGCAGTCATTACAGAGTACATTAACAAGATGGCTTTGAGTTATCCGAATATCAAATTCACTCTCGTGAACAATGATAAAACTCTTTTAAAAACGGATGGTTCGGGAAGGTTACTGAAAGTCATCAACGACATCTACGGAATTCAAGTTACCAAGAATATGATTTACGTGGAAGGAGATAGTGACGACTATAAAATTCATGGTTACATCTCTAGGCCGGAAGTCGTCAAAGGAACCAGAAACAGTATTACGACTTTAGTAAATGGCCGTGTCATTAAAGATAATGAATTAAACCGTACGATTTTAGATGCTTATCACACGTATATTGCGGTCGATAAATCGCCGATTGTCGTTATGTCTATCGAAGTAGATCCGAACTTAGTCGATATCAATGTTCATCCGACGAAAATGGATATCAAGTTTTCTAAGATTGAAGATTTAAAATATTTAATTACGAAGTTAATTGACGATCAGTTACAGACTAAGAATTTAATCCAAGTTGGAATTGATAAAGTCGATATGTCTAAAGTGGAAACACACGTCACCAATCACTATGCAAATGTAAACATCAAAGATGAGTTCGATTCTGAGAAGAAGGATGAAGAGTTCGCTGAATTTGAAAATATGCAACTGGATTTACAAGTCGAAGAAAAGCAAGAAGAATATCATCCGGCAGAGCCTAGAATCAAGCCTATGACACCGATCGGAGCCATTCACTGTACTTATATCATTGCCGAAAACGAAGACGGAATGTACGTCATCGATCAGCATGCTGCTGCAGAACGAGTCAATTACGAAAAATTCATGCGCGAACTTAGTAAAAAAGAGAAAGCAAAGATGGATTTACTCGTGCCGATTAAAATTGAACTGCCAACGAACGATTACCTAATCTTAAAACAGCATTTGGATGTGTTAGATACGATTGGAATTACGTATGAAGAGTTCGGTTTTAATACGTTACTGATTCGGAGTACACCAGTTTGGTTTAAAAAAGGAGAAGAGGAAGCATCCATTCATACCGTCATAGACATGATTATCGAGACGAAGACGTTTGAAATTTCAAAATTTATTGAAAAAGTTGCTACTTCTCTTGCTTGTAAGACGAGTATCAAAGCAAACGATTACATTTCATTAGAAGATATGAAAGTGTTACTAGAACAGTTACGGCATGCCGATAATCCATTTACGTGTCCACACGGACGGCCATCGATTATCAAATATACCAATTACGATTTGGAGAGGTTGTTTAAACGCGCAGAATAGGGGGAGTTTTATGAATTTACAGGATCAAGAATTTAATAACGTGTATTTTGCATCGATGATGCAAAGCTTAGGAGCGGTGAATCCAATAACCAATTGGTATGTCGAACTTTGTGATGCAGAAAGCATGCCAGTTTGCCATTATTTACCGAAGCGAACTAATGTATCGCATCATGTGTTGCATTGTAATCACAATACGATTTCGTGTAATTTAGATCAGCTGCTTTTTTTAGCAGAGGATAGATACGTGTTGGCAAATGGTTTTTTTCCGGAGTTACCTTTGCTTATCGATCGATTAGAAGTTTGTGCGAATAATGAGTCATGTTCTTATGAGTTTTTTGTTGGAGTTTGTGGGAATGCAAAGAGCGATGCTGTCAAGTTAGATATCGAGCAGTACCATGATTTACGGAATTTTTTGACGGACGAATATGGAATCGATACTTCAAATGGTCTATTTGTTTACGAAGAAGAACGGGTCGATATGGGAATTAAATCCTATTTTCTATACTACGATCGACCTGCTACATTGCCACATCGGAAGTGGTATTTATGTTAAAACTGATTGCTATCGTAGGTCCAACTGGTGTCGGGAAAACGAAACTTAGTATCGCTCTTGCCAAACATTACGATGCAGAGATTATCAACTGTGATGCCATGCAAGTGTACAAAGGAATGGATATTGGAACGGCTAAAGTGACGACGGAAGAGATGGATGGAATTCCTCATCATTTACTTTCTTTTGTTCCCGTTACTAGAAATTATACGGTTTTTGATTATCAGAAAGATGGTAGACAAGTCATTGATGAGATACGAAGTCGTGGCAAAAACATCATTTTAGTTGGGGGCACCGGTCTTTATTTAAAAGCACTTTTATATCGTTACGAATTTCACGAAGTACCAAAAATCGAACATATTGAAGATTTGACGTTAGAAGAAATGCTTGCTACTTTGCAGAGAGAAGGTGTCTCTTTAGAAAATGTCGACGTTTCCAATCGTCGTCGTGTCGAGCGACTTTATACCAATGTGATGGCAGGAGTTTTTCCTACTAAGACAGGAAATGAGTTGTTGTATGACGCAGTATTTATCGGTCTTACAACAGAGCGGGAACATTTGTACTCGATTATCGATACGAGAGTTTCTAAAATGATTTCCGATGGATTAGTTGATGAAGTAAAATCCCTTCTTCCTTATGCGAATGATAGCAAAGCCCTTTCTACTGCAATCGGATATAAAGAAATTATTTCGTATTTAGAAGGAGATTGTACGTTAGAGGAGGCCATTTCCCTGATTCAAAAAAATTCTCGTCATTATGCGAAGCGCCAATACACGTTCTTTCGTCACCAACTTCCAGTTCACTGGATTTCGGTCTGTTTCGATGACTTCCAAAAGACGATTCAAGAAGCCATCGATTGGATTACAAAAGAAAACTCTTCCCGGTAGGAAAGAGTTTTTGTTTTAAATGGTTGCTTCTTCGTATACAGTTGGATCAAAATCGTGTTGATGTTGATCGACATCAATTTCGTCTAATTTACTAGCATCGATTAAGAAGAAACTGTATTCGATGGTATCGATTCCAGAAGTCGTGATAGGATCATCCCAAGTGACATCTAAGTGGTACCATTGTTGGTTTAACTGGACTAAATTCCAAATGTGGTTTTCACTTGCAACTTTGATGTTCGGTAGACCGAATCTCGTTAAGAATATTGCCATTGCATCGGTGTATCCACCACAAATTCCGTATCCTTGAAAGAGAGGGCCGATGGCATTATCTGATTCGTATGTTACAATATTGTGGTCGGTTCTTTCAGAATCGTACCTTGTCGAGTGAATCAAGTAGTCATGAACTGCTCTGATTTTTTCTTGGGTATCTGTCGTCGTAATCGTCGTTAAAATTTCATCCACTTTGCGATTGATTCTTGCAATGTCGTCATCACTATAAGTGTGCTCGACGTGAATGACGATTTTTCCTAAGGAATCAAATTCCGTTTCGATATTTTTAAAACTGTTAAACGGATGCACGAAGTTGTTGATATGCGATAATGTAATTTGATCGTTTGACAAGTCTTTGATGTCTTTTAAACAATCTTTGTAATTATCATCGCAATAGAATGTAAAATCATCTAATCCACTATCTAGAACCGTGTAGTAAATATTTTTTAAATCCTGTTTACTTGTCGGTGTAAAGTTATTTGTACTTTGTACATAGAAGTAATTTGCACCGGTATAATACTCGTTTCGTTCGCTACTGTCGATACTTGCTTCGCGATTGGGATTTAGGAAGGTATTCATATAGAAAGTTACCAGTTCGGTTCGGTATAAGAATATCGCTCCTAAAACAATCATCAAAATACCTACTGCTGTCAACTTTCTTATCTTCATTTTATCACCTTAGTATAAGTATAACAAAAATGCATAAAAAAAAGAAGAAAAATCTTCTTTAATTTATTCTGCATTATTTGCAAGTTTTGCTAGTCTTGATTTATCTCTAGCAGCTTTGTTTTTCTTAATGATTCCTTTGTTTAAGGCTTTGTCGATTCGTTTTACAGCAACATCTACTGCACTATTTAGTTCTTCTTTTGAAGCGTTGTTATTAGCAGCTTTTTCTACGTTTTTAATTGCTGTTCTCATGCTTGATCTTACTAAAACGTTTGCATCTTTCTTTTTTGCAGTTACTTTTACACGTTTTTTAGCACTTTTGATAATTGGCATTTCTTTCACCTCACTTTTTACGAACATATTAATGATAACAAAAAACTCATAAAAAAGCAAATAAAACTTGCATTTTTCGGGAAAAGTATAATAGGTGATGCTTTTTGAAGAAGATTTGGAATACAAGAACGGACTTAATTACTGAGCAAGAAGATCAAAAGAAGAACGAGAAAACTTATGAAATTGATGGGATTTCTGTAACGAAATCTTTGATGAGCGGAACGTATTATACGATTCGATTTGAAGATTTGTCGAATGTTTTAGAACGAAAAAATTTAATTCATGCTCTTACAAAGACATTTTCGGAACTGTTTCAACAACTGAATTTATCTTTTGAATCATCGTGTTTGGTGGTGGGATTAGGGAATCGGGAGTCGACACCGGATTCTCTTGGTCCAATCGTGCTACAGAATTTGATTGTAACCAAGTATTTATTCGATCAAAATACGATTACAATGTTAGATAAATATCGGAACGTTTCTTCGTTTGCTCCTAATGTGACGGGAGTTACAGGTTTAGAGACCATCGAGTTAATCAAAAGTGTCATTACGACCTTTCATCCGGATTTTGTCATTGCAATCGATGCTTTGGCATCTTCTAAAATCGAAAATATTTTAAAAGTAATCCAGATTACAGATACAGGGATTCATCCCGGCTCTGGAGTAGGGAACAATCGTGGCGAATTATCGAGCAACACGTTGGGAATTCCTGTCATTGCCGTCGGTGTCCCTACTGTCATCGATGGAGTCACTATCGTCTACGATACCATCCGCTATTTGTACCAAAAGATTAGTTATACCAAAAAGAATTTCAAAAAAGAAAAACTCTCTCTTTTTTCTAACTCTCATCATAAATACCAAGATGAACTTTCAGAGGATGAAAAGAGTCAGTTATTAGGAAGCGTCGGAACTCTCACGGAAGGTGATTTAAAGCAATTATTAAAAGAAGTTTTAGTCGATGAAAATCTGATTGTCAGTCCAAAAGAAATCGATTTCGATATTAGTAAATTAGGAAATATCTTGAGCGATGCTCTCAATAAAAGTTTGCACCGGTTATAGTTCGACAAAATGATACTACTGTTCCTGTTACAATGTTTGTAGAAAGGAAGTGGTATTAGGAAAAAGAAACGAATCTATGGTATTCTATTTTTAGGATTACTAGCGACTCTTGTTTTTTATTTTGCAAGACGGAGTGATCGTTCACTCATAGAGATTACTTCTACCTTTGCAACAAAAGGAATCGATTTTTCTTCTGATGCTACTTCTGAGCATTCTTCTTTTGATCCGCTAGAGTCTATTTTAGAAGGAACGTTTCAAACATATGTGTTTTCTCCTCCGACGTCAACACCTTCTCCCGATGGTAAATTATTTCAGCCCCTGATCTACTTTTACAATAGTCATCCGGGAGAAGAGTATCAGGCCGATATGGTGAATGGTTTTGGAGTGGCACCCAACGTGACAGTAACAAACTATATTTTACAAGAAGAATTCAAAAAAAGAGGAATCGATGTCGTCGTCGAAGAGCGAAGTGCAACGGATGTATTAAATGCCAACGGTTGGAAATATGCTAGGAGTTACGATGCCACTAGAACGTTTTTAGAAAGTGCCATCTTGGAGTATCCAACTTTAGAGTACTTTGTAGATTTGCATCGTGACTCTGTCTCTAGAGGAATTTCTACTGTTACGATTGGAGACACTGATTATGCCAAAGTGATGTTTTTAATTGGTATGGAAAATACTGGTCATGCGGCGAACGAAGCCTTAACCGTTCAAATTGAACAATACTTAAACAGTCATTACGAAGGGATTTCGAGAGGAATTTACCGCAAGAGTGGGGCTGGAGTGAACGGCGTGTACAATCAAGATTTTTCTGGTAATACGATATTGATAGAGATTGGTGGCATGGAAAACACATTAGAAGAAGTCTATCACACTTGTCTTGCAATCGCAGAAGCACTTTATGTTGTGATGGTAGGTGATGCATGAAAGTAAAGGATGTATGGCTTGGAATATTCATCTTTTTATTGGTCATCTTCTTTGGACTGTATTTTTCTTCTAAAACCGGTTACTACGAAACAGAAGAAAAAAATAAAACAATTTTAACTTTAGAACAAATCAAAGCATTTGAAACGGATGTCCAAAATGGTGCGGAAATCGATCTCAAAGAATACTTAAAAACATTCGAAAAAGATTATGATAACACGATTTCCTCTTCTTCTTTACATCTTTCCAATTGGATTGGCAAGACCATTAAAGATGTCCTTACCAACGCCATTAAAAGTTTAGCTAAAATGGTTTCTTAAAAGTCTTCGAAAGAAGGCTTTTTTCTTTTTCTATTTTTATTGTATAATAGATGTAGGAGGCTAGTTATGAGAACGACATTTTTAGAAAAACGACTATTTTCCTTTTTTCTTTCTTTATTTGTATTATTTGGATGTTTCTTTTTCTTTTGGCAAAGGGATCGTTCGATTGGCTTCGATTTTGAATTTTTCTCTTATTCTATTGCGTGTATGATTTTGTGCTTTTTGTTTTATCGTTTGCTCTTATTTTTATTTTCTTTCTTAAAACGAAGCGAGACTGGTTCTTATTATTCTTCTAAATATGTACATTCTCATGGTGTACAGGAGGTTTTAAAAACATCTCGAATTTCGTTTCGGACTTGTTTAAAGAAAGATTTGGAAGATTTAGAAAAAAGACGTTACATCACGAAAGAGAAAGATTCGTATCACGTTACGACAATTTTAAAAAACTACGGTGTATTCGATTCTCACTTGCGTGTCATTACCGATTATCTACAGGGGGGGGATAAGTCGTTCAAAGACTTTTTTACGCCTGCTTTTAAAAAATGTTATTTAAAACTTTTGACATCGGATATGGAGCAGGCAGGACTTTTAAAAAAACAAGGGATTTTCTTAGACTTTTTATCTTACATTATTTTTGCTTTGTATATTGTATTGCTAGCGTCTTTTTCGTTACATGGCTTTTATTTACCGGAAATATCGGGACGTTTTGGACAACTATTTTTGTTTTTTCTAATTACTTGTTTATTTCAATTTGTTTTCTTTCATTTTGTATTTCGGAATTCTTATCAAGTTACTTCGTTTGGAAAATCTTATAAAATCTAGATTATTTGATTCGATATGGAATGATGATTCGTTCCATATCTTTTTTTGTTGCTTTTTTTCTTCTTTCTCGTTATACTTTTATTTAGATAAGGGTAAGAAGCGGGAAATAGTAGGAGGAAATATATGGGAATTAACAATTTAAAAGTCAATTTACTAGAAAATACACCGTTTTTAAACAGTGATGGTACGTTCGATTTAAAAAGAGCCATGACGCATTCTGGTCATATCGCTGGAATTTGTTACAATCAAGATGGACTTCAAGCATCATTTCAAGAAAGTTCAGATAAAACGGAACGACGTGTCAATATGAATGCGAACAATGGTCATCAATCCGTATTTGAACATATTGGCTTGACGTTAGATATCGAGAATTCACCTAAGATGTTCAACATGGTTTTAAATAATGAAGGACAGTACAATGCTAGTGAGAGAAGTTTGCGGTATACGAAGCCTAGTGCCCATGCCGGGATATCTGATCGCGAGGTAGAACTTTACGATAAGTGGTATCACATCTTTTTGGATTTGATCGAACAAAATCTCGGGACTGCTTTACCAGACCGAAAGAAGAGAACGTTGGCACAAGAAAATGCGAGATCGATGACGAGTGTCTTTTATCAAACAGAACTTGTCTATACTGTTCCATTAGCACAACTAAATCGGCTTTTAATGATGATGGAAGTGTATGAAAAAGAAAGCAAAGGTACATCGTTTGATGAGAGATTAATCGATTCTTTTCATGCTTTCCGTTCTGAATGTGAACGTCTTCATCTAGTGGATGAGCGTCTTCTTACGAATTTTAAGAATCGTCATTTGCGTCTTTTTGCTAAGCCGGGAGATGATCTTGATAAAAAGTTCTTCCGCGATGAATTTGGAGAAAGTTATTCTACTACGTATACAGAGTCTTTTGCTGCATTTGCCCAGGCCCAACGACATCGTACGATTTCTTACCAAATTCAAATTCCTGAAGGAGATAAGTACGGTTACTTCGTACCGGAGTTATTATCCTCTAAGTGCAAGCACGATGGGTATGATGGTCGTGACTTGACGCGGGAGTGGCAACAAGATATTCAGAGCATTCGTTCTGTCTATCCGAACGGCATGAAAATTGCTGTTCAAGAACGTGGCACGTTAGAAAATTTCATCGAAAAATTAAAAGAACGGGAATGTACTGCAGCTCAATATGAAATTTGGAAAGATACCGATGATACTTTGACTGAGTACATGGAAGCGTTAGACCGTACGAAACATCCTGCTGCTGATAGACTGAGACCTTACACCAAGACCATGCGCTGTGGATTTCCTGATTTTACTTGTACGAACCCTTGCGGCAATCCGTCTAAAAATAGAATCGTATAACACAGAATTTCTGTGTTATTTTCATTTGTTTCCAGATTTGATTTCTACCCGTTTTTGTGATACAATGTACTAAGTTTTAGAAAAATTGACAAGTAGGTGACGTTATGAAACAATCGAATATTAGAAATTTTTCCATCATTGCTCATATCGATCACGGAAAAAGTACGTTAGCGGATCGAATTTTAGAAGTGACAGGTGCCGTTTCTAAACGAGAAGCAAAAGAACAGATGTTAGATAGTATGGATATCGAACGGGAGCGTGGCATCACGATTAAACTGAATGCCGTCCAACTTTCGTATCATCATAATGGCGAAGATTATTTGTTAAACTTGATTGATACTCCGGGGCACGTCGATTTCTCCTATGAAGTGAGTCGTAGTTTAGCAGCTTGTGAAGGGGCAATTTTAGTGGTCGATGCGGCGCAAGGAATCGAGGCTCAGACATTAGCCAATTTATATTTAGCGATGGAACACGATCTGACGATTATACCGGTCATCAACAAGATCGACTTACCGAATGCGGATATTCCGAAAGTAAAGGGAGAACTCATCTCCAATTTAGGATTTTCGGAAGATGAAATTATTTTGACGAGTGCTAAAACGGGTGAAGGAATCGAAAGTTTAGTAGAAGCTGTCATCGAACGGATTCCCGCGCCAAAAGGAGATGCCAAAGATTCTTTACAAGCATTAATATTCGATAGTTATTTCGATTCTTATCGCGGTGTCGTCGTACTGGCTCGGTTAATGGCGGGAAGTCTTGCCGTAGGTGATAAAATTTTGTTTATGAAGACTGGTGCCAGTTATGTTGTAACGGAACTATTTACGATGAACCCGAAAGAAGAGAAAATTTCTTCAGCAGTGGCAGGGGACGTCTGTTACATCGTCGCGTCGATTAAAGATATTCAAGACGTACATGTCGGAGACACCATTACCCATATGGACCAGCCGGCAACGGATGCGATTACGGGATATCAACCGATGAAACCGATGGTTTACTGTGGACTTTATCCGATTGATTCTACTAAGTTTGACGAGTTACGAGAATCGTTAGATAAATTAAAATTAAACGATGCCTCTTTATTTTATGAAGCAGAGACATCGAAAGCGTTGGGATTTGGTTTCCGCTGTGGTTTTTTAGGACTTTTGCATATGGAAATCACATTAGAGCGAATTGAACGAGAATTTAAAATTCCTTTGATTGCAACGGCTCCATCTGTTATTTATCATGTTACACTGACGACTGGCGAGACCATTGAAATCGATTCACCAGTAAAACTTCCGGATCGAACGTTGATTAAAGAAATTGAAGAACCATTTGTCAAAACGAGTATTTTTACACCATCCACTTACATTGGTCCAATTATGGAACTATGTCAAGGAAAACGTGGTGTTTATATTGGAATGGATTATATCGATCAGACGCGAGTCGACATTCATTACGAATTGCCATTATCTGAAATCATTTACGATTTTTTCGATCGATTGAAGAGTTCTACGAAAGGATATGCTTCTTTCGATTATGAAGTAATCGGTTACCGTGCTTCTTCTCTCGTACGATTAGATATCTTATTAAATGGAGAAATCGTCGATGCTTTTTCTATTATCGTTCATAAAGATTTTGCTTATGCACGAGGACGAAGCATCGTATCTAAACTTCGTGAAGTAATTCCTAGACAGTTGTTCGAGGTTCCGATTCAGGCGGCCATTGGTGGTAAAGTAATCGCAAGAGAGACCATCAAAGCCCTTCGTAAGGACGTTCTTGCTAAATGCTATGGTGGCGATATCACAAGAAAACGAAAACTGTTAGAGAAACAAAAAGAAGGTAAAAAGAGAATGAAACAGGTTGGAAACGTAGAAATTCCACAGGAAGCATTCTTATCCGTTCTAACTATGGATGAAAGGTAGTGTAACAAAATGGAACTTGGGAAAAAGAAAGAAATCACAAAGAAGGCGGCAGAACTTGCCATTAAAAATCCTTCTCTCAGTATGAGGGCATTGGCAAGAGAAGTAGGAGGGACTACCTCTACGACTCTCAAAAAATTCTTCGATACCATTTTGCCGGAATATTATCCGGATTTGGCTTTGCAAATTAAGGAATCAAAAGAATCATTTCAAAAGAAAAGTGCAGAAGAAAAATATCATAAGAGTAGAGCATATCAAAAACGTAGAAGGGAACTCGTTAAAATTGAAGAAGCAAACGAGGTTGCTGAGTACATCATTCGCCATCATGCGACGATGAAACAAGCATCGTCTGTCTTTGCTAGACCGATTGCCAATTTACAACGAAGTTTAAACCTACTTAGAAAAGAAAATGCTCAGGTACGACAAGATTTAGACCGGGTGTTTGCTGAGAATAAGAACAATTACTATCAGAAATTAGGGACTCTTACGAAAGAGAGAATTTCGATGATTCGTAAATGTGTCGATTTTATCAATCATCATCCGGAATATTCGTCTTTACTGATTAAATCTTTACATATTTTCCCAATCCATTTGTTATCCTTAGATTCATACGTGTTAACATCACGTGGTTTGACGGGGACTGTTTCCAAGGAACGTAGTTATGAAACAGTTGCCAACTAGTCTCTATATTCATATTCCGTTTTGTAGAACGATCTGTGCTTATTGTGATTTTTGTAAATATTACAATTATCCTAAACTGATGGAAAGTTACTATCCGGCACTGTTGGAAGAACTCCGTCATGTTCCCGTTCATCCGATGAAGACAATCTACATTGGAGGTGGGACTCCTTCTTGCATTCCAAATGAGATGTTAGAGGATTTACTCATTCATTTGGAGCCTTATTTTAGTGACGAGATGGAGTTTACCATCGAATGTAATGTCGAAGATATCGATGAAGAGTTGTTAGTACTTTTAAAACGACATTCTGTCAATCGTCTTTCAATCGGGTTACAAACATTTCAGTATTCTCTTTTAGAGAAGATTGGACGTTCGGTCTGTCCCGTTGAAGAGAAGATTCGTCTTGCAAAACAGTACTTTCAAAATATCAATGTCGATTTGATGTATGCGTTACCGGGTGAAACGTTAGGTGATTTGCAAGAGGATTTACAAAAGTTTTTGGCTTTGGATGTACCACACATTTCTTGCTACTCTTTGATTTTAGAAGAGAACACAGTATTTTCTAATCAACATGTAACGCCAGTCGATGAAGATACGGATTTTGAAATGTATCAGATGATTACTAAGACATTAACAGATGCGGGATATCTTCATTACGAAGTATCGAATTATGCGAAAGCGGGTTACGAATCTAAACACAATTTGGTCTATTGGCATAATGAAGAATACTACGGTATCGGACTTGGGGCATCTTCTTATGTGGATGGTTATCGTATGACAAATACACGTAGTCTCAATCACTATCAAGAAGGGAACATCGTAACAGAGCGAGAATTCGTGTCTATCGATGATCAGATGGACTACGAGATGATTTTAGGATTACGTACTTTAAAAGGGGTATCGATTTCGCACTTTTTTCAAAAATATCATCGCAACCTTACAGATATCTATGATATAGTAGATTTATTAGAGAATCAGTTACTGGTTCAAAAAGGGGATTATCTTGCGATTCCGGAAGATAAGATTTATATTTCGAATACGATTTTAGTACAATTTTTAAGGAGGGATTCGAGTGGATAAAATTAAATGTTTTGAAAAAGAAATGTCCTACATCCAAAATCCAGATTATTTAGTAGATTTTCAATATTTGGTATCGAACTTACCAGATTATTTTTTTGAAATTCCAGCATCTTCCACAGGAAAGTATCATCCGCGTTATGCTTTGGGAACTGGCGGATTGTTGAGACACACCAAAGCTGCTGTTCGGATTGCTTACGAGTTGTTAGCAGATCCAGTCATCGGTGATAAGTATACGAGTGATGAGAAAGATTTGATGTTAATTGCACTTTGTTTACATGACGGTTTGAAATCAGGCAAAGATCATAGTAAATACACACAGTTCGACCATCCACTTTTGATGGCGAATTGGATTGAGGAAGAAAAAGAACATCTTCATTTTAACGACGAGGAGATTGCTTTTTTACAATCCGTTATTGCATCTCATATGGGTTGTTGGACGAAAGACTACGATGGCAATGAAGTATTACCAAAACCGAAGACTAAATATCAAAATTTCGTTCATATGTGCGATTATTTAGCAAGTAGAAAGTGTATTTTACTGGAATTTGACGAAAATAATAATGTCATAGGATAAATAGGGAGGCTTTATGAAAGGAAAATTAATTGTCATTGAGGGTAGCGATTCTTCTGGAAAGCATACGCAAGGAACGATGCTTGTAGAGGCATTAAACAAAAGTGGGAAAAAGGCGGTTTTGTTATCGTTTCCAACATACGATAGCCCGACCGGTCAAATTATTGCTGGGTCCTTGTTAGGAAAAGAAGGGTATGGACCATGTTTGTTTTCGGAAGGAAGTAGCAACATCGATCCTCATATCGCGTGTCTATATTATGCAGCAGACAGAAAGTACAACATTCCTAAAGTGGAATCTTACCTGCAAGATGGATACGACGTTGTACTCGATCGTTATATCAGTTCTAACATGGCTCATCAGGGTGGTAAGATTTTAGATAAAGACGAGCGCTTCAACATGTTTCAATGGATCGATCGTTTAGAGTATTGGCTGTTGGGATTACCGAAAGCAGACAAGACCATTTTTCTTCATATGCCGTATCAAAAATCTTTGGAACTTGCCAAAAAGAAACCGGCCATCGATCAAGTCGATGACGATGTCGCGTATTTAAAAAATTCAGAACGTGCATACATCGAGTTATCCGAGTTATATCATTGGGACCGGGTCGAATGTACCAATTTCGATGGTTCTTTAAAATCTCGGGATGAAGTTCACAAAGAAATTTTATCTTTATTAGAGCAATAAAAAAAGACTAATCAGTTGGGTTACCCTCTTGATTAGTCTTTTCTTTTTCATCATCTTCTTGTATCATCGGCTTATCCGTACCGTCTTCGCCGTATTTGTTGTCTAAGTCAACTTCAATTTCAATCAACTTATAAATTTCTTCAAACGTCGTATATCCTTCTAGTACTTTTTCTAAGCCATCTTGTAACATCGTCGTAACATCATCGGTGTAAACCATGTCACGTAAATTTTCTTTTTTCAAACTAGTGTTATTTAAAGCGTCTCTGATATGGTCGTTGATTAATAGGACCTCATGAATACCTAAACGACCACGGTAACCATTTCTACATTTACCACAGACTTTCGATGAATTTTTACAAGCATCGAATACTTCTGGAACATCTTTATTCAAGACTTTTTTAAATACTTCCCGTTCGTAAGGAGTCGTCCTCCGCAATGTCTTACAATTTTCACATAATGTACGCGCCAGTTTTTGAGAAATGATTCCTTCTAATGCAGTCGATAACAAATATCGCTCAACATCCATATCCATCAAACGTTCGATGGTAGACAAAGAACTGTTGGTGTGGATGGTCGATAATACTAAGTGTCCAGTGATAGAGGCACGGACGGCGATTTGAGCCGTTTCAGAGTCACGAATTTCTCCGATTAGAATAACGTTCGGGTCTTGACGTAAGATAGAACGTAATGCAGCTGCGAACGTCATACCGATATCGCTGTTTACTTGAACTTGGTTAACACCCTCTAGATTCATTTCAATCGGGTCTTCTACAGTGATAATGTTCGTCTCTTCTTTGTTTAAAGATTCTAACATGGAGTAGGTAGTCGTTGATTTACCAGAACCAGTCGCACCGGTTACTAGGATAATTCCGTTCGGTACCGTTAGCATCTTACTGATCTTTTTAAAGTTTTTATGAGAAAAGTTCAAAGCCTCTAAACCGGCAAGGCTTCGCGTATAGTCCAAAATACGAATAACGACTTTTTCACCCTCGTTGGTCGGAAGTACAGATACACGCATATCTAGGTCTGTGCCATCGATACGACCTTTGATAGCACCGTCTTGAGGAAGACGAGTTTCGGTAATATTCATATTGGAAATCAATTTGACACGCGTCGTCAAGTTTCTCTCGTATTCTTTTGGAATTAGTGTGTGGTCTTGCAAATCACCATCGACACGGTAGCGGATTTTAATTCCATTTTCTACTGGGTCCATGTGAATATCGCTGGCTTTCGCTTTTACTGCGGCCATAATTAATTGGTTTGTCAAATCGACGATAGAAGTATGCTCTAAATCGTATGTTACCATAAAAATCGTCCCTTCCCCTTTAAAAATATTCTTTTTTCCTCTATTATTTTATCATAAATTATTATATAATAAATCTATAAGATAAGCAAGATATGGAGTGAAACTTTTATGCGAAGAAAAAGTGAAAAAGGTTTTATGTTGTTAGAAACTTTGGTCGTAACCGTTTTCATTGCGACTCTTTTTGCTTTCATTTATCAAAATACAATTCCATTGTTTGGGGAGTATAAACAACGAATGAAATATGATGATATCGATAGTGTATATGCGGCGGATTTGTTTCGGCAGATGTTACTTGTTGATTACAACTACAATGATTTAGTAAGTGGCCTTGGAAATGATCCTACTAATATTTATAAAGATATTACAGATTGTAGGAAGAATGTGGCTGGCTTCAACTATGAAAATGATGATTTGTGTGAAGCACTAGAAGAATCTTTGAATATTTCAGCTGTCTATTTGACACATTATGACACGAACCTGTTAAAACAGATGGAGAAAGATGACCAAATATTCACGGTCAATACTGATCGCGGTATTAAAACGTATATCGATTATATGCCTTCTTATTCTGCGGATTCGACAACGATTAATCAATATCGCTTGATTATTGTAAGAAAAGTAGTTGAAAATGGAAAAGAATATACGAGATATGCCAATTTAGAGGTGATTCAATCATGATTCGAAATGAAAAAGGATTTACAATTGTCGAAACGATTGCAAGTTTTGTACTTGTTATGACGTTATCACTTTCCATGCTTTCTATTTTATTAAAGTACAAGGATACAGCCCAAGTTGAAAATCTAAAAAATACTTTTCAAACTTTGAAGGAGACTGTTACCAAAGATATTCAAACAGATGTTAGGAATCGAGGATTGCTCAATATTGAACGAAATGGATCCAATGCTGTAACGTTCCGTTTTCAAGATGGGACAAGTACTATTTTTTCTGTTACAAATAATGTTTCTTCATTGGATGCAGATACAATTCGTGATAAGCATTATACCTATAATAATATCAACTATCATATTCCGTCTGGAGTTCCGGATGAATTGCCAGCGGGTGCACTAGCAAAAGATTATCAAAGTGTTAATATCGATTTATCTGATTTCTATCGTGTTTATGATGTTGGAACTTATACCATATATTCTGTTAATGTCAATTTGACGTATGATGATTTAGAAGAAGATTATGGAATTCATTTGACTTTTTTGGTAAATGATGAAGCTGGTCTTGTCAGTGTTACTCGAAACATGATGCAAGATAGTAGTTTTGAAAATGAAATCGTATCTGTTACCGAGAAATCTGCTGCCGTTACTTCCGGCCCAGATGTTGTTACTGGACAATTTGTTGGTAATGTTACTCCATATGATGGAGAAAAAGCTGTTTATTTCACTTGTGATACTGGAACTTGTAACACAGTATTAGACCGTGAAATTCCGGTAACACCAGGTCGTACCTATACGATTAGCTTCTATTATGCGACTGGTTCTAATGTCACTGGAAGTGCTGCTCAATTTAAAGATGGCAGTGGTAATGCCATTTCCGGGTTTAACGTCACAGATACCGGCGAATCATGGATGCGTGCTTCTACAACTTGGACAGCGCCAGAAGATGTAACTGCTATTTATCCAGGATTCGGAATTGAAACGACCGGTTCTTCTTGGATGGCTATCGATGCCATACAAGTAGAGGAAGGCGAAACAGTGACCTTATACAACCGAACATAATATCAATAATGATACAAGTATTGTTTGAAGGATTGTTCCATAGAGACGGCCTTTCAAGAAATACTTGTATTTTAATTTGGATTTTTCTAAGTAACTGGCTACTTGCAAATGGATGTTGGCACCACCTAGGGAGATGCAGATGGAGGCAAGTAGGAATTTTAGTTCGATAGGTATGGCAACATACGTTAGACTAGCGAGTCCAGAAGTGACTTCTAAAATCATTTTGATTCCAATTTGACCATAGTGAGAGGGACTCACCATCGTGATGATTATGTTTTCTGCAATTAAAAAGAGAGATAGACTTCCTAACATCATGAGTAGGGTCGTAAATGCATTTGAAATGGCACTTCCCAATCTATTTTGAGTTTCGGATTCTAGTGGATGATTGAAATGGTGTGACGGTAGTGTTTTCGGTCTCGTTAATCGGGCCAATAAGAAGCTACCTCCTAGTTGCGTGAGATATAGAATGATACTTAGTCGGACGTCGTTTAAAATACCGATGCCAACGAACGATAAAACGAATGCTGGATTTCCGTAATGAGTGAACAAGAGCAGATGATTGGCCGTTTCTTCGCTGATATATCCTTTCTGGAACATATCTTCTGTGTATTTAGCCCCTGCTAGGAAACCGCTTAAAATTGACATGACGATTACGAATGCGGCCGGACGCTCTAAATGTAACCACTTTTCAGTAATCGGTTTTAATAGCTCTCCTAACAAGATAGGTATTTTTAAAGAAATGGCACAATCCGTTAAGACAAAGAAAGGAAATAAGACCGGAAATAAGTTCGTCATAAACAAATCGACGCTTTCTAAAACCGAACTTCTTACTTGTTCACTTTGCCAAACCAGTAACACAGTAGTTGACAGAAATATTAATAAAATCCAAAAATTTCTGCTTTTTTTCCATAGTTTTTTCATATATTAAATCATCCTCATGCTATAATAGAATATATGATTAAGGATTTGATTACATGTTAAAGAAATTTTTTAAGAAAATATATCAGGAAACCAAAGCATACATTGTCGATAGTTGGTTCTTTTTATTGACCTTATTGGTCATTTTTGTCGTTATGACATATCAACTTCCATATTACATCGATACGGGTGGTGGAACGATAGCAATCGACGACAGAATTCAAATTGAAAATGAGACAGAGTCAGAAGGATCGTTTAATATGGCCTACGTCAGTGAAGTAAGAGCGACTGTTCCTACGTATTTACTAAGTTATGTATTTAATACTTGGGAACGGGTTAAAATTGCCGATACGAAAATCGATCCAACTGAAACACAAGAGGACGTTGAAATCAGAGATCACTTGTATTTGGATACGGCCAATCAAACGGCGATTCAATTAGCGTATCAGAAAGCTGGGAAAGAGTTCCACATTACTGATCAGAAGACTAGAATTGCCTATGTAGCACAAGGAGCCATTACCGATTTGCAGGTAGGAGATACGATTCTTTCAATCGATGGCGAAGATGTATCCAACTTCGATTCTTTGACTTCAATTGTCAATACGAAGAATGTTGGTGACGTTCTATCTTTACAAGTGTTACGAAATGAAGAGCAAGTTTCTGCAACTGCTACCATTCAAGGAACAGAAGAGAATAAAATCATCGGTATTACTTTGATGCAAAAATATGAATATGAGACGAATCCCGAGATTACACTTAGTTTCTTAGCAAGTGAATCTGGTCCTTCGGGAGGTCTTTTGCTTAGTCTTGCCATCTATGACAAATTAATCGATGAAGATTTGACAAAGGGATACAAAATTGTTGGAACTGGTACGATTGGTGCCGATGGTAGTGTCGGTGCCATTGGCGGAGTTACCTATAAACTACGAGGAGCGGTCAATTCGAAAGCAGATTTGTTCATCGTGCCAGCAGGTGAGAACTACGAGGATGCGATGGCATTCAAAGAAGAAAAAGGATACGATATCGATATTATCGGTGTTCGTACATTCGATGAAGCAGTCGAAGCTTTAAGAAATTATCAGGGATAAGAGTTTAGGGAGTAAGTTTTATGGAAGAAGAAGTACTATTACAAGAAGCACAACTAGTGAATCATCAAGTAAGGCAAAAAGCATTATGTTTATCAAAGCAGAGTTTAAGCACGACTTTATATGCTTATACGGCTGCATTATGTGATTTGGGAGCTGTCACTCATTTCATGCACGAATTCTACGATCAAAATGGTTGGCCAGAAATCGATGCCTTTCAAAAGGAGACAAGCCCTCTTTATTGGGAAATCGTAGAGGCGTATCAAAATCTTTCTAACTATGCGAAAGATGCACGCATTTTTGATTCTTATCATCCAAGATGGCATGATTTGGCTTATCAACAGATTGTAAAATTGTTGAAACAGGTTGAGATTACCAGTCGAACTGGAGATTATCAAATCACGAGGGACATGACTTTGGTTAAGAAAGCAGTGCTTTGTCATACGATAGGACTATCTTCCGAAATTTTAGAGCGTCAAGAAAGCGATTCTTCTTTTCAGAGCGATGATGAATCCAATTGGAATTTGTTGCTAGAAATGTGGAATTTGTATCAAAATAACCATCGCGGTATCGATGTGGCGTTAGATTCCAATTCGAAAGCCCAGTATACAGAAGAGATTACACCGTTACTTTCTTACATCGATAAAAACTATTCTTATCGGAATGATTATGAAAGAAATCGTTATCAAGAAAAGATTTTAACGCGTTAAAGGTTAGAACATCCAGTATTTTGACATTTTAATAAAAATATGATATAATTAGGTCATCGATTGGGGGAAATTAATATGAAAAATTTAGAGTCAATTACAGCAGAAACAGAAATGTTGACAGCTAATTTAAAAAGAATCAACGATTGGGTAGCACAAAATCCAGATACCGATCCAAATTATTATGAGTATATCGAGCAATTAGTTCGCTTTGGAGAACTTGCGGCTGATGTATCGAAATACTTTGATCAAGTGGTTTGGCCAACAGACGAAAAAGGGAAAGAACTTACTCATTATGATGCTTGGCGTTCTACACCTGAATTAGAAACGTGCCATGCTGAACTTTTGAAACTTGCTCAAGCGAGAAAAATTGGTGAAGAGGGATTTACAGATCCAAAAACGAATCCAGAAGCAGTTGAATTTTTAAGAGAACTTCGTACGCGTTGTACCATTGGAGAATACTTTACTAGCGATGATCCGGACTACAGAAAAATGAAGCAAAAATTGATTTGTATGTCATTCAGTGTTCCGTTTTATATTTGGCAAGTTCAAAGAAAAGAACCTAATTATCAATACGATAACAGTAGCGAGTTTGATACAATGAAAAAAATGCGTGACTTAAATGTTTCTTTATATCCAACTCAATATTCTGAATATGATAAAGACGATAATCTAATATATGAAGGACCACAATTTGGAAATTATATCGATGCTATGTTCGACCAAATTGAAAAGTCTTATAAGTATTCTGATGCTAAGGGAGCAAAAGAAGAAAAACCTGTCACTTACGTTAAAAAATAAAAGTTAAAATAGTTGTCAAATCGTATCATTCGATACGATTTTTCTTTTGCCAAGAACTGGATTTGTTGTATAATAATATTTACGGATTAAAGGATGGGGATTACATGAAACGTAGTGAAGTAGATAAAAGTAAACTGTCTCCAATGATGTTGCAGTACTTAAAAATTAAAGAACAGTATGAAGATACAATTTTGTTTTATCGAATTGGTGACTTTTACGAAATGTTTTTTGAAGATGCGATTACTGCCTCACGAGAACTAGAACTTACTTTAACAGGAAAAAGTGCTGGTTTAGAAGAACGTGTGCCGATGTGTGGTGTACCTCATCATGCTTATCAAGTTTATTTGGATAAACTAATCGATAAGGGATATAAAGTTGCCATTGTAGAGCAGTTAGAAGACCCGAAAGATGCCAAAGGAATGGTCGATCGAGGAGTTATTCAAGTTGTTACTAAAGGAACGCGTTTAGATGATTCTTTAGCATCTGGCGACAACAATTACGTCGGTAATGTCTACGACTTTGAATATTGTTATGGCATTAGTTATTGTGATGTTTCGACTGGATATTTTTATGCTTTTGTAATCGACCACGATTCTAATTTACTTTTGAAAGAGATTGCCAATCGTGGCATTATCGAACTCATCGTCAACAGTCCAGTCGATCGGGGTGTCATTACAACGTTACGCAATTTGTATAATGTTGTCGTCACCATTCGCGATGACATTTATGAGAATGATGATTATCATTTTGTATACGATGACGTTTCAGATGTTCGAATTGTAACGACGATTAAACACCTTCTTAGTTATCTTTTCGATACTAAAAAAGGAGAACTTCGTCACTTGCAACATGTCGAACTGGTCAATGAGCAGAACTTTTTATTGTTCGACGTTCATACGAAGAAAAACTTGGAACTCACTGAGACGATTCGAACGGGTGACCGAACTTATTCCTTACTATGGTTATTAGATCAAACCAGCAGTGCGATGGGAAGTAGATTTTTAAAATACAATTTGGAAAATCCACTTACAGATGTCAAACAAATCGAAAGACGATACGATATCATCGAGAAACTTTTGACCGAATTTATCTTAAAGGATGAATTGCGGGAAGAATTGAAAGGTGTCTACGATTTGGAACGATTAAGTAGTAGAATCTGTTATGGTAATTTAAATGCTAGAGACATGATTCAATTACGAAATTCGCTATTGCATTTACCGAAAATTGACGAAATTTTAAAAGAATTACAATACGATAAATCATTGGAACCATTAGATAATTTATATGATTTATTATCCCGTGCGATTAATGATGACGCACCACAGACACTACGGGAAGGTGGCTTAATTAAGAGTGGTTACAATGCTGAACTGGATGAGTTACGTTCCGTCAGTACCGGTTCCAAAGATTTTATCTTGCAGATGGAACAACAGGAACGAGAGAGAACCGGTATTAAGAATTTAAAAGTCGGTTACAACAAAGTATTCGGCTATTACATCGAAGTTTCTAAAGGAAGTGTGCCGTTGATTAAAGAGGAATTTGGCTATGAACGAAAGCAGACTTTGACGACGGGAGAACGGTTCGTTACCAAATGGTTAAAAGAAAAGGAAAACATCATTTTAGGAGCAGAAGAGAAAATTGTACAGTTAGAATATCAGTTGTTTATGGATATTCGTGAGAAAACGAAGCAGTACATCCATACTATTCAAAAGAATGCTAAAACACTCGCTGAAGTCGACATGATGGTAAGTCTTGCTACAGTGGCTAGTGAAAATGGATACGTGCGACCTGTGATTACCAAAGAACGTGTCGTTAACATTAAGGATTCTAGACACCCAGTCGTCGAAAAAGTCAATCAACAAGATTACGTTCCGAACGACATCAATATGGGCAAAGACACCAACATCCTATTGATTACGGGTCCTAATATGGCTGGTAAGAGTACTTACATGCGGCAGTTTGCTATCATCGTCATCATGGCTCAAATTGGTTCTTTCGTACCGGCAAAGAGTTGTACGATGCCAATTTTCGATAAGATTTTTACTAGAATTGGAGCGAGTGACGATTTGGTATCGGGTGAATCTACCTTCATGGTCGAGATGAAAGAAGCCAACAATGCCATTTCATCTGCTACCCAAAACAGTTTGATTTTGTTCGATGAATTGGGTCGTGGTACGGCAACATACGACGGTATGAGTATTGCCCAAGCGATTTTGGAATACATTCACGATAAAATTAAAGCCAAAACGTTGTTCTCTACTCATTATCACGAGTTGACCGCTCTAGCAGGGGAGTTGAAAAACTTGCGCAATGTTCACGTCTCAGCAGTGGAAGAAGACGGTAAAATCACATTCTTACATAAGATTAAAAACGGGGCTGTCGACAAGAGTTATGGTATTCACGTCGCAAGTCTTGCCAATCTTCCTAAAACGATCATCGACCGCGCGAACGACATTTTAGACGTCTACGAACATAAAAATAAGGATAAACCGACCTTTACTCAGACAAGTTTATTTTTACCGGTAGATGAGGAAGAAGAACCTACTAAGGAAAGTCCAGTTATCGGAAAAATTCGTGAGATTGATCCGATTACAATGACCCCGTTAGAGGCTTTGAATTTCTTATACGAGATGAAACAAGAAATTATTAAAAGTGATGAGCAAAAAGGAGATTAGAAATTTGTAGTTTCTCCTTTTTTTCATAGCTAAAATTCGGTATAATGTTTATGGTGATATGCTATGGAAAACAAAAAAACGATGCGTTGGTGCGATATTCTAGTCGTCATCTTCTTTTTAATTCAACCAATTTTGGATGTTTTGGCTTGTTTTGATGTCGGAATGATTCACACCCTTATTCGTGGGTCATTTTTCTGCTTTATGATCGTCTATTTATTATGGAATCCAAAGATGCGTAAATGGATGATTCCATACTTACTTGCTATTGGAATGTATTTGGCATATTATCTGTTCTATTTTCATTTACCATTAATAGATTCCATTAGCAATACGATGAAACTGTTTTATTTACCGGTCGTTCTGCTTTTTTTCTATGTATTTACGTCCAAGCGTATGCATCCATCCGTTGCCATGGCTGATTTAACGATTTATGTTTCTTTATTTGTTCTTTCTTATTTATTTGGTTTCGGTTTTAACAATTACGATCCGACCAATTCAACTAAATTGGGATTCCGGGGTGTATTTAATTCGATTAATGAAATCAGTGCTATTTTGATTGCTTTGTTGCCGATAGCTACTAAGTTTTTACTTCGGTATCGGAAGTGGATTTGGTTGCTTATTCTTTATGGATTAACGATTGCGACGAGTCTTTTGATGGGAACGAAAGTTACATTAGGAGGTATCGTATTGGTTATCTTGTATTTTGTTATTCCAAAGTTGTACCGAAAATGGAAACGTTTTAGCGTCGCATCGAAATCGTTATCGATTGCCATTTGCTGTGCTGTTTTGTTACTCGGATGTTACTTATTACCGTTTACGACGACTTATCAAAATATGGTCATTCAAGCAGAGTTTTTCCAAGTAGATCGAATTTTTAGTCTCGATTTTATCAATCGCGTATTATTTAATGACCGATTATCTTTTTTAGCAATCAATTGGAACGAGTTTTTACTTGCGAATCCAATCGAATGGATTTTCGGAGTTGGTTTTAATACCACATATAAGTTAGTAGAAATCGATTTCTTCGATGTGTTGTTCCGATATGGAATTGTGGGCTGGATTTTACTATTTTTACCGCTTGTGCTGGTTATATGGAAACTACCAAAGAAAAGTGTCTATTTCTTTTCTTTGGTGCTTCTTATCCTAATTAGCAGCACTTCTGGACACGTTCTCATCTATCCAGCAGTTGCCATCTATTTTGGATTTCCAATTTTATTTTCAAAAAAGGAACAAAAAAATTGATGTTAGAACCACTTTTATGATATGATTATTGCAAATGAGGTGTATGTAGTATGGGAGAATTAATTTATTTTCCAAAAGTAAATTATGAACCAGGATCACCTAAACAAGATTCCAAGGTTTGCGAGACGATTCCGTTTCCGATGGAAGACATTAAGGTTCATCGTTATTTGATACAGTATAATTCCATTTCTTTAAAACGGTATTATCTTTTGCAACAACAAGCGAATTTATTAAATCATTACAATCGATTGGATGGTGCTAAGAATGAATTTTACCGAATCGTGGCAGAAGCTGGCAATTGTGCGATGTTGGAACACGATTTGGAAACGTTAGAAGAGATTGGTTCAGAAGTTTCTTTGCAACTTTCCAAAATCAATCGTGAAATTCGAAATTTGGATGTTTGCGTTGCACGACTAACTCAAAAGGCACCTGTTCGTGTCAAAACATATTCGCCAAAAATAAATCATTAGAAAGAAGTGTATCTATGAAAAATCGTAGTGAATTAAGAGAAATTATTATGAAAGTGTTGTATCAATCTTACATTTTAGGAGAAACTAAATTAGAGTACAACGTCGATGATTTCATCAAAGAACAATTAGAGGTTCAAAATGATTTCGTTTCTGATACTGTTCACGGTGTCATCGAACATCAAAAACATATCTCAGAAGTAGCAGATCGATATTTAGAAGAGTCCGGCTGGAAGATGAAACGATTAAATAAGGTTGACCAAGCCATCATCAGTTTGGGAATTTATGAACTTCTTTATACAGAGACTCCTTCTGTTGTTGCAATCAACGAAGCAATTGAACTTTCTAAAAAGTATAGTGATGAGAAAGTTACCGGTTTAATCAATGGGGTATTAGACCGCATCTATCACAGTGAGGTTTCCGATGCAAGATAAATATATTACGGTGACACAACTCACCAGATATATCAAATATAAAATTGATGGCGATGCTAATTTAAATGTCGTTTTCTTAAAGGGAGAAATCTCCAATTTTAAGGCTCATACGAGAGGTCACTTTTACTTTACCTTAAAGGATGATAATTCTAGAATCAATGCTGTGATGTTTGCATCGCGTGCCTCTAAAATGAAATTTGTGCCACAAGATGGCATGAAAGTCATGGTGACGGGGAAAGTTTCTGTCTACGAAGCGACTGGAGGATACCAAATTTACGTCGATGAAATGGTCGAAGATGGCATTGGAAACTTATACATTGCATTTGAACAACTAAAAGAAAAACTTGCCAAAGAGGGACTTTTCAATCCAGAGTTTAAAAAGCCAATTCCAAAGTATCCGAAAGTAATTGGAATTGTGACGGCACCGACGGGAGCAGCAATTCGCGATATTTTAAGTACAATTCATAGAAGATGGCCTTTAACCAGTACAATTTTATTTCCGGCTTTGGTACAAGGAAAAGAAGGGGCACAATCGATTGCGAAACAAATCGAAGTGGCGAGTACCTATCCGATCGATGTTTTAATTGTCGGTCGTGGTGGTGGCTCCATTGAAGATTTGTGGTGTTTTAACGAAGAGATTGTGGCACGGGCAATTTTCGATTGTGACATTCCTGTCATCAGTGCGGTCGGTCACGAAGTCGACTTTACGATTGCTGATTTTGTAGCCGATATGAGAGCACCGACTCCTACCGGAGCAGCAGAAATGGCCGTTCCGAACTTACCGGATGTCGAAGCTTTGTTAAAACAAATTACACTTCGTCTTAACAAAGCATTGCTAACCCAAGTTGCATCGAAACAAGAGAAGTTGGAGCAACTTCAAAAAAGTTTTATTTTTCAAAATCCAATGACAATTTATGAAGTGAAAGAGGAGACATTCGACCGTCTATACGATCGTTTAGAACTTGCCATGCAACACATCGTAAGTAAGAAAAAAGATCAGTTTTTATATATTATGAAGCATCGTTGTTTTACAAATCCTGAAATTGTTTTTGCAAACCAAGAACGGTCGTTGGTAACGATGTTATCGAAACTAGAAGCATTAAATCCACTTTTAACCATCAAACGCGGTTATTCGATTGTTAGGAATCAAAACGGATTAGTGTCTAAAGTATCCGATGCTAAAGTAGATGATTTGTTATCCATTACAGTTACGGATGGAACGATAGAAGCAAAAGTCGTGAAGGAGGAGAAGAAAGATGGAAGAAAAAAAGAAAAAAACAAAGGAAACTAGTTTTGAAGAAGATTTAGCAGAACTAGAGGTAATTGTCAAAGGACTAGAAAGTGGCAATGTGCCGTTAGATGATGCCATCGATCAATTTAACAAAGCTATGAAATTGGCAAATAAATGCAGTAAAAAGTTAAAGAGTGCCGAGGAATCTATCAATAAAATTTTAAATGAAGATGGGACATTGTCGGACTTTACTGTTCAAGAATAATCTTAGGTATAAAAACTTAGTAGAATGCAACACTATAAATGTAGTTTAGTTGGGAGATGATTTTTATGAAACTCAAACACAAACTACATTTTTTTCTGGCCTTCATCTTGTTTATTCTACCAATTTCTGTTTGGGCAATTCCAGAATACGTCGTTCCGGGTGGCGAAAACATCGGTATTAAAGTCAGTAATGAAGGCGTCATCGTCGTCGGTTTTTACGAAGTTGACGGTGTAGACGTCGGTAGAGAATCGGGACTCGTTTTAGGCGATGTCATTAAGAAAGTAAATGGAGGGGCTGTCTCTTCCATCGATGACATGGTCGCTAAAATGGAAACAGGCGATATTGAAAATACGCAAATTACATATGAACGAAATGGGAAAGAATACGATACGACACTTTCTGTAACGAAAGATGATAATGGTGTTTATAAAACCGGATTGTATGTCAAAGATTCAATCCTCGGAATCGGAAGCATTACGTACATCGATACGTCCTCTGGTATTGCAACATATGGCGCGTTGGGACATGAAATCGATGAGAAAAATACGGCTTATAAAATCGAAGTTAAAGAAGGAAAAATCTTTGCGTCCACAGTGACGGGAATTACGAAAGGTACGGCTACGACGCCAGGTAGCAAAAATGCACGCTTTGATTCGTCAAAAATATTAGGAAATATAAAGGTAAACGAAGCATCCGGCATTTACGGAACATACTCTGAAGAAGTTACAAAAGAGGCGATGAAAGTTGGTACAAAGGACGATATTCAAATTGGTCCAGCCACCATCTTAACAGTTTTAAATGGTGACGAAGTAGAGGAGTTCGATATTGAAATATTAAATTTAGACCCGGATCATGATACCAAAAATATTCTATTTCAAGTGACGGATGAAAGATTACTCGAAAGTACAGGCGGAATTGTTCAAGGTATGAGTGGTAGTCCGATTATTCAAAATGATATGATCATTGGTGCTGTAACTCATGTAGTTGTAAGTGACCCGGCTAAAGGCTACGGAATTTATCTTACGACTATGCTAGATGAAGCAGAAAAACAAGGAACGTAACGTTCCTTTTCTTTTTGACTGACAAGTTTTTAAAAATGGTTCGAAAACCGTTGACCGATTCTTTTTAAATGGGATATAATTGGTACGTTTGGACCTAATCTACTGGTTTGTGATGTAGATAGGAATCGTTTGAAGGACGAAGGAGGAGTGTTCAAATGGAACTAGATGCAAAAGAGTTGCAAAAAGAGAAAAACTATTTGAAAGAGTGCTTATCCTATTTGGATCAGGAATTGAGTCATATGGATACCAGTATGGAGAAGAGTTTCCAAGAAGAGAGCGAATTTCGAAAATACATTTGGCAAAATAAGGGGAATATGGACGCTCAAGAACTTCGTAGTGAGATGCAACAAGCAGATATGGATGCTCAACTTCATAATCAACAAGTTGCATATTATAGGAAGTTATATCGCATTAAAGATAATCCTTATTTCGGTCGAATCGATTTTACAGATGAGGATGGGGATCAGTCGGTCGTTTACATCGGTATCACTCATTTGACAAAAGAGTTTCATCATTACATTTACGATTGGAGAAGTCCGATTGCTAGTTTGTTCTACGAAGAGAAACTGGGTCCTTCTTCTTATCGTGCGCCATCGGGAACTGTTTCTGGAACCCTTACTTTAAAACGTCAATATAAAATCGAAAAACGGAAAATGAAGGCCGTTTTCGATAACAATTTAAATGTTACGGATGACTTCTTACAAGAAGTGTTGGCAAGTGAATCTGGGGAGAAGATGAAAAATATCGTCAATACGATTCAAAAAGAACAGGATCAGATTATCCGTAATACTGACGATAAACATTTGGTTGTACAAGGAATTGCCGGATCTGGAAAAACTTCGGTAGCATTACACCGAATTGCGTATTTACTTTACCGGATTCCGAAATTGACTTCTAAAAACGTTTTGATCTTTTCTCCTAACAACATATTCGCTGAGTATATTTCAAACGTATTGCCGGAATTAGGGGAAGCAAACGCTTTAGAGACGACGTTCCACGATTTTGCCAAAGAGTACATCGATGAGTACGAATCCATCGAATCGTTTACTTCATTTATCGAACGGTATTATCTTCACCAAATCGATGATGTTTCGTTAAGTGAGTTGAAGCTTTCCGATGACTTTATTCGAGTAATGAATACTTACTATAAAGAAATCGAGTTACACACCTTCTTCTATCGCAGTTTTGAATACGATGAGAAACCGCTTTTAAAAGATGAGTTGAATGTATTACTACATGATCGGTATAGTAAATTACCGTTATTTAACCGAATCGACGCCATTGCAGAACACATTTGTGATATTCGAAATTACAAACGTGGAAAACATTTAAAGTCCTTAAAGAAACGACTTTACGAGAATTTGAACTTAAAACACGATTTTAAAACTGTTTATACGCACTTATTTAAATCAAAAGTATTTCAAAAAAAGTTCGGTTACAATTTGAGTGATGAAGTCATCAAGAAATTTGTCGATCGCAAAGACTTGTTATTTGAAGATACACTTCCGTTTATTTACATGAAAGGATTGATGGAAGGATTTCCGTATTCTTCTCAGATTAAACAGATCGTCATCGATGAAGCACAAGATTACAACTTGTTGCAGTACATCATTTTACGGAAAATATTCCCACGAGCAGCGTTTACGATTTTAGGAGACGTCAACCAGACGATTAATCCGGTTTATCATTACGACTCATTAGAACGCCTATGTCGGGTTTTGGTGAAAGATTACCGCTTTGTCGAACTTACGAAAACGTATCGTTCTAGCCCAGAGATTATCGAGTATTCCAACCGTATTTTAGGACTTCGATATGCCGTTAGTGTCCGTCGGGAAAACCACGTTCCCGTAACGGAAGTGAAAGTTACAAAAGCAAAAGACTTGAAGCCATATTTGGAAAGACTAGTATCTTCTTATTATAAAGTGGCGGTCATTACCAAAACAGATGACGAAGCAGAAGACGTCTATCAAAGCTTACATGAAGACTTTGAGGAATTGCGACTTTTACGAGATTCTGGAGTTCAATTCATGGGCAATTTGGTCATTGTGCCATCTTATTTAGCAAAGGGATTAGAGTTCGATGCCGTCATTATCTACACAGAAGAAATCGATCCTTATCAACAAGAAGAGAAATACTTATATTACGTTGCTGTCACTCGTGCTCAACATTGTTTGGTACTCGTCAATCAACAATCTTGGTAAAGAAAAAAGACTAATTTTACTTAGTCTTTTTTTGATTCTTTTACATGAAGTAGGCAACGATCATTGCTACAAATGAAAATACCATGATAAATGTTAAAAATACGGCAATTCCTTTGGTTAATTTCTTATTCATTTTATCCCGCCTCCAAATTGTTTTCCTTTTTCTTTTTCTATTATATCGAATTTAGAACAGAAAGTAAAACTTTTTTGGAAAACGAAAGAATATGTTGAAGGGAATTTATTGGTTTTCGCTCAAACATTTCTAAAAATAGTTATCATGGAATTTGGTTTCTTTCATATAGTGAATTAGGTGATCGAAATGTACAAGTTCCAAAAGGCTAATATTCAAAAGCAGAGCAAACAATATATCTGGTTACTTATCTTGGGTGGTGTTATGATTCTTGCTAGTCTCATCTATTTATTATGTTTAGATTCTGTCAATAAAAAGATTGTGACCGATAGTATCTATACGTATTTTCATAACTTTCGGAAAGAAGAGTACGATGCGTTTTCTCTCTTCTTGGGAAGTGTTGGCAGCAATCTTTTATTTACGATTGGAATCTGGGTTTTAGGAATTTCGATGATTGGTATTCCAATTGTATTTTTGCTTTATATGGCCAAAACCTTTCTTTTTGGTTTCAGTATCTTTGGAATTTTACAAACATTCGGTTTAAAAGGCATTTTAACGGCCTTAATTTACGTGTTTCCATTTAAATTATTATTTATACTAGGAATGGTTGTTTTGACTTTCCACAGCCTTTATTTTGCGTTTCGATTGTGTTCTAATTTATTTCGTAAGAAATCTTATCATTTGCAACAATATATGATTCGTTATAGTAAGTTGTTGGGGATTCTTTTAATTTTGTCCGTCATCGATTCTTTATGGGAAGCATACGTTTTACCAAATCTATTATTTTTGTTTTAAAATGACAGGTTTTACGGTATAATCTTTTTAGGTGATTTTTATGAAGTCTGTATTGTTGGGAATGAGTGGGGGAGTAGACTCTTCCGTTGCAGCAGCATTATTAAAACAAGAAGGATACCAAGTAATCGGTATTACGATGGTACTGATTCCTAATAACGAAGAGGAAACTGTGAAAGATGCGAAAACCGTTGCTGATTTCTTAGGCATTGAACATCGCGTGCTGCATTTAGAAGAAGAATTTCGAAACAAGGTAATCCTTCCTTTTATCGATTCTTATCAAGAGGGAAGTACTCCCAATCCTTGTATTTTGTGTAATGAACATTTTAAATTTGGTGCGATGTATCAGTATGCCAAAGAAAATGGTATCGATTATTTAGCAACCGGTCATTATGTTTCCATGAAGGATGGTTTACTAGAGAAAAACACCTCTTTAAAAGATCAGAGCTATTTTTTATATCGAATTGATCCTGACGTACTTCCGAATTTAGTGTTCCCTCTTGCAAGGTTTCAGTCTAAAGAGGAAATCAGAGAAAAAGCAAGAGAGTTAGGTCTTCCTGTTGCCAGTAAGAAAGATAGTGAAGAGATTTGCTTTGTACCAAACAAAGATTATGTTTCGTTCTTAAAGAAAAATGGAACCAAAGAGATTCCAGAAGGAGACTTTGTCGATCTTAATGGTAAAGTACTTGGACGACATAAAGGAATCATTTACTATACGGTTGGTCAACGGAAAGGTTTGGGTATATCCAACGAGACACCTCTTTACGTTTTAGAAATCCGTCCAGAGAGCAATCAGGTAGTCTTAGGAAGCGAGGAACACCTATATAAGAGTCAATTTACGGCAAAAGATTGCAAGTTTTTCGTCGATTTATTCCCATTTACGCGCGATGATATCGTTGCTAAAATTCGCTTTCGTAGCCCAGATGTGCCGGTGGTTGATTTGGTTCCATTAGATAGCCAAAGTGTTCAAATCACTCTTTCGCAACCAGTTCGCGCTGTTGCAGCCGGACAATCTGTCGTTTTTTATGACATGGAAGGTCATTTATTAGGCGGTGGCATTATTTCTTAATTTTGTCAATAGGTTTACTTAAAATTTTGTAAATTAATTTGTCAACTTTACTATTGCATTTTACTTTCCAAAACGGTAAAATAGTATATGTTACTGGAGGTTAAGAATTATGCAAGAACTAAATAAAATTTTATCTGAAGTCGGAATTTCTAAGGTTCGCTTAGCCAAATATTTAGGAGTTTCTAGACAGATGTTATATAATTACTTAGGGGAGAGCAGTTTAAACGACTGGCCAAAAGAGAAGGCGATGAAAGTATTTTGCCTTTTAGGCATCAAAAATGCCGATGAAATCGCGAATATTCATGTCGATGGAGAGTATATCATCGCTGTTGAAAGTCGTTTAAATGAGGGCGTTAAAGACGTATCTTCCAAAGAAGTTTTAGCGGACTTAAAAGGGTTCAATAAAAAAGAACAAGAGATTTTATCCGACATTATCAATCTACTAAAAGAAAAGTTACAAGATGATAAATCCAAAGAGACTTATCATGCTTATCAATACTTATATCATTTCTTACAATCTATGGATACGACAAAGGAATTAAAATACATTTTAGCATACATGTCTAAGTCTTTGGGATTTACCGATCCAAACGAGTATGCATTTAACGAAAGTCAACAATTCATTTTTGAAAGTATTCAGTTTAGTGCGATGACGTTATATGCGAGTGGGGGAGCATCTAAGAGTAGAATTGCCGAGACACATAAGCGTTTTGTAAGAGAAATCGAACACAAGAAAGAAGAAAAATTAAGCCGTACACAAGAGTTAAATACAGCAAAGGTTCAGGCATTAAAAGAACTTGGATATACGACGATTACAGAAGATAACGCAAAAGAGGTTTTAGATAAAATTGCAGAGATTCAATCTCGTAAGATTGCGTAATTTTATGATAACGAAGATCAAGATAATACTTGGTCTTTTTTAATGATTAACTCTCCTATTGTTTTTTCTTTCAAAAAATAGAGTAGTACTCTTCTTTTTGATTTTATATAATTTGTATTTTATATAATTTGTATTGTGAATTAAATTTTTATTTATATATTATAACCTTATATATAATATTAATAAGGTTAATATACGCGCGTTTATAACCTTATATTTATATTTAATAAGGTTATATAATATTTAATTTTTCAAATCTGTTCTGTTTTTTATTTTTCAAATTTCAAATTTATTTTTTTATTTGAATGATTGATTGTTATTTTAAATTTAATTTTAAAATATCTGTCGTTGCATAATTCATCATTCGTTAACATTAAGCTATGCTTTTCATAGTTATGATTTTATGCTATAATTGATGTATAATCATTATATCTTTATATGATATACTTTATTTTGTGTAATCAGAGACTTCCTATAATTGATATTATGTTAACTTCTTTTCGGAAAACATTTTAAGAACAGCACTTAATGATTCCCTTATTATCTTATTATCTAACGTTCTCTTTTTCATGATTACTTTATACATAATAGATTCCTTATTAATGAGTTATTTATTTACTTTAACATTACTTGTTATCATACGCTTGTTCTAATTTAAATATAATAAAAACACTAGTTTTATTTCCTAGTGTTTTAGTTTGTAATAAATTGAATACTATCATTTCCAGAAACAAAAGTTAATTCATAACTATCTTTTTCTGGTACATCGTACACTACTTGATAGATCATCGATTTATCTTGTTGAACGAAAGCTGTAGAGTTATTATTCATATCTGGATACTGTATCCCGTCGATAATCAATTTGAAATTATTTCCTGAATTAATTCCTAAATTCGATTTACTATGATTGGTAATTCGGAATTCAAAAATTAAGTAGGTGTCATTTTCTCTTTCAATATCGTTCCAGTTCTTCGTTTCATAGACGTCATTTAGAACAATTTCAGTATCCCCTACTTCTGCTACTTCATTAATATGAAAAATTGTTTGCTCATTTGTTTTATCTTGATTTGCACATCCTGTCAAAGTTATCGTAAAAAGTAACAAGATAGCAATATATGTAATTTTTTTCAAAGGACTCACCTACTACCCATAATAATTATAATCAATTCTGTCTGTTTTGACAAGAATTATTCATAGAACAGTCCCATATTTGATTTGGTATAAAACATTTTTTCATCGTATGCATAGTATTTGTAAGTATAATTGTTCTGATTATAGTCAGTCAATTCAGAAACATAAATATAATGTTTCTGATAATTGTTCCTCTTTCCTACTTCTGTGGAAGAATTAAAAAATAATTGATAACATCCAGCAATTATACAACCAATACCTATTATTACTAGAAATACTGCAAAATCTTTCTGTGTACTCATGAAAATTCTCCTACTCTCTTATCATCATAATAACATGTTTTAATTACACGAGCAATGTTATTTTAAGTTTGTATATTTTTCTCTTTTCTTCTTATCCTAATAAGGGTGATACAATGGAAAAAGAAAATAAAGCAACTCGTCACAATCAAAAGATCGCTTGTAAAGTTACTTCTTGCAATCATTATTGTGATGGAGACACTTGTTCCTTATCACAAATATGTGTAAATACTTGCGAAGAAGACAATGCTACAAAGGAAAACACAGTTTGTGATAATTACGAGTGTGAGTAAACAAAAAGGACGAATAAATCGTCCTTTTCTTATTTTAATTCGTCTAGAATACTAATTCCAATTTCCGGTTCTTCCACTTCGAAATTATCTGCAATCGTGGCTCCGATATCTGCTAAAGAATCTAACGGTTCCATACATTTTGGTTCTCTAAATGATCTACCAAAAATCATGACAGGAACATTTTCTCTCGTATGAGAATTTCCTTTGAACGTTGGATCGTTACCGTGGTCTGCTGTAATAATCAGTAAGTCGTCGTTATTTAATTTATTGATAATCATTGGAATTTCAACGTCTAATTGTTCGATTAAATTTGCATAACTTTCCGTATTTCTAGCATGTCCTTGTTGGTCAAATTCATCTAGATTGATGACACATAGACCTTTAAAATCTTTTTCCATGATGTCGGTTAGTTTATTGATTGCTTCCATATTCGATGTTGCTTTAATTACTTTTGTGATTCCTTCACCGTCAAAGATATCGTTGATTTTACCAATTGAAATCACATTGTAATTATGTTCTTTTAAGAAATCTAAAACGGTTTTGCGAGGAGGTTTAATGGCATAGTCTTTGCGTTCGTTTGTTAGGCGAAACTTTCCTGGTTTTCCTGTAAATGGTCTAGCAATCACACGACCGACACGCCATTCTTCTTTCATTGTCAGTCTTCTAATCTTTTCACAGTATGTATATAATTTTTGCATTGGTACGACATCTTCATGGGCGGCGATTTGTAGATTGGATTCGTTTGTCATAAAAAGAATGAGAGAGCCTTGTTCCATTTGTCGTTCTCCTAGTTCGCTAACGATTGTAGCAGCATCGCTCACTTTGTTACCGATGATTTTACGACCGGTTACGCGTTCGATTTCATCGATTAACTCTCTAGGGAATCCTGTTTCTGCAAACGTTTTAAACGGAATGTTGTTTTTAATTCCCATCAATTCATAATGACCAGACAAGCTATCTTTTCCAGTATTTGTTGGTCTTGCAAACGTATAATACCCTTCGACATCTTTATGTTCTCTTAGTGTTAAAGTATCTAAAAAACCTAGTTTCTGTAGATTTGGAACAAATAATGGGCACTTTTCGTTAATGTGACTCAACGTATTAGCACCAGTGTCTCCATAGTTACTAGCATCGACTGCTTCCCCTACTCCTAGTGAATCTAAAATCATTAAAAAGATTCGTTTGTATTTCATTATAATACACACTCCTACTATTCTCTTTGTCTATTGCATCCTATAATTATTGCTGTTTTAATTGAAGAACTTTTGCCTTGTAGTTATCTAATTCTTTTTGTTCTTCCACAGTTAATGGATATTGAACGTCATCCTTTGGTTTGATTAATACATAACTATCTAATCTGTGGCGAATGCCCGTTTTTTCTTCTTCTGTTTTTTGAAGTTGCTCCAGTTGCTCTCGATTTAATCTCTTTCTTTCCTCATCTAGTTGATTGCGATATTGTTCCATTTGTTTTAATTTTTCCTTATCATCTAAGACTTCTCGTTCTAAATGAATTCTCGTAAAATCAGTTGCATTATACTTTTTTTGATATTCTTTTGATTTGATTAGATGATAAGATGTTACACCGAGACCGAATGCCAAACCGATAGGTGTTAAGTACGGAGAAACGAATGTAAGTGCAATCGTTCCGCCAATTGTTAATGGAACAATCCATTTGATACGGCCTTTTAGTTGGGTTGATTTTAATTTTAGACTATGAAATTGGGCTAATTCTTGTTCTTTTTTACGGGTAAAATCGCCTTCTTGTAACCATTGATCAGTTGCACTGTTCTTCTCTTGTTGAACCCATTTGATCATTTCTAAATTTAAATTTAAATTTTTAATATGTGAATCCATCACAAAACCTCCTACTCCTGATTAAAGGGATGATATTCTTCGTAATCTTTTTTTACTTTCTCATTTGAAATATGCGTGTAAATTCTTGTGGTCGATAAATCAGAGTGCCCTAATAACTCTTGAATGCTTCTTAAGTCTGCTCCTCGCTCTAGCAAATGTGTGGCAAAAGAGTGTCTTAAGGTATGTGGGGAAACGTTCTTTTGAATTCCCTGTTTTTCTAGAATTGCTTTCAAGTTTTTAAAGAATCCGACGCGTGTAATAGGACGACCGTGATTATTTAAAAATAAGGCATCGGTCTGGAATCCTTTGCACATGCTACTACGCCAATTTAGGTAGTTTTTTAGGGCTTCTAGAGCATATTCTCCAATGGGAATCATTCGTTCTTTGTTTCCTTTTCCAATACATCTTACAACACAATTTTCTAAATCGATATCATGTAATGTTAGAGAGCAAAGTTCACTGACACGCATTCCTGTTCCATAAAGTAACTCTAACATCGCTTTATTGCGATAATCGTATACCGTTTGCAAACGAATGTCTAACAGTTTATCTACTTCCTCAATACTCAATGTATCTGGTAAATGTTTGGTTAACTTTGGTCGTTCAATTAAGAGTGAGACGTCTTTCTCTAACACTTCCGTTTTCACTAGAAACTTATGAAAGTTTTTGATTGCTGTCAATTCGTGGGCAATACTAGTGGTTTTTTCGTGTTTGTCGTGTGCTAATATTTTTAAGTAGTCTTCAATATCTTCTTTTTTGATTTGCTTGACTTTATTTATGTTTCTTTTTTGCAAATACTCTTGATAGGCATTTAAACTGTAACTGTAAGACTCTCCTGTCTTATCGCTTAAACGTTCTTCATATTTTACACTATCGATATACAATCCAATTAATTTACTGATTTCATTATCTTTCATATTTCATCCCTAACGGATACTATTATAGCATATTTTTTTATTTTGCGATAGGGTTCCTCTCTCTGTAGTAACGAAAGCTATGAATTCGTTTTTTATGGTAATTAAAACGAATGTATGATAAAATATTGTAAGACAAAACGGATTAGAGGTGGCACGAATGGAAAAACCGCTAGCATTAAAATTAGCTCCGAATTTAATCGATGAAGTAATCGGTCAAAAACACTTATTGGGAAAAGGAAAAGTTTTACGAAACTTAGTCGAAAATAAAAAACTATTTTCGATGATTTTATATGGTAGACCAGGAATTGGGAAAACATCGATTGCAATGGCAATTGTAAAAGATTTGGGTGTTCGTTATCGCTTTTTGAATGCTACTACTTCTAATAAGCAAGACTTCAACGTCGTCGTAGAAGAAGCAAAAGTATACGATGGAATCGTTTTAGTCATGGATGAAATTCATCGTATGAACAAAGATAAACAAGATCTTTTACTTCCTCAACTGGAAAGTGGTTTAATTACATTAATCGGTATGACGACAAGCAATCCCTATCATGCAATCAATCCGGCAATTCGTAGTCGTTGTCAATTGTTCGAACTACATGAACTCACGAAAGAAGATATTTTAGAAGGGTTGAAACGAGCGATAAAGCATCCAGATTTAGAAGGAATTCAAATTGAAGACGATGTGCTAAACTATATTGCAAACATCTCTGGAAACGATCTTCGTTTTGCTTATAACTTACTAGAAGTTGCTTTCTACTCTACGAAAGACAAAAAAGTAACGATGGATGTCGTGGGAGGAATTAGCAATAAAGGCTCGTTCTTCATGGATAAAGATGGAGACGGTTATTACGATGTTTTGAGTGCCCTACAAAAGTCGATTCGTGGCAGTGACGTCGATGCATCACTACACTATTTAGCGCGTCTTGTGGTTGCTGGTGACTTAGAAAGCATCGCAAGACGACTTTCCGTCATTGCTTATGAAGATATCGGTCTTGCCAATCCCTCTATCGGTCCCAAAGTTATGGCAGCGATTCATGCGGCAACTTTAGTAGGATTTCCAGAAGCTAGAATTCCACTTGCCGAGATTGTAATCGAAATGGCATTGTCGCCGAAATCCAATACTGCCCATGTTGCACTTGACAATGCCATTGCCGATGTAGAAACAGGAAGAGCTGGCCCTATTCCCGTCTATTTACGAGGTGGTGGGACACCAGAATATAAGTATCCTCATGACTATAAAGGAAGTTACATCTATCAACAGTACTTACCAGATAATTTAAAGAAAAAGAAGTACTACATTCCGAAGAGCGAATCTAAGTATGAACGAGCTCTAGCTGAAATTGATCAAAAGATTGCTGAAATCAAAAAGAAAAACGAGTCATCTTAACTCGTTTTTATCTTGCCTGTCTGTATACCTTTTTCTTCGCTAATAAGAATTGTTCTTTGGTGATGCTGTCTAATTCTGGAGCAGGATTTCTATTATCACATGAATGTAGTAACATTCGAAAACTATTAATTAAATCCGGTTCCATCCCAATTTCGCTGAGATAGGTTAAATAGTCATAGAAATCTGTAAGACCCATATTATTTACACTGGAACCGTATAGATAATTTAAAATCATGATATTATAACAATACAAATCTGAATTTTCATCCGCAACGATATATCCAGATGCACCTGGATTCGTATTGCGTTTATATTTTCCTTGTGCATCTGCTACCAATGCCGTCGGAACTAAATATCTTGAAGACATTGGTAGATTACTGCCGATTTTACAACTATCTAAATCTACTACGCGAATGGTTTCACTTTTGGAATCTACAATAAAATTGGATTCATGTAGATCGTTTAAATATAAACCATTGACAGGAGTTGATTTCCGCATCTGTTTCAATTGGTCTAAAATTTTGCCAATTTGTTTTAAATAATTAATTTGCTTTTTTATACTAACATTTGGGTCTGCTAAAACGGATGCTAAGTTCTCCCCTTCCACAAATGGAACGGTAAATCCTGAGATAGTTTGATCAATCGCAACTAGATTGTCTGGGACACAAAAACTTTCTGGTAAATACTCTCGGTATGTATCCAACATCTCAATTGTATCTAATTTGGTTGTTAAAACTGGGCCAGATAAATTGTGGATTTTTTTGAAAACTTTTCGTTCTTTACGATATGGGAAGTCATATATAGTAGATTCTGCATTCATGATTTCTTTTGCCAAAGTAAGCGGCATCAGTTCCGCAAACTTTTTCTTTGATATTGAAATAACATTCATATCACCACACCCTTTTTAATTGGCGTTATTATATCATAACGTGCTCATTTCAGCCATGAAAATATATAATTTTGGTTATTCAGATGCCTCTGATTCAGCTGTATATAAGTTTTGATATGGTTTGCAATTCTTTAACAATTGTTTGTGAGTACCGCTTCCCACTAGTTTTCCCTTCTCTATTACGTGAATGGTGTCAGCATCGACAATTGTTGATAAACGATGTGCAACAATGACAATCGTATGATCTTTCACTAAGTCATCAATCGTCTTTTTGATGTATTCTTGGGACTCATTATCTAAGGCGGATGTGGCTTCGTCAAATAAAATAATTTTGGTGTTTAATAGTAATGTTCTGGCAATGGCAATCCGTTGTTTTTGGCCACCAGATAGATTGATTCCGCCTTCGCCAATTACTGTGTCATACTGATTCGGAAGGCTCATGATATAATCATCGATGTATGCTCTTTTGCAGACATTTCGTACTTCTTCTAGTGTGACATCTTCTTTTACTAAACGAAAATTTTCTAAAATTGTCAGATTGAATAAGAATGGGCTCTGTCTAATAATCGATATGTTGTTACGAAGAGAGGATTCCGTTAAATCTTGTATATTGATACCATCGATTGTGACAGTTCCTTCCGTAGTATCAAAATAACGTAGTAATAGATTGAATATCGTACTTTTTCCATTTCCACTACGACCAACGACAGCAATCTTTTTATTGGGCTCAACGGTCATATTTAATCCCTTTAACGTATACTGTTCTTTTTCAGTATATTTAAATTTAACATCTTTAAATTCGATGATGCCTTTTGGATTCGTCAAAGTAACATTGCCGAATTTCTCATCTTGATATAAATCGTTGTTTAAAATCTCACCAATTCTTTTTAGAGAAACCGTTACTTTATTGAAACTGACACCAAAGTCACTGATACTTTCTACTACTTCGTCGATTCGCCAAATATAGGACTCAATCATTAAGAAGATACTTAGAGAAATCGCGCCATCAAAGAACAACTTACCAGTCGTGTACAATATCAAAAACTGGATAGAAAAGTATGCAAGATTGTTAAATGCGTAGTACCATCTTTCGTATTTTCGAACACGTTCGGTATTTCCAAATAAGCGATCAATTACATTAGAAATGTTCTTTTCGATTGTTTTGGCGATACCTAATGATTTAATCTCTCGGATTCCAGTCATATTTTCCGTTGCAACTTTAACGTAAGCATCGCTTTCTTTTTTGATTGCTTCTTGACTCTTTTTGATTCTTGGAAAGAATTTCGTAGAAATGAATCCCATAAAGAATGCTAATAGCATGATTTCTGCAAATAAGATCCAAGATACTCTAATTGCAATTACAATTACTACTAAGACGACAACCGCACGACAGATCAGTCGCACCATCTTAGAAAGCAATTCCATTACCCGATCTGGATCCGTATATAAACGGTTTATCCATTCTCCAACACCGATATCTTCGAAAGCAATCGCCGGTAACTTATCCATCTTACGATATAAATCTTTACTTACGTTTTTAGTGAACTTAATTTCAAAGTATGTGTATAAATAATCTCTCGGAATTTGTAAAAACGTATACAAAACGATGTAAATTCCTTCATATAAAGCAAGATATAGTACAAAGTTACTAAAGTTTTGAGATGTCAACGATTCTACTGCTACACCCCATAAATAAACGGCAATCAGGGCTGGCAAATAAGAAAGTGCAACTAGTAAAATGTATAAGAATAGTTTGAATTTATCTTCTTTGATGTAATCCCAAAATATTTTAAAATGTTTTAGTTTTTTCATTTTATCACTTCCTTTCCTTCATGAAAAAAACTACTGTAACAGTAGCTTTTCTCTTTTTCTCTTATCGATACCAAAAAGACGTGGAAATTATCCTTGTTCCACTGCTACTGCTCATCTTTTGATTGTTTCTCCAAATTTTCATAATCTCCACTCCTTTCTTCTAAATTTGCATTCAGTGTATCAAAAAAATGACGTCTTGTCAACGTCAAATCTTTTTTTGAAATGAATTATCACTTTTCTTCCTCGTTTGCGGAGTATTTTTAGCAAAGTCCATAACACATCCTTCAAACGATGCATCGTCGGTATTTACTCCATCGAAACTTTTCATCGTGAAATTTAAGCCGTCATAAATACCATGACTCATATCTTTGTTATATACCGTTTGGGGATCAATGTTGGCATTGGTACCGGTAAAATCGATTTCTGATACTTTGACATTATCAAATGAATTACTACTCAAATTGATAACTGGCAACAATTCATTTTCAAGATACCAAGGTAGAATCTCTAAATGATCTCCAACTTGAATAAATAATTGATCATCACTTACTGTCGTGCGTTTCGGAGACTTGATGTTTCTACTCGCTAATGTCTCACGGTATATTCTTATTTCTCCTAAAAGTCTCTCTAGTTCCGCTAATTTTTCTGCTAGAGATAGTTTTAACTCATCATCTGTTTGTTTCTGAATTTGTTCTAGTAGTGGTAACTCCTCTTCTTCTGGTTCGTTACTTTCAAAGCCTGTAAATTTAAAAAATGGAATAATATCCAGGTTCTTGTCTTTTTTTATCATTAAAACAATTTCTTCTTCTGGGTTCTTTTCAGAATCGACACCTAAAAGGTCATTGTTTAAAACGAATAATTGGCCATTCAAATTATAATAAGAATCCGTATCTGTTATTAAAAATGGCACTGCTGCTTCGTCTTCTAAAGAGACGGATACATTTTTCGTATCATCTGGTAGACGAAACTTATCTACAACACCGCTTTTATAAAAATAAAAGTGTCGCATCGAAGAATAAAATACTATTCCTGGTTCTCGTCTAAAAAATAGGTCTTTTGGAAGCCATGTCGGGGTGATGTTTTTAAAGCTCTGAAATTGATAGGTAGGGCCTCTCTCAGGCCTTCTTGTTTCGCCCGATTCCGATACGTATAAATATTCTGTTTGATAATTATTCACTTTCACAGTATCCGTAATACTTTTGTTGGCATCCCAATAATACTTAGAAAAGAAGAATCGATTTATTTTAGTTGGTTTTAATGCTTCTTTCACTTTTTCTTCATCTTGTATCTCGCTTGGTGTCAGTGCAAGAGCAGTATCATAATACGAATAAACACAGTAGGAATCCGATGCATTATACCAAAATAGACTGCGAAACGGTTGATCCCAGTTCTTACTGTAACCACCTAAATACGTCACATCACCATCATTGTAACTGCTTACCTTTTGCTGTCCAGTCATATCGCAGATTCTAAAAGCTGGGTTCTGTTTGTTTGGTCGCAAGAGAAAGATTCCGCCACGAGTAGCAATTTCTTGGCTGCTTTCTAGAAAAATACTTCCGTATTTTGTGACAACATACCATTTCCCTGTCTTAGGACTAGGCAATAAATGGGTGTTCGGTGGGACATCGTTTTCGGGATTTCCCGATAAATCAAATTCATCTTCCCCAATTAGATTCGAATCTTGATACTGTGTACAAGCTTTATCCATTTCGGTTTCAAAGTTGGTTAAATATAGTAATGGTTCCCCATTTTGAGAAGATTTGGCACCAGATGCAAAGCGAATATAATTTTGACTTTGTTCAGCTTCCTTTAACTCTTCTTCTGTAAAAAATTTACCAGTTAAATCAATATATCCTTTTCTACCTCTAACATCGACTGCCTCTGCTAACCCATTCCCATCAAATGCGGATAGTGATTTTAACTTTAAATCCGTCCGAAAAAAACTTTTGATATCGCCATATTGATAGTTATAATGATTCACTTCTGTATAATTCCATCTTTGAATATCCAAGACGGAATGTAAATAATCTATGTATTGTTCTTCTAATGTTTTCACTATTTTTATTTTCCTTTCTTTTTCAAAATCGAATGTGGCGGACCTCCTTGTGAAACATGTTTCAATGGGTCATCTTTTACAAAATCCATGATGCATCCGTCAAATGATGCTCCGTCAATGTTTACTCCTTCAAAGCTTTTCATCGTGAAGTTTAATCCGTCATAGATACCGTGGCTCATATCTTTCTGATACACTGTTTGTGGATTCATATTTGCATTTGTTCCCGAAAAGTCGATTCCTGATACTTTGACATTGTTAAAAGAAGCACCGCTCAAATTAATAATTGGTAATAAATTATGTTCTAAAAACCAAGGCAAAATTTCTAAGTGATCTCCTACGGGAATAAAGAGTTTGTCATCACTAATGGTAATCTTTTTTGGTGATGTTGTGTTTCTTCTTTTTAATTCTTGTTCCAAGGTACTCATTTGATTTAAAATGCTTTCCAACTCTTCAATTTTTTTAGCGAGCATGATTTTCAATTCGTCATTCGTTTTGCTTTCTATTTGCATCTCGGTTGGAACCGAAGAATGATCTTGCTTAGAGCTTTCTTCCTCTGCTGCTGTTAATAACTCTTGTGTTTCTTGTTCTAGCATTCTTTGCTTTTGTTTTGTGTGATACTCTTCTGTCTTACGGTATTTTAAAAACTCCGTAAAACTCATGACATGAACATATGGAGAAGGAAAACAAGAGAGAAATGCTTCGTTTGGCATATCAAACGAATGAATACCAAATAATTCGTTTGCCACATCTACCCAGGTACCATTGATGAAAAAGGTGGAGTGTGTATCCGTTATATAGATTGGTAATCCATTTTTTCCTTTTCCGTCGTTAACGATGACCAATCGGTTGGCTTGTCCTAAATCTCTTGTAATCATTCTTTTGGAATCATTTTGATGATACATTCCTTCTTGCAGTCTTATGTATAATTTATGCCTTTTTGCATACACTGCAACTTTTGTGTTACTACTTCCGTATAAGTATTGCGATGTCCAAGGAATGGGTTTATCTAAAGGCTTTGCTACAGTTACTTTAAAATTCCAATCTCCAGTCTTGATTTGATGGGAATATAAAGTGCCATCTTTGGATACATATTCTTTCCCGAACTTTTCTTTATTATTTTGTTCCTCTCTTGGATGTAATTGAACCGGTTTATTTACCATTCCTTTCTCTAGATAAAACAAATACTGATTACCGAAATTCTGGCGATCCTTAAATAAATCTTGAGTTTTATCTTTTGAAAAATTATGAATTACTATATTGAAGCCATCACAAGTAGTGGAACAGTAAATTTTGTTATATTGGTCTTTCCAAATGCTTTGAAATGGTTCGTACCACATTTTACTATGTCCACCTAAATATTTTTTTACGGGATGGGAAAAATAGCACCGTCCATCTAATCGTCGATATAAAAATTTAGAACAACGAGAATCTGTTTCTGCAACATCGTTTGGTTTTTCAAAAATCATATCTCCACGAATTGCAAATTCGTTTTTACTCTCATAAACGATACTTCCGTATTTCGTTACTAAATATCTTTTGCCAGTTTTTGGATTTGGCAATAGATGGGTATGCTCAGGAACGTTGTTTTCTGGGTTTCCAGATAAATCAAATTCATCTTCGCCAAGTAAGTCTTCTTGCACAATTGTTTGACAAGCTTTACTCATCTCTTTTTCGAAATTGGTTAAAAACAGCAATGGTTTATCGCCAATGGATGCTCTTGCTCCCGAGGCAAAACGAATATAGGTTTGACTTTGCTCCGCTTTCTTTAATTCATCTTCTGTAAAAAACTTTCCTGCTAGATCGATATAGCCACTTCTTCCTATACTATCGATGGCAGGAGCAAGACCTGTTTCATCAAATGTGCCAAGTTCTTGGAAGAAAAGTTTATACTCTGTTAAGACATTGCTATCGTTGATATACCGAGGACTTGGTTGAAATAATATATTATCTCCCATTGCATATTCGTAATAATTCCCTTGTACGGCATGATAGGGCGTGATTTCTAAGTGTTCTTGCAAGTATGATAGGTACTCCGCTTCTAGTTGCTTGTTCATAGTCATCTTTCCTTTTGGTATCTATTGTATCAATATTTTCTTCTTTTGTCTAAACAAATCAAAAAAAAGAGCACGATTACTCGTGTTCTTCTACATAACGATTGAATTTATTGATTTTACTGCTCGTTAGAACGGTGTCGTTTAACTGTTCGATTAAACGTTTTTGTTCTTTGGTTAACTTCTCAGGAATTTGAACATCTATGACAATGTACATATCGCCTTTTCGGCGTGCTCCTTGGTTATCGATTCCTTTACCGCGAATTCTCTGTTTATCGCCAGTAGAGCTTCCGGCTGGGATTGTCACTTTCACGTTTCCATAAAGAGTTGGGATTACTTTCTTACATCCTAAGATGGCTTCTGGAATCGTGATTGGAATATCTAGATAAATATCGTCGCCATCTCGTTCAAATAACTCGTGTTCTCCTACGGTAAATTCGATATATAGGTCGCCGTTTGGACCACCGTTGATACCTGCAGAGCCTTTGCCAGGAAGTCTTAAGCGATTTCCGGTATCGACTCCTTTTGGAATGGTAACGGATAATGTCTTCGTCTTTTTAATTCTTCCTGTACCACGACAAGTACTACAAGTCTTGGCATACGTTTTTCCTTTGCCGTTACATTCCGGGCAGGTTGATTTCGATAAGAACGAACCTAAAATCGTATGTTGTTCGGTCGTAATCGTACCGCTACCATGGCATCTTGAACAGGTTTGTTCGCCGGTTCCACCTTTGCCATCGCAGTCTTCACATTCTTCTGTTACATCAACTTTTATATCTTTCTCTGTTCCGTATACGGCTTCTTCAAAAGAAAGCTTCATCTTGACTAGAGTATCGTTTCCTTTTTGGGCACGATTGCTAGTTCTTCCGCCACCGAAACCGAAGCCACCACCGAACATACTGCCGAAGATATCGCCTAAATCGACGTCATCAAAACCACCAAAACCAGATGAGTAACCACCGTAAGAAGATGGCCCGGCACCACCTTGGAATGCTGCAGAACCAAATTGATCGTATTGACGACGTTTGGTTTCATCTCCTAAAATGGAATATGCTTCTTGAACTTCTTTAAACTTTGCTTCAGCATCTGGTTCCTTGGAAATATCTGGGTGATATTTTTTGGCTAACTTTCGGTAGGCACTTTTAATCTCATCTGCAGAAGCATCTTTCGACACTCCTAACGTGGCATAATAATCTTTATTATTCATAATTTGTCACCTTACTTCTCTATGATTTTAATTCGTTACGAAACTCCTCTATCGTATCGGCAAACATGCGGATAGCACTTTCGTAAACTTCTTTATCAGTCATGTCGACACCAGCAATTTTTAATGTGTTTAATGGATTTTCACGGCAGCCATTGGCAAGCATTTTTAAATAGGCATCCCGTTTTGCTTCATCGCCACTTAATATTCCTTCGACGATGTGGCACGCAGCAGAAATGCCTGTCGCATACTTGTAGACGTAGAAATGATAATAGAAATGTGGAACTTTTTCCCATTCGTATGCAATCTCTTTGTCTACTACAACATCGCTACCGAAGTAATCCTGATTCAATTCGTAATATTTCTTACATAACTTATCTGGTGTAATGACTTCATCTTGTTCCACCAAATCGTAGGCATACTTTTCAAATTCTGCAAACATGACCTGACGATAAATCGTACCTTTGAACAACTCTAACAATTGATTTAAAATGGCAAGTCGCTCATTCTTGTTGGTACTTACTTTCAGCATATGTTTGGCAAGTAACAGTTCATTTACCGTACTAGCAACTTCTGCTACAAAAATTGGGTAGTCGCCATATTGATATGGTTGATTTTTTCTCGTATAGAAACTATGCATCGAATGGCCTAATTCGTGTGCTAAAGTAGATACGTCATCTAACTTATCTTGATAGTTTAGCAACACGTAAGGCATCGTGTCATAAGAGCCAGAAGAGTATGCTCCACCACGTTTATTTTTATTTGGATAAATATCGATCCAACCTTCTGTAAACGCTTGTTTCAAATCATTAATGTAAGTGTCTCCTAATGGCTTTAGAGCATCTAGTACCAAACGAGATGCCGTTTCGAATGGATATTTCGTATCGGTGTCTGGTACTAAATTTGTATAGACATCATAAAGATGCAATTCTTTTAAATTCAATACTTCTTTTCTTAAACGATAATAATCGTGCAATACATCTAAATGATTTCTTACGGAAGACACCAAAGTATCGTAAACTTTCGGATCTAATTCGTCTCCAAACAAAGCTGCTTCAAATGATGTTTTATAATGTTTAATATGAGCCATTGCTACATTTTGTTTGATTGCACCGTTAAATGTAGCAGTAATCGTGTTTTGAAACTGTTTGTATACTTCATAAAGACGTTCAAACGCTTCTTTCCGAACTTCTCTTTTTGGCGATTTGATGTAAATACTGAAGTTCGTGTCTGTCAATGGCACTTCTACTCCATTTTCATCGTGAATGGTGCCAAAATCTAAGTCGGAATCGGTCAAATAACCGTATGTTGTTTCATCGTTTCCAAACGCGCTGCTTAGATTGGATAGAAGTTTTTCTTCTTCTTTAGGAAGTGTATGTGGTTTATATCGATACACTTCCTCGATGTTCGTCTTGTGTTCTAACAATTTCGGTTCTGCTTGATAGAACGATTCGATTACTTCTTTTTCTGTATTTAACAACTCTGGTGTTTGGAAATACATCTTACTACTTGCGTAGTTATACAAATTGACAACTTGCTCTTTCTTGGCTTGATTTTCAGTATTGGCAACATCTTCATCACTCTTCATAGATGCGTACGTATACAATTTATTCAAACGTCTTTCAATCTCGTTTCCTGCTGTAATAGAACGATAGAACATTTCTGCATTTTCTGTCGTATGACCTTCTAATTTTGCAAATTCATCAATTTGTTTTCGAACTGCTTCGATTTCTTTTTGAAATTCTTCATCCGTTTTAAAAATGCGTTCCAAATTCCATTGAAACTCTTTTGGTACTTCTCTTCTCTCTTTGATATGATCCATAGTTTCTCCTTATATTTTATTCCCGATACAAAGTTAGAAGTCCTATTGCTAGAACTTCTACCGTATCGTTTTCAATCTTTTATTTTTCTTCAAATTCAGCATCGGTTACATGTTCTTTGCCATCGTTATCACTTGATGAATCGCTGTTGTTATCATCGTTACCACGTTCTTTTTGAACGTTTTCATAAACTTTTGTAGCAAGTGCCATTGCTTTTTCTTGAAGTTTATCTTTCTTTTCTTTGATTTCGTCGATGTCATCTTTTTCTAGTGCTTCTTTTAATTCTTTGACTAGATCTTCTGCTTCTTCTTTTTCTTTATCAGAAACTTTATCACCTAAATCTTTCAAACTCTTTTCTGTTTGATTAACTAGACTTTCCGCATCGTTTTTCAAGTCTGCTTCTTCTTTTCTCTTCTTATCTTCTTCTTTATTTGCTTCTGCTTCTTTTACCATACGGTCTACTTCTTCATCAGAAAGGTTTGTAGAAGATGTAATCGTAATAGATTGTTCTTTATTCGTACCTAAATCTTTTGCGGTTACGTGAACGATACTGTTTGCATCGATATCGAATGTAACTTCGATTTGTGGTACACCACGTGGAGCAGCAGGAATTCCTGTCAATTGGAAGTTACCAAGTGTCTTATTATCTGCAGCCATTGGACGTTCTCCTTGTAGAACGTGAATGTCTACAGCAGGCTGATTATCAGCAGCCGTTGAGAATACTTGTTTCTTTTGTGTTGGAACTGTCGTATTTCTTGGAATTAATACTGTCATAACACCACCAAGTGTTTCAAGTCCAAGTGACAATGGTGTAACATCTAACAATACGATGTCGTTTACTTCACCGGTTAAGACACCACCTTGAATAGCAGCACCCATAGCAACTGCTTCATCAGGGTTAACTTCTCTAGATGGATCTTTACCTAATTCTTTCTTAACAAGGTCATAAACCATTGGGATACGAGTAGATCCACCAACCATGATAACTTTATCGATATCATCTTTCTTAAGTCCAGCATCTTTTAATGCTTTGTGAACTGGATCCAATGTACTTTCTACTAAGTCTTCAATTAAATCTTCAAATTTAGCACGTGTTAGAGTCATATCCAAATGTAATGGTTGACCATCTTTGCTCTGAGAAATGAATGGAGCACTGATTTGTGTTGATGTCATACCAGACAAATCTTTCTTTGCTTTTTCACTAATTTCCTTTAGACGTTGCATAGCAAGCTTATCTTTAGATAAGTCGACTCCATTTTCTTTTTTAAATTCTTTTACTAGATAATCCATAATACAATTATCGAAATCATCGCCACCTAAGTGTGTATTACCTGATGTAGATTTTACTTCGAATACACCGTCACCTAGTTCTAGGATAGAAACATCGAACGTTCCACCACCAAGGTCGTATACCAAAATGGTTTGATTCTTATCTTGTTTATCAAGTCCGTATGCAAGAGCAGCAGCAGTTGGTTCGTTGATAATTCTTTCTACTTCCAAACCAGCAATTTTACCAGCGTTTTTTGTTGCTTGACGTTGTGCGTCGTTGAAGTATGCTGGAACTGTGATAACGGCTTTGCTTACTGTTTCACCTAAATAGCTTTCGGCATAATCTTTCAAATAAGATAAGATCATAGCAGAAATTTCTTCTGGTGAATATTTCTTTCCTTCTGCTTCTACTTTCTTAGCAGTTCCCATCAATCTCTTGATAGAAGAAACTGTATTTGGATTCGTTAATGCTTGACGCTTTGCAGCAGCACCGACGATTCTTTCGCCATTTTTAAATGCAACTACAGATGGAGTTGTACGTTCTCCTTCTGGATTTGTAATAACTTTTGCTTCGCCACCTTCTAGAACAGCTACGCAACTGTTTGTTGTACCTAAATCTATACCAATAATTTTACTCATAATATCAATCTCCTTTTTTATTTTGTTTTTACTTGGTTTACTCTGACTTTAGCAGGACGAATGACTCTGCCTTTCAAAGTATAGCCTTTCATAAATACTTCCAAAACGATATCGTTTGGTTTATCTTTGACTTCTCCGATCATCAATGCTTCACAGGTGTTGTGATCGAACGGTTTATCTAAACATTCGATTTCTTCTACTCCGTATTTCTTCAAGATGTCTTTCATCTGATTGTAAATCATCCCGATTCCTTGTGAAAACTTCTGTAGTTCTGCGTTCTCACTAGTACTAGCTGACTTCATTGCTCGTTCGAAGTTGTCTAGGACACCAATCGTTTCCGTAATGATATCTTGATTGGCAAATTTTAATAAGTTAGACGTTTCTTCATCTTTTCTTTTTCTATAATTTACTAACTCTGCTTGGGCTGTTAAAAGTTTCGTTTCTAGTTCTGCCACCCGTTTTTGTAACAAGTCGACATCCAAGCTAGAATATTCATAAGCAGCGTCATCTTTGTTTTCTGGAATTTCTTCCTTTTTTGCTTCCGTGGCAGGTTGACTTTCTGGAGTATTTTCCTGCACCGTTTCTTCTTTTACAGGTTCCTTTTCTTTTGGAAAATCCTGTGTTGTTTGGTTTGTTTGTTCTGTATTTTTTACTGTTTCATTATTTTTCGTTTCGTTATTATTCATCTTTATCTCCTTTACTTTCGATTTCTTTCTTTAGAAACTCTAGCAAGGTAACTACACGATCATATTCCATTCTTTTCGGGCCTATAATCGAAATAGAGCCTTCTTCGCCATCTCGTTTATAGTTTGTTCTGATTACGGTTACGTCGCTATCCAATGAATTTTCTTTCCCGATGTAAATGTTAATATCTTTATCGTCTTTGCTAACTTTACTTAATTTTAATATGTTCTCTTCATCTAATTTATTGAATAGTGTTTTAATTTTATCGATATCGTTAAATTCCGGTTGCATTAGTAATTTGTTTTTTCCAACGACATTGACGCTTTCTTTTGCAAATTCGTTAAATACTCGGTAAAACATGTTATAAATAACTTCATGTTCTTTTACATATCTAGAAATGATTGGTTTTACTTCAAACTCTAATTTTGAAGATATTTCGTCAATTGGTGTTCCCACAATAATATCATTAATTAAACCAACACTCTTTTTAACTTCTTCTAATGATACATGATCTAATCGTTCTTGTTTATGTTCTACGTGTCCTTTATCCGTAATCAAAATTATGATAATACTACTCTCATCTAGTGGAACAGCTCTAATTTCTTTTAAAATATTGTCATGACTCGTTTTACCTAACACAATCGTCGTATAATTTGTCATATCTGAAATTAAACGAAGACTCGCTTCTAAAGAATCAGACAATGCTAAACTTTGATTTTGAAAAGCGATTTGCAATTTTAGCATATCTTCGCCATTCATTTCCTTTGGTTCCATTAAATGATCTACATAGTATCGATATCCTTGCTCACTTGGAACACGGCCACTAGAAGTATGAGTTTTCTCGAGTAAACCCGCTTCTTCTAGAAAAGCCATTTCACTACGAACAGTAGCAGACGAACAATTAAGGGATTTGCAAATTGCTTTTGACCCAACTGGTTTCGCCTGTTTAATATATTCAAGGACTATCATCTTTAGAATATTTTCCTGTCGTTTGGATAACATACTAGATGCACCTCCTAGCACTTATTCTTTACCAGTGCTAATATCATTATACGCACTTAATTAGCACCTGTCAACAATTAGTGCTAATTTTTTCAAAAAGAAAAAGCAAGGAAATCTCGCCTTTGTTTTTTTGATTTTATTTTCTTTTTTGGGGATTTACTGCACATTGGTCTTGTAAAGTGCCTGCTTCAGTTTGATTAAAAAACGTTTTATATTCATTTATATACTGATTTAAACAATCATTGATACCAAATAAGATGATTCCATCTGACGTAATTTTAGAAATTGCATTTTGATCTCTATAAACATGTGATACGCTAGATCTTGTATGAGGTAATGCCGGTTTTAAATGAGTAACATGAACCCCGTGTTTGGTAGAAATATCTTTAGGATTCATCGTAGAAAGAGAGCGATTATATGAATCATCATACAAAAGAAAAATATTTGAAATTTGATATTGTGATTGTAATTGGCCAATATATTTATGTACTCTTTCTTCTACATTTTCTTGCTCAGAAGAACAAACCATCCTGTAATGACCAAAACCAGCTGTTCTATCTAAATGTGCAGACCCATCTCCATAAAACCATTTTGTTAAATGGCAATGATTATGTAAGAAAAGCTCATTTTCTACACCATATCCCTCTACTATAACTATTTCACTCATTGCAAGTTTAAGTTCTTTAAACCCAAAATCAATCGTAGCCCCTTCACCAGTAGATGATACCGGTGAAAACGTAGCAACTATTGTTTCATCAGCATTGGACAATTGTCTGACTTCCTCAATCTTTTCTGAAAATTCTTTTAAGTCATCAAAATAATAATTTTTGCCATATAGCCAAAATGGATCAGTAACGCTCCTTGGTTCTATCAAAAATAAATTTATTTTTTTCTTTTCCATTTGTAAATATTCTCCTCAAATCAACATTTTTATGAATGTTATTATAAGGCTATATATATTCCAAGGCAAGGACAATTATAAAATAATTCATTTTAAATAAATTTGTATATTAAAACTGTTTTTGGTCCGTATTGACGGATTTTTTGCAATTCAAAAGAAATGTCATTTATTTGCTCATAATTTTGCTCCATTTCACAAATAATCCAAGCACCTTTTTTCAATAAATTCAATTCTTTCATAGATTGAATAGAATCTGCTATTACAAAATCTTTGTATGGCGGATCTAAAAAAACCAAATCAAATTGAATATTCTTTTCTTTGAAAAAAGAAAGTGCTTTTTGCCAATTCATTGTTAAAACAGTTGCTTTATCCTGAATACCAAAAGTTTGGATGTCTTTGGCAATAATTTGCGTGCATTTGAAATTACGATCTACAAAATAGCAATGTTCTGCACCGTTACTTATAGCTTCTAACCCAAGTGAACCTGTACCTGCAAACAAATCTAAAGCAATGCTACCAGCAATTTGAAATTGAATCATGGCAAACATAGATTCCTTTACTTTGTCCATCGTCGGACGCGTTCCTTCGATATCATAGCCACTTAATTTTCTACCTTTTAGGCTACCACTAATGATTCTCATGACAATTCCCCTTTTTCGTTAATTTGGATAATCTATGATTGATTTCTAATATCAAAGCGCTTTCTTCATTTAATAATGTTTGATAACGAGCAAAGGTGGGATTTGCAAACAGTTCTAGACGAACTTTCTGAAATGCTTTATCGTATGGATTTTGAGACAGATGATTGTATTGATTAATTAGACTGAATGCTACATCATCTTTATTTAATTCTTCTTTTGCCAGTTGAATTCGTTCTTTTAAACCAGTTTGTTCTAGCTTGCGATAGATAACTTGCAATTGTTTTTCTACTTTGACTTCCAAAGATTCCATATAACCACCAATTCGATTATACATAATCTTCCTAAAAGAAGTCAATTTTTAATTTAAGACATCTAGGAACGTTGAAATCATTTCTAGTTGCCTACCAAACTTCCGCAATTTATCTTCAGCACGTAATTGATAAGACTCTTTCATTTCTTTTTCCATTTCTACAATCGATGCTGGATTTCTATTTAAATACTTATACCAGTAAGAATGCTCTCGTAGATATCTCTTTAACGGCGGACTTTGATCAATCCGTAACTTTACACTCGGTAACATCAGTCTTCAAAATGTTGGTAAAGAGGTCTCGGTTCCCGCACAGTTTGTTGCTTCTTTTCGCCACCGAACCCTTGCACCATCGATACGACTTTCTGAATATTTTCAATTCCTTTTCGTACTTCTTCAACATCGATGTTTTTCATGTAACCTAACACGTCTTTAAAAGCAACTTTCTTGCTTTCACTATCCCGTGCAATATATTCGTTCCAAATGTTACTTTCCGGTCCATACAAATCATATAGTTCATAGAATTTCTGCCAGGTCATATCGCCTTTTTTGACAGATTCGACAAGCGTCGGATGGGCTTGCACGAACACCTTAAAATCACTTAATGCCATAATACTCACCTGTTATACTATATGAAAGAAAACGAAAAGTTTTCTAAAAATCGATTCGCTTTATGCGTTCTGTATCTTGAAAGTATGGTGTAAAAATTTCTTTGACACCAAGACATACATCCTCAATTGTTTTTCCGTCCAACGCTTTTAAATGCCGATAGACTTCCCCAAACCCAATTTCGTTTAGATTTTTATTTAACCATAGTATTTCATTAGATATGGTTGAATCCCCATTTTGCTTGGCTTGCCAAATGGAAAGTGCAAACATCGTACCGACGATATAACCATAGAATCGTGGCATTGTATTGCAATAATCAGATAATTCTTTTTGTCCATTTAAGACATCATCTGGGATTGTTGCTATCATGTCTGCAACGGCCTCATAATAGTCGTCTTCATCCTCAAAAAAATTAGTTTCGTCGTATTGGCTTACAAAACGGTAAGTTTCATCGTTGTCTATTTCAATCGGTCCAACTTTTCGGTACAAACATACCATATCGGATTGCATGACAATTTTTCTGCAGATTGCTAGTGTATCTGAAAGCCGTTCATATAGAGTACTTTTTAATGTATCTTTTTTGATATCACCTTGACAATACAAATACCATACACAATCAGTCTCATAAAAGATAGAAATCATTTCTGTAAAATAGTCTCTTGCAGGTCCCACTATTCCATTTGGACTCATACGATTGGCAGCATGGAAGAATTCATGAATTAAACTTGTAACATCAGACGCCCGACCATCTATTGCACAATCAACTTGAGTACGCTCTTCTTTTGGAAAAAAATATGTGAATGATCCCACCAAATCGTAATTCATATCTAACGTACCATCTTCTATATATTGCTCTAGTAACTCTGCGTACTCAGGACTAACATGATGTAAATATTTCTTAGCCAAATCAATCGTGTGAAAAATATCACTTTCACTGCCACTGATAAAATGGATCTTGAGAAATCGTTTGATCTATCCTGTCTAAAATATAATTAAACTGTTCTTTTGTCATGTTTCTTACCTCTTTTGGTGTATACTATTTTACTTCGAACGGTGCAAAAAGTACAGAAAAAAAGAGCAGTTTCCTACTCTTTATTTATTTGATATTGCATCGACTGGTTTCATCCTAGATATTTTGTAGACGGCAATTAAGGAAGAAATGAAGATGACAATCAAGACTCCTAATAGCAACGTCAACAATAACTTCGGTGTAAATAAGATGAACGATACATCGAAGAAGAAATAACTTGATATCTTGGCATTAAAGAAATAAATAATTGCAAATAGCAAGATTCCTGTCAAGATACAAGAAATAATTCCGACTAAAAGTCCTTCTTGGAAGAATATCTTCATGACGTCTGTCTTCTTAGCACCTAATCCTCTTAAAATACCAATGGTCTTTTTGCTATGGAAAATCGATGTGATGATAAAGTTCATCAGTAGAATGATAGCAAAAATAGCAAAGATGATACTGACAATGAAAGCAATTCCACTCAAAACCTCAAATAAATCCATAATGGAATTAAAATATGTAAAATAGGAATTATCACTAATGATTGGCCTTACGGTATCTACTGTAATTTCTCTCGTATTATCTTCCGTTGGAAAAGTCTCAATTAGTGCTTCCATGTCTTCTCTGTTATCGACTTTTACTTTTATAGATGAGATGTTGATATTTGCCGGTTGCAATTCTGTTGCCATGTTATCTGCAATGTAGATGGTATCAGACGCATTTTGATACCCTACAACTTTTATCGTATAACTGCTTTTTTGATTCTTGTTATATTGTTCGAACTCTATCAAAATTTCTTGATTTAATATATCGTGTTCTTGTAAATAATTTCGTACAAACTCCGTTTCTACTTCTGAAACTGGGATACTACCATCGTAATGTTCTTCAATATAAGTATCCTTCTGTTTTGAAAATTCATTATTTGAAATCTTGTCTAAGAAAGAAGCATTAATGATAATTTCGTTGTCGTTTAATTTTGTTACTTCCACTGTTTCTTGACCATTGTCGACTTCCACTGCCCGACTCATATATTGAATATCACTACTTAATAAATAAGAACGATTTTGATAAGTAACGTCTACACCAAAAGAAGAAGGGTCTAATCTTGTATTCGGTTCTAATGGAATATTTTCGGCAAATCCTTCTTTTACATAAATATCTTTTCCGTAGCGCATAATCTTCGTCGAAAATTCACTATAAATATCGCTGTAATCATTCAAAGACAAGAAAGAATCCGTACTATTAAGAACCGAGTTATTTCTTGTTGTTTTGAGGCTTTCAAACGGTGCAGTGTCATCTAAGATAATCCCTGATACTTTCATTTGATGATTTCCAATTAAGATGAATTGATCTGTGTTTAACAATTCGTCGTAGTCTTTGGGATAAAAATACGTCTCGTGATTGGGTTCTGTTTCAGAATATGCCAATACTCCGTTTACGATAATTAGGTCTGCTAGATAGCTATGAATCATGATTTCATCGTACGTTTCGGGGTAATGGCCCAATATTTCACCTTCGATAAATGATTCGTCTGCTTCGATGAACTGGTTACTTCCACCAACATATGACATGTAATATACCATAACATTTTCACTATCTTGCAAATATTCTAGACGGTTTAACTCTAGTGCAACTGTTGTATTATTTGATTCCAAGGAATAAACTGGGTATCGTTCAAGATTTGTTTTTTGATTGATTTCTGCAACTTCATTTTCGTTTAAAAATCCAGATTCTTTCTTCAAATCGATGTAGTGCTCGCCATTTTCTAGTAACACTTTAGCAATCGTATATGGGAAATCGTAACTAGATAGGGATGTAGATACTCCGAAGAATAGTAATGCCATCGTTACCAAAATAATCGTGACGACCATTTTTATCTTTTTGGTGAGTAAACTTTTTACAGCCAGATGGAAACTATCTTTCCATGGTAAGTGCGATTTTTTGGTTACAAATGCACGTTGGGAGGCAGGTTCTAGCATAATTGTGTTAGATACTACGACACCGTCGTGTATTTCAATAATACCATCGGCATATTGATTTGCACTTTCCACGTCGTGAGAGACGATGACAACTAGTTTTTCTCTACTGATTTGCTTTAACAAATCAAAAATTTGTTTACCAGTTTCAGAGTCTAAGGATCCGGTCGGTTCATCCGCTAAGATCATATTGGGATTTTTAATCAATGCCCGAGCGATGGCGACGCGTTGTTTTTGACCACCAGAGAGTTCGTTGATTTTCCGAAGACCTAAGCCGGTTAAACCGACTTGCTCTAAGATTTGATCTAACTGTTCTTTTTTTACTTTCTCTTTCTGTAATTTTAAACCCAGTGAGATATTGTCGTAGACGTTGTACTCTTCGATCAAATTGAACTCTTGAAAGATAAATCCTACATACGTATTACGGTAATAATCGTAATCGTTCTCTTTAAAATTGCTAATTTTTTTAGAATCGACATAGATTTCACCGGAATCACAATTATCTAGTCCTCCTAAAATGTTCAGTAATGTGGACTTACCACTACCACTTTTTCCTAAAATAAAGACCATGCCGGTGTTTGGCAATGTAAATGACACATTTTTTAGTGCCTCCGTCGTAACTTTTTTCTTACTTTTGTACGTTTTAGAAACGTTTCGAAACTCAATCATAATTCTACCCTCATACTTTTACTTTCCTACTCTACACTAAGTATAGCACAAAAAAAGAAAAGACACATCATAAATGTGTCTAATTATCATTTTGTTCTAAAAAGTCGTCAATTGTAAGCAGGCGATCATCGATTTCCTTTAAGGAAACTTTTGGTTTTGTCTTATTTTCTGGTTCTTTGATAATCTCTACACCGGTACTTTCTTCTTTCTGTTGTAACTCTTCGCACGTTTCTTTTTCGGCTTTGATAAACGTTGTCATTAAGTTACCACGATAAATGGAAGAACCCGTCGAATACCTGTCTAAGATTGGAATTTCAGTCGGCTTGATATAAGAGATATCCGTTCCTTTTAATCCGATTAATTTCTTATGGCTTACGATGTACGTTGTCAAAACATGGTACGGTTTGGTCTTTACTTCCCGTAGTAGTAAAAGGCCTCTTCTTGCTCTAGACGTCTTTTCAAATTCTGGTAAACGAACTCGTTTTGCTGTTCCTGACGTCGTAATGACGATTACTTGTTCTTGTTCATTTGGAGCAAAATTTTGTACACTTACAATTTCATCATCTTTTAACGTCATCGATTTGACACCTGCTGCTTTTAGACCGACAATTGGTACTTCGTTTGCTTCATACCAAAGGCCATAGCCATTGTGAGTTGCTAAGAATAAATCTGGTGCTGTCGTATAGAAGGCAGTAATTACTTCATCTCCACCTTTTAACTTCATACAAGTAATCGGTTTTGAAGTACGAGATGCTTTGAATTCTTTTAACTTCGTTCGCTTGATCATGCCGTCTTTCGTTGCAATCGTAATATCACAATCTGCTTCGAAGTCGTGGACTGGTAATGCTGCTACGATTTCCTCTAACTCTTCCATTTTAATTAAGTTGCTGATATGCTTTCCTAATTCTTTCCATTTTAAATCCGGAAGCGTGTGAACGGGAACTTGTAAATAATTTCCTTTGTTTGTAAATAACAGTAATGTATCTAATGTATTTTGTTCAAAGATTCCTAATGGATAGTCTCCTTCTTTGACTTGTGCTTCATCGGTACTGCTTGCTTGGTAACTCTTCATCGAAACTCGTTTGACATAACCATCCTTGGTTACTAGCGTGATGACATCTTCTTTTGGAATCATTGCTGTCATGTCGATGTTGATTTCTTCGGCGACACTTTCGATTTCGGTAATTCTAGGAAGAGCATATTCTTTCTTAATGTTACGAAGTTCTTGTTTCATGACATTTCTCAGTTCATCTTCGCTATTTAAGATTTTCTCTAATCCCGCTACGATGATTTGTAACTTCTTCATTTCTTCTTCTAGAAGAGTTACATCTGTGTTGGTCAAACGATAAAGTTGTAAGACAACGATGGCTTCTGCTTGTTCTTCCGTAAATCCGTAATCTTTTACCAAATTCTTTTTGGCATCTGCTTTATCTTTACTATGACGAATCGTCTGTATGACTTCGTCTAATATCGAAATACATTTAATGAGTCCTTCGACGATATGAAGTCTCTTTTTGAAATTGTTCAAATCGAACTTCGTCCGACGTAAAATAAACTCTTGCTGATGACGAATGTAGGCATCTAATATTTCGATTAAGCCAACTTGTTTTGGTTCTCTATCGCAGATTGCGACCATATTGAAACTGTAGGAAACTTGCAAATCCGTGTTTTTTAATAAATAATTCAAGATGAATTCTTTGTTGGCATCCGGTTTTAAATCGATAGCAATACGCAATCCTTCTTTATCTGTCTCGTCTCTTACTTCTATGATTCCATCGATCGTTTTGTCGATGCGAAGTTCATCAATTTTGCGAACTAAAAGAGCTTTGTTTACTTCGTATGGAATTTCCGTTACGATTAGGGAAACGTGATTCTTCTCTTCTTCAAAGTGGGTTTTCGAACGAACGATGATTTTGCCACGTCCAGTCGTATAAGCACTACGGATACCATCGGCACCGATGGCGATTCCTCCTGTTGGGAAATCCGGTCCTTTCACCATGTTCATCAACGTTTCTAGTCTGCAGTTTGGATTATCGATACGGTAAATCGTAGCATCGATTACTTCTCCTAAATTGTGTGGGGGAATATTCGTTGCGTATCCAGCAGAGATACCAGTAGCACCGTTTACTAAAAGATTGGGATATTTTGCTGGTAGAACGGTCGGTTCTAGTAACGTATCATCGAAGTTCGGAGCCATGTTGACCGTATCTTTGTCGATGTCTTTTAATAGTTCATTACTGATTTTAGAAAGACGTGCTTCGGTGTAACGGTATGCAGCAGGTGGGTCGCCATCGATGGAACCGTTGTTTCCTTGCATATCGATATAAGGGTGACGCATCTTCCAGTTTTGACTCATTCTGACCATAGCTTCATAAATGGAACTGTCACCATGAGGATGGAAATTACCGATGACATCTCCGACCGTCTTTGCACTTTTTCTAGTCGGCTTGTCATAGGTGTTCTTTTCTTTGTACATCGAATATAAAATTCTTCGTTGAACAGGTTTTAAACCATCTCTAATATCTGGAATTGCACGGTCTTGAATGATATATTTTGAATATCTTCCAAATGCGTCGCCCATGATGTCTTCTAGAGAATAATGAACGATTCGGTTTAACGCTTCTTGGGTGTCCATTTCTGCTTCTTTTGCTTTGCGTGCCATAATTTTCCTTCTTTCTACTTCTTACTTATCCGACAATCGAATTGATATAGTAGTTATTAATATCACTACATATCTTTTGATCGTTTTCGTTTTCGATTGCGACGAGTTCTCGTTTGTATGCTTTAATCAAATCTTTAACTCGTAAAAATGCGTCCTTTTTATCCTTTGTAATGCGATCTAAAATCTTATTCATAAAATACGTATTCAAAACAAGTTGATACGTCTCATCTTTTAAGATATCGTCTGCTAGTGTATCGTTTAGAGCGACATCTTTGATTTCACGTAAATGTTGGTATTTATCTTGATGCGTATTTAAAGCCATCTCTAAACAGTCTTTTTTGGTAAAAGACGGTTCATAAAGTGCAGTAGCCAAATCGATTTCTTCCGGGTTAATCTTAGCAATCAATTTGGGAAACACTAAGTTCACTTGTTCCATATTATCCTTAAATAATACGTTTTCGATTTCTTCCACCGTCATCAATTTTTTATTTACTAGATAATAGAGAACAGCCCCGTATTCGTTTAATTCTCTTAGTAAACTTTTTCGATCTGCTGCACTTAAGGCCATAATAACACTTCTTTCTATATGATATAATTATCTTCCAATGAAAACTCGACGTTTTCGTTAATCCATTCTTTTCTAGGTTCAACGGCATCCCCCATTAAGACACTGACACGTTTTTCGGCTAGTAGAGCATCGTTGATGTCAACTTGAATCATACAACGGTATCTTGGATCCATTGTCGTTTTACAAAGTTGTTCGGCATTCATCTCACCTAATCCTTTGTATCTTTGAATGTCACATTTTTTACCACCACAGGCTTCTTTTAATCCGTCTTCGTTATACACGTACGTTTCTTTTTTACCATCTCTTACAAGATATAGTGGGGGTTGAGCAATATATAAGTGCCCTTCTTCAATTAGTGGTCTCATATAACGATAGAAGAATGTCAATAACAAACACTGAATATGAGAGCCATCGACATCGGCATCGGTCATGATGATAACTTTATCGTATTCGATATCATTGACATCGAACGATTCGCCGACACCTGCTCCTATCGTATAGATCATCGTATTGATCTCTTCGTTTTTCAAAATGTCTTCCATCTTCGCTTTTTCCGTATTTAAAACTTTTCCACGTAGTGGCAAGATAGCTTGGAACTTTCTATCTCTACCTTGTTTGGCACTGCCACCAGCAGAATCACCTTCCACTAAGAATAGTTCTTTCTTGGTACGGTCTTTCGACTGAGCTGGTGTAAGTTTTCCAGAAAGAGCCCTTTCTTTGGCGTTCTTTGTCTTTCCTTTGCGGGCTTCTTCCCTTGCTTTTCTAGCTGCTTCTCTAGCCATTTTGCTACGCAGTGATTTCTCGATAATCGCTTCTGCGACACTTTTGTTCTCTTGTAAATAGTATGCCATTTTTTCTAGAACGGTTGCTTCTACAACTGTTTTGGCTTGTGGCGTACCTAATTTTCCTTTGGTTTGACCTTCGAACTGTAAAATATCTTCTGGAATTTTTAAACTGATGATGGCAGTAAGGCCTTCTCTTACATCAGAACCTTCGAATGCTTTATCTTTCCCTTTAAAATAATTGTTACTCTTAGCGTAGTCGTTAAATGCTCTCGTTAAAGCAGATTTGAATCCGACTTCGTGACTACCACCATCGATTGTCTTGACATTATTGACAAACGAGACGATGTTTTCATTATAAGTATCCGTATACTGCATTGCAATATCAACTTCAATCCGGTCTTTAACGGTTTGAAATACCAATGGTTTTTGAAGGGTGTTTTTTCCTTCATTTAGAAATTCGACGTACGTCTCTAGTCCATTTTCATAACAGAATTTTTCTTGTTTTCCAGATTCTTCATCCACTACTTCTATCATAAGACCTTTGATTAAAAAAGCAGACTCCTGCATTCTCTCACAAATGGTCGTGTAAGAAAAGTTTGTCGATGTAAAGATCTCTTTGTCTGGTAAGAAGTGGACTTTTACACCAGTTTTCGCAGTGACACCAATCTTTTTAAGTGGAACTGTTACTTTTCCGCCATCTTCAAAACGAATATAATAGATTCCTTTGTCACGCGATATCGTCACTTCCATATAGGTGCTCAAAGCATTGACGACGGATGCACCAACACCGTGTAGTCCACCAGAAACTTTGTATCCTGCTTCTTCAAATTTTCCACCAGCATGTAGCACTGTATAAATTACCTCCGGAGTTGGTTTTCCAGTCTCATGCATTCCAACTGGAATGCCACGTCCTTGATCTTCTACTGTAATGCTGTTGTCTTTATGAATGGTAATGCGAATGTAATTACCATATCCGTTAATGGCTTCGTCAATTGAATTATCAACTATCTCCCATACTAGATGATGTAGTCCCCGTTTGTCAGTAGAACCAATGTACATACCTGGACGTTTTCTAACTGCCTCTAATCCCTCTAGTATTTTAATCGAACTCTCATCATATGCCATTCAAATCACTCCTTCCACTATTATAACAAACGATTCCGCAGAAAAAAAGAAACATGACAATTTTTGACATGCCTTTTTCCTTTATAAATAACGGTTTAAGACGTTCATAAACTCTGTTTGTAACTCTTCTTTTGCCTCTTCTGTAGAACCTTCAAAACGAACCGTGATATTGGGACCGGTGTTGCTTGCTCTTACTAATGCCCAACCTGTTGCATAAGCGGATTGAATATTTTTATCTGTTGTATTACTAGTTGGAATCTTATCAAACGTTACGCGAACACCATCGATGTCATTTATGTTATACCCTTTTTCGCAGGCATATTCCTTTACTTTTTCAACGATTTGAAATTTTTTGCTATCTTCCGTTGCAATTTTAATTTCTGGTGTTGCATAGTACTTTGGAATATCACTCAATAACTCGTCCATCGTCTTGTCTGTATTGCTTAACAGTTCTACCAAACGAAGTCCAGCATACATGCCGGAATCGAATCCTAAAAATTTATCCCGGAAATAGATGTGGCCAGATAACTCTCCACCTAGAACACAATCTTTTTCTCTCGTTTCTCTCTTTGTATAAGAATTTCCTGTCTTGTAACAGATATAGGTTCCACCGAGTCTTTCGATCTCGTCAGGAAGAGCCTTAGAACATTTTACATCAAAAAGTACCTTTTTGTTAAGACTTTTTTGAAAAATATCGCGAACCATTAGAATCATGTATTGATCTGCTGGTACAAAACGACCGGTATTTGTTACCATTCCAACGCGATCTCCATCGCCATCGAACGAGATACCGACGTCTGCTCCTAGTTTGATCACTTTCTTTTTTAGTTGTTCCAAATTGGATTCTACGGAAGGGTCTGGATGATGATTCGGAAAACTTCCGTCTGATTCATCAAACATCATCGTTAAATCCATTGGAAACTGGGAATACAAATCTTTAGCAAATAGACTAGTCGTACCATTGCCACAATCGACGACGACTTTTACATGACGAGGGCCCATCTTGATGCTGGATTTCATCAATTCGAAATATTCCTCTTTTATGTCATAGTAAAGATGTTTACCAGTACCTTGTTTAAATTCAGCATGACACGTAAAATCTTTGAAATCTTGAATATCTTGGCCACAAGCGTTGCCTAATTTATCAAAGGCAATTTTGAAGCCGTTATCCTCTTTTGGATTGTGACTTGCTGTCACCATGATGCCAGACTCGATTTTATTATTGATACACGCATAATAATACATCGGTGTCGTACAAACTCCTAAATCGACTACATCCGTACCGGTTTCAAGAATACCAGTAATCAATGCATTTGCTAACATTGGTGAAGAAAGCCGATTGTCTCTTCCTACGACGCAAATTGTCTTACCTTCATTCGCTAACTTCGTACCGAAACTAAGACCGATTGTATAGGCGACATCTTCTGTCAAATTTTCTCCAGCAATACCTCTAATGTCATATCCTCTAAAAATATAAGGATCAATATCTCTTACAATTTTCATATTATCTTTCCTACTTTCTATAACCATTATAGAGAACATTTTGCGTTTCGTCAAAAAAGTAGTGCAAAAAAATAGAAAAGTTTGTAAGGCTTTACATATACTTTTCCATTGATTTCATCATTTGATTGATCTGTTTTTGAGAAGGCTTTCTGCCCATCTGCATCATCAGTGCTCGAATCATCTCTTCATTGATCGGTGGGTTCTTCTTTAAATACTTCGTCATAAAATGTCTCGATACAAAGAAACCAATGATGATTCCTACGATTAATCCAATGACGACATATAGTATATCCATTAACATATTTTGTCATCTCCTTACCAACATTTTACTATACAGCATTCGATGTCGCAAGCATTTTTAAACTACTAAGCCAAAAATAATCCATATTCGAGAAATCACAAATGAAAAAATCGGATGCATACTGGTCTAAAATTTGAAAAAATGAGGTATTGTTTTGATTTGTTGTAATCAAAAGATAACTATTTTTAACAGTCAGAACACTTACTTCATCTTTATATAGATTATTGATAATGTGTTTTTCTCCATTTTTAGAATACGTGTATGTATTGTGATATTGAATGAATAAGTCGCGGTCGATTTTTGATTTGTTAAGTTTATTAATCATCTGTTTGTATAAATAGACGGCGTATTCTTGATCGGCTTCTCTCATAAAATATAAATTTCTTAAAATTAAATATAAGTTTAAGGGATGATCTTCATACAACTTTTTAATTTCTTCTTTCATCGAAAATGCATAGTAAATTCTCATTGTCATCACCTATTTTGATTCTAACAAATTCGGTGTGCAAATTTTGTCAAAAAAAGACCATTTAAGAAAATAGTCTTTTGATCCGTTCGATGACTGCATCTTCGGTATAGAAAACGTTTTTTCGGATGTCTTCTTTGGATGCGCTGGCACCGAAATTATCTACTGTAAATAAATATTCTCTAGAACTTACGTATTCATCCCAAGAGTAATGAGAGGATGCTTCTATCACAAAGGTCTTATCGTTCTGAGGTAAAATATCTTGTTTATAGCCATCGGTTTGAATTTCAAACCGTTCTTTGGACGGCATACTGACGACACGTAAGTCGATTCCATATTCCAATAACTTTTTGGCTACATTAATTGCCATGTGGACTTCTTCGCCGGTAGCAATGATGATACCCTGTAAGTTTTTAGCCTCGTGATAGACGATATAAGCACCAAAAGCGACATCGTTGATACTCGTATCTTCGCGTACCGGTTGATCATTCCGTGACAGGATTAGTGCCGAAGGACCTCTTCTTTTGGCTAGAATTGCCTTGTATGCACCTAAGGTTTCGTTGGCATCTGCAGGACGGAAAACTTCCATGTTCGGTATACTACGCAAACCAATCAGTTGCTCAACTGGTTGATGAGTCGGTCCGTCCGGTCCAATCATGACAGAGTCGTGGGTAAAGATATAGATGTTCGGTAAATTCATTAGTGCTGATAGACGAATGGCAGGTTTCACATAATCGGAGAACGCTAAGAACGTAGAGCCGTAGTTTCGTAATCCACCTAAACTGATACCGTTCATAATAGCTCCCATTGCGCCTTCTCTGACACCGTACCAAATATTTCTACCTAAATAGTTCGTGCTTGAAAAATCAGTACTGTTTTCTAAATACGTCTTAGTAGAGGTCCCAACATCGGCACTGCCACCGATTAATAACGGATTTACTTCGCATACGGATTGCAATACTTTATGAGAGGTCTCTCTAGGAGACTCCATCTTCGATTCGGGGAAGGTGTATACCGTATCTTTCATCGAAATCGATAAATCCCCTGATTTCATTTTGGAAAGTTCTTCTTGAACTTCGCCAGATAGTAAATTGTAATCACTCATCCATTTTCGATACTTTTCATCGACACGATTTGATATCATCGTCTGCATTGCATCGACCACTTCTTGCGATACCGCAAATGGTATATCCCGTACTTCTAAGGACGTTTTGATCTTTGAGACGTCATCACTTTCTAACGTACCACCGTGAATTTTAGATGTTCCTTCTTTTTTAGAACCACGGCCAATGACATTTTTAATCATAATCAAAGAAGGTCCTGTTTTTTGATCTTTGCATTTGTTGATTGTTGACTCGATTTCTTCGATGTTTTCACCATCCGTAACTTCTAAGACGTTCCATCCCATCGAGCGAAAACGAGATGCGACATCTTCGGTAAAACTCATCTTCGTCGGTCCATCAAGAGAAATCGAATTGTTATCGTACAAGGCGATTAATTTATGTAATTTTAACGTTCCGGCAAGACTTGCAGCTTCGTAACTGATTCCTTCCATCAAGTCTCCGTCACCACAAAATACGTACGTGTAATGACTGATTGGATAGACACAGTTTCTAGCATAGTAGTGATATAGATAACGTTCTGCGATGGCCATTCCGACGGCAGAAGCAAATCCCTCTCCGAGTGGTCCAGTCGTCATATCGACACCCGGTGTCTTGTAGTATTCCGGATGCCCTGGTGTGATGGATCCGTATTTGTGAAATGCTTTTAAATCGTCTAGTGTTGGAATTACTCCCGCCATATACAAAGTAGCATATAGTAAGGCTGAGCCGTGTCCAGATGACATAACAAAACGATCTCGATTAATCCATAAAGGATCATCTTTTTTAAAATTCAAACATTTGGCATAAACCGTGTACAGTGTCGTCGCTGCTCCTAGGACAATTCCTGGATGGCCCGAACCTGATTCTTGAATCATATCGATTCCTAACGCTTTAATCTGATTGATAATCTTACGGTCCATGCTCATTTCTTTTGCACTCATATTTCCTCCTGTATAAGAAAAGACTAGTGACTAGTCTTTATCATCGAATATGTCGTCCATGCCTTCTAAAATGTCATCTTTGACATCTTTGACGGTTGGAGCCTCCTTGGTGTCTTCTATATCATCTAATACATCAATCGTATCATCTTGTTTAGTAGATGAATCATTTTTTACTGAAGTCTCTTTTGACAATTGTTCTGCTGGTTGTTTCTTAGATGATTCTTCTTTTTTCTCTAGTGGTTCTTCTACTTTTTCTTCTTTCTTAGTAGCCGCTTCCTTCGCTTCTTTTTTTGCTTTCTTGCGTGCTTCTTTCTCTTTCTTCTTCTCAGGACTTGCACTCTTCATATAGAAGATGATACCAACTGCAGCAATGGCAATCAATACGACACAACCAACTGTAATTAAAATGTATTTTACCAATGAGTTTTCACTCTTCTCATCTACTACTAGATTAGAAGTCATATTGGATGTTTGATTTTCTTCTTCACTTTCTTCTTCTCTTGTTACCAAAATCTGATAGGTTTCTTCTTTTCCTGATTCACTACGAACGGTAATTGTAACTTCGTTTTCACCGACTTCTAAGTTATCGGCACCATCAATTTCTACTGTATCCGTATCATTTTCTGCTACAGCGGAAATATTTAATGAAGTCGTATCGTATGGTACAGTCATCGTGTACGTATAATTGGTTTGACTAAACGTTTCGTTTAAAGAGTGACCGGATACCATCAAACTACGCAAGGCAACACTTTCTGTCGGTCTCGTAACAGCTAGCGTATAGGTTTGTGTCGGTTGCTCTGGATCAATGCCTTTTTTTACTTTAACCACAATTTTGAGCGTGGTCGTTTTTCCTTCTGCTAAATCGTGAGAACCGTTCCCACTAAATACTGTACAGCCATCGATTGCAGTCGCAGTTATCGTAATTTTAGATGTGCTAGCAGGTACTGTCAAGGTATAATTTGTCTTTTCTGCATCGAATGCTTCATTTAAATTGAAATCTTCCACAGTTAAAGACGCTAAACGCGGTTCAATTTTTGGCTCTGGTGTTGGGGTTGGTTCCGGTGTTTGCGTTGGTGTGGGAGAAGGACTCGGGTCATCCGTCGGTGTAGCAGGTTCCTCTGTTTCCTCACTGCCAGTTCCTTCACCAGGTTCTTCTGCATAAACATAAATTGGGGATACCATCATTCCCAATAACATTACCAATATCAACAGTTTCTCACAAACTTTTTTCATTTCAATCATCCTTTTCATTCTATTATATGTCTTATTTAGTATATCATATTTCAAATGATTAGAAAACATTTTTCTAATATCCTAGTTCTTCCACAATATTTTTAATCTCATAATTGTAAGAACGATAGACATCTACATATAAAAATGTATCTTCTACTTGTACCAAAACGTAATAACGATCACCGATAAATGCTTTGTACACTTGGTAGTTATCACCCGTTTTTTCTTCTTCTACAGAAACTTCTCCGTCTTGATTTAAAATCGTCTCTTTGTTACTGGAGAACATACTTTGACAAGTTTCTGGTGTGTTGCAAGTAATGAAGTTTAATTCGTAACTGCTATCGTATGCGACGTGGGCGGCCGTTACATTTTCGTTACTCAACGTTTCCGTTTGGTCCGTTACAAAAAAACCACGATTATTCATGACATCGTCAAATTTTGTAATATCAATTTTAGCAATTGTATTGCCATTGCAACCAGTTAATAATAGTCCGATTGCAAGTAATATTCCTATCTTTTTCTTCATACAAATCTCCCTACCATAGTATAACAAATTTCCAAAGAAAAAGGAAGAAGGTAGTCTTCCTATTTTAAAAATCCATCGATAATGGCTTTTTCTGCTTCTTTAGCAGTAAGACCCAGTGACATCAATTTTGTCAACTGGTCACCGGCAATTTTACCGATTGCTGCTTCGTGTACAAGTCTTGCATCGACGTGTCTAGCATTTACTTCAGGGCTAGCATCGACAATTCCTTGATCTTTTAAAATACCGTCACATTCGACATGGCCATAGCACTCATTATAGCCGTTTAAGTGTGAGATAAATTGCTGATGAGAATGATCAGCTGCTATCGAACGAGACACGACATGCGTACTCGAGTTTTTCCCGTTTAAGTTAATCGTAAACTCTGTTTTCGCGGTTTGATTTTGACTTGTCATAATCTTTTCACTAATCGTAAGGGTTGCCCCATCAGATAGGTCTGCAGTCGTGTATCTTACTGTATCTGTGACACCTTCTATTTGAACGGTGTCCATGTCCATCGTAGAATTCGGTCCTAAATGCATTTCTGTAACTGGATCTAAAATTCTACCACCGTGACCATGACCTTCACCGTAATGCTTTTCTAAATAACTAACACTTGCATTTTCTTCTAAATAAAAGCGATGAATTCCTTGATGACGAGATGTCTTACCGGCATTATTTTTTACAGCACATCCTGCTACGATGATGGCACTTGCATTTTTACCGATATGAAAATCGTTATAAACGACATCATTTAGTCCTGAGAATGTTACTAGTACAGGAATATAAACAAAGGCATGACGAGCATTTTCTTTAACGTAGATATCGATACCACTACCGTCTGCTTTGCTTTCAATCGATACGTCTTCGGTAACTTTACGCTTTAACACTTTTCCGTTTTTACGGATGTTGTATGCAGCATTATCAGTAATCTTTGTATCCGTTATCTCATCCAACAGTGTTTGATCCGTTCCCGTCATGTTCATCCCTCCCTTCTAGTAATGGTACTTTGCAATCTTGATACAATTTCTCAATCATCTCATTTTGTGGACCTGCATAAGCAACCTTACCATCTTTTAACAAAATCAGTTCATCAGCAATATCTAAGATTCGTTCTTGATGTGTAATAATTAACGTCGTCCCAGTCAGTTCTTTATGTAAATTGGTAAAAACTTGAATTAGATGGTTGAAACTCCACAGATCGATGCCTGCTTCTGGTTCATCAAATATTGTGAATTTCGAATTTCTTACAATGACTGTTGCGATTTCAATTCGTTTTAATTCACCGCCGGATAGAGACTGATTTAACTCTCTATGGATGTAAGATTCGGCCTTTAATCCTACTTTTTCTAGCACTTCTTCTACTTCGGTCTTCGATAAATCACGACCTGCCGCTAGCTTTAACATATCGTAAACGGTAATTCCTTTGAACTTTACTGGCTGTTGGAACGCAAAGGCGATTCCCATTCTAGCCCGTTCATCTAGACTGCAATCCGTGATATCTTTGCCATCCATGAAAATTTGACCAGAATCCGGCTTTTCAATTCCCATGATAATTTTAGCAAGAGTGCTTTTGCCACTTCCATTTGGGCCTGTGATTGCAATAAAATGTCCCGTATTAAGTGTCAAATTGATGTGATCTAATATCTGTTTTTCGTCTCTTCTAAAACATATATTCTTTAATTCAATCATGTTTTTGCTCCTTTAAGTATTCTTCCATTTTTTGATGACAAGTATCTGTTATAATATGTTCCATGCGGCACGCATTGATACAAGCATCTTGTTCTTCTAGTTGTAGTGTCTGTTTTAAAAACTCTTTTATACTTTCATATTTCGATAAAATTTGTTGGGCTTTTTTAGTTCCCTGAGTTGTAAGTTCTATCCTACCTTCGACACTAGTTACGAGTTCCTCTTTTTTTAAGATGGCAAGTGCTTTACTAACACTCGGTTTCGATATGTGCATATACTTCGCAATGTCGATGGCGTGAACCCTTTCTTCTTGTTCTGATAAGGTATAAATCACTTTCAAATACATTTCCAACGATTCCGACATATTTCCTCCTTGGTTAGCCAAGACTAACTCGCATAATCAGTATATCCCATTTTATATCAAATTGCAATAATGTTCAAAAAAAAAGCACCGCAGTGCTATTTCATCAATACTTTATTTTTTTCTAAACTACTTTCTTTTCTATTTACAATTTCAAATAATGTCGTTGTACTTTTTTTACTTTCACCAATCGGTTTACAATCTTCAATCTCACAATCCACTGTAGGCATTACACGGAAAAATGGTCTATCAAAATATTTTTCAATCGTTTTATCATTTAAGTATTTTTCCCCGTTATAAAAATACCATTGATGTTGGGCTGGATTTTGTTGTCCCATTTCTGAAAGCATCCCGATATGTAATTGATCTGGATTGTCACCAGAAACGACATAAATATCATCCAATACGAATGGACTTTCCTTTAATTCTTTTACTTCTGATTTCGTTAACGGCATCAAAATAATTGGTAACTGCTTTGCACTTGTGTCAATCTGAATCACACATATTCCTCCTTTTTGGTCTCCATATTATACTATATTTCGTAGAGAAATGCAATATTTTTGTTTTTATAAAGAACACATGTAATCATATTTTATTTTCTATAAATTTTTTCTTTTTTTGCTTCTTCCATAAATGCACGCCACAAGCGATTGGCATTTTCGTCGTACTCCATCATTTTTTCTGGATGCCACTGTACTCCAATCACAAATTTTTTACCTGGTAATTCAATTCCTTCAATCAGGCCGTCTTCCGAATAAGAATTTACTTTAAAATGATTTACGTGTGAAATATGAAAGCGATGGACACTGTTTACGCGGATTGTATCTTTTTGCAAGATTTCATGCAACTTTGTCCCATCTACAATATTTAAATCATGCACGTACTGTTCTCCTCTTTGTTTATGTTCGATTGGAGTTTCATTACGAACCAAAACATTTTTATTGTTTTCTATTTTAGCAAGTAGTTGCATACCAAGACAAACTCCTAGAATAGGTATATCTTTCCTAATAGCATATTTAGCAATCTCTTCTGCAAAAAGATGAATTTTATACCCTCCTGGAATGATTATACCAGCACACATATCTGTCATTTCGTAATATAATTCTTTTTCTTCGGTTGTTAAAGGTTTCATATTTCGCAATCTAGTGTTTACATAATCTTCTTTGGCAATCGGATTAATCAAGAATGGAATTCCTCCATTTTGATAAACTACATCTTTATAATCTTGATAAAGTGCCATTATCGCATCCTGCTCATCATCATAAGTTGGCACAGCTGGGATTCCAATTAGTGGTCGTACTTCTTTCATTTTTAACTTTCCCCTTTGCAATGTCTTATTTTATCATAAAATTGGAAATTCCACAGTGTTTTTTACTTATCAATCAAAAAAACTAACGTTTGTTAGTTTTTAATTTATTTTTACAAATATTTAATTTTTCTTACTATTGTTAATCCGGGTTGCTCTTTTGTCATCATCTTTTCTAACTTATTTGGATGTGTCAGCTCATAATAAGTAGGAATCCCTTTCTTCGCTATTTCTTCAAAATCGCTTTCTGTCAAGCCATAATCTTCTATCATTTTATCATAAATACGATTCGTCCATTCGATTGCTTTTTTCTCATCATCTGATAACATTTCTCTTCCTTCCAAGGCTTTCCACTGTTGTTCATAGTCTCTTATCATTTGACGATGCTGCATTTCCCACATTGGTCTTGGTCCACCTGCTACACCAGGACGGGATGTATAAGGGTTTTTCTCATCATATAATTGGTTTAATGTTGTTAGTACACGAGATAATTCTTCTTCTCTTTTTCCTTTATCCTCTAACGTTTGATATAACCGAATTTGACCAATGCTAGAAGGCCGGTAATCATTTGGTACTTTTAATCTAAATGAAAGTGCTGAACGGTAATCAAATTCATACAACTGCACTGTACCATTCAATAATGGCAGTTCTACAGATAATTCTTCCCATCCGTCTTCATTACCTTTAATCTTTAGAGTATCGCTCATTTCATTTAATAAGTTTTTGGCACGATTATAAATGTTGTAAATTGCAACACTCCTATAAATATCCAATTCTGACAACGCATCACGATCTTGTTTCCCAATATTTTCTCTCACGACAGAAAATTCTAATTCAAGCAGAGAATTTAAATACTCAATCATTGGGACTGATAAAATTCCTTTATACTTTTCTAGTGACTCTAATAACTCTTCTTTTGTTTCAACTCGTTCTATATTGGATGTGAACGAACCATTCCGTACTCTTCTCATCATAACCCTCCTGAACATATACTTATCATATCACAGTTTTCGTATTATTCCATACGTTTTTTAAGAAAACAAAAAAGAATCGATTTCTCAATCGATTCTATATTGTAAGTTTGATTATTCAAACGATATTCTAAGTGGTGCGGGTAACAGGACTTGAACCTGCATGCCGAAGGCACTAGTTCCTAAGACTAGCGCGTCTGCCAATTCCGCCATACCCGCAGTTGGTGGACCCTATAGGACTCGAACCTATGACCGTCCGGTTATGAGCCGGATGCTCTAACCAGCTGAGCTAAGGGTCCGTACTCATTAATAATATCATAAACAAAACCGAATGGCAACAATTTTTCAAAAAAGATTGTTTAAATTCTAGTCCCCTTCTTTTACAAGAAGCAATTACAATTATACTGTTTTCTAAGTGCTTTGTCAACCTCAAACAAAAAACATGTTACTATTTTTGTAACATGTTCAATAAATTAATTTTAAACATATCTTTTTCTGGATTTGCCTTAGAAATCATGACACCTTTATAAGTACTTAATTCTGCACGATGACCTTCATCTAAGATTCCATCTGGTGTAATATTTGTAAGTAAGATAATGTGTTTATCAGAATATACTGTATAATGAAGTCTGATTTCTCCATGTACTTTAGCGAACAATTCATCGGTTGGAAGTTTTAATTCGTAAGATTTTGTCTTCTCTTTTTTATTAACACTTACCAATTCTCCCAAAAACTTACCATTTCTTAATGATGGATAATATTCAAATGTTAATTTTTTATAAGCAAGCATATTATACTTTCTAACTGATCGTTCTTTCTTTCTAAAGTCATTTTCGTTTAAGTATTCGATAATGTAACTTTGTTTCATATTGATTCAACCCTTTCTATCCCCTGAGTTCTTGTCGACGATTGTATTCTTCATCTTCAAGTGTCTAGATTATATCACATATTTGTTTTTTTGTCAAATATTTTGTTATTTTTTCAGAAAAATGGGCTTCTTTGACAAAAAAGAGAGTGAATATTCACTCTCTATCTATTAATATATACAGAAGTCATATTACATTGTTTTTACATCTTCATTTGTTTCTTCTGCAACTGGTGCAGGTTCAACGCTTGCAACGCTTCCAGATTCATCAAATGTTACTAAGTCGCCATCAAGTTCTACCGTAACATTTGAAGAAGTCGTCTCTGCTACCGGTTCCGGAGCAGGTGTTTCAACAACCGGTTCAGTAACAACAGGTGCAGGTTCCGGAGCAGGTGTTTCAACAACTGGTTCAGTAACAACAGGTGCAGGTTCCGGAGCAGGTGTTTCAACAACTGGTTCTGTAACAACAGGTGCAGGTTCCGGAGCAGGTGTTTCAACGACTGGTTCTGGTGTAGTCTCAACTACTGACTCAGAACTGTTTAGTGATTCTATGGTTTGTTCACTTAACTGTCCGGATTCATCAAATACGTTTTCTTCAGAAACAACAGAAGATTCATCCATGTCGCTTGCTACAAGCGGTACAAATTCTCCTACTTCAATGTCAACCGAACTACCATCTGTATTGGCATCATGTGTAACATCAGTATTATCGCCTGGAATACCATCGTCAGGTGCAGAAGGTTGTTCTTCTACGACCGGTGGTGCTGGCTCTTCAACTTCCGGTGTGGATGGGGTTTCCTCAACAACAGGAGGTTCTGGTGATGGTTCTTCTACTTCTGGTTGAGATCCGCTTTGGTCTTGTGATGTTTGCGCATCTTGTTGAGCTTGATTAATTAAGTCTTTAACATGATCTGTCTCTGGATTTCCGGTTGGAGCTGACTCATTACCTTCAAGAACTAGATTGCCATCTTCATCAAAAATATCTCCATCAACAGGCGTTTCAATTACTGTTTGATCAGGTGGAGCAACCGTCTCTTCTTTTGTCGTATAACTGCCATCTGGATTCTTTACCGTATCTGTAGTAGTTGTAGAACCATCTGGATTTGTTACTGTAACTGGGTCTTTTGCAGCTTGTTGATCCATTTGATTTATCCATTCATCAACTTGCTCTTGAGTCATCGGATCACCATTCTCGTTGACTGTAGATAATGTTGGATCATTTGCGATTACTTGACGTGCTGCTTCATAAGCTTCATCTTTATTAGATGAAATCACATCGTTAGCAGGTGCAGGTTCTGTCCAAGTTTCTGTTGTAGTTGTTGTTGTTGTTCCACCACCACTAACAGAAGCAGTATAGTTCGATAAATTTCCGTCCCAACTTCTACCATGTGTGTGTAGATAGTTATTTACTAAGTCTGCTAACTTAGCTGCTTTTTCATCGTCATTAACATTGAATAATTCAATGTCTTTGTATTTTTCACGTAATTTATTGTATTCTTCATTATATTCAGAGTTGACATAATATTTAATATCAGTCGTTACTCCTTCTTCTTCCATCATAGCATATGTTTCTTTGAACCATTCCCTTGCATCGTTCCATGCTGTATTAATTCGTTCATCGATAGAACCACATACCTTATTACTATGAGTAACAACATTATCAGATAAACTCATTTCATTTTGATTTTCTTGAGTACTATCATCAAAGCTTCTCTGTTCATGTGTTCTGGCATTGATAATTTCATCATAATTTGCACTATGAATACCACCACATGTTAGATAAGTATCAGCAAACATACGATAGAATGCAGAACCTGTTGAAATTCCATTTACTTCTTCGTTGATACTTTCTGATACGAAATTGTAGAAATCATCGTCACATAATTCACCACTATTGTTAGATTCTACAAAGTGTGTCCACATTTCACGCATGATGCTTCTACATTTGTTCAAGTTAGCTAACTGATTTTCTCTTTCTTCACCAGTTAAGCCTTCCATATCTGCTTCACGCTCTGTCATAGAACCTGTTACATCTTGAATGAATCCATCAAATACACTGACGTCTTCTGGATCAGTCATTGCCACAGACATACCTAAGAATTTAGAGTTGATAGATTGCAAACATGTTTGAATGTAGTTTACATCCATTGTTTCTGCGTTATCAGCATTCATCAACATCGGAATTAATTCTTTGGTTTCATTAATTGATAAATCGTTGTAATTAATATATGCTGCTAAGTATTCATCTAAATTGATTTTGAAATCAGCATCTAATCCGTATTTTTCACAAAGTGAATTGTATTGATCAATTGTAGCTTCAGCATTTTCTAAGAATTCTCTTTGAAAATCTGTAAGTTGTAAACGATCTTTTAATTGATCTGATATTAATTCATCAGTTGATGCAGTCTCTTTAGCTGATGCAATTGCTACATTTTGTGTATCATTACCATTTGCGCCAAGTTGAGATATACCATACAAACCGGCTGCTCCTAGTCCTGCTACAGTAACGCCTGCTGCAACCCCTTTTGCAAATTTATGCTTATCTTTGATTTGTTCAATCGTATCATCATTTGTTTCGCCATCATGTAATATCTGATTCCCATTTTCATCGACACGTGATAAATCAGCTTCTAATGCTCTTCTTAATGCATCTTCAGAAGAAGCTCTGCGCATGATGTGTCGAATATTTTCTTTTGGATTTTCGCGCGCTACTTGTGTAGCCCACTCTATAACTTGAGATGGATCATTAACAGCATTTTTATAAGTGTTGTCATCATATATGACAGTAGCGGAAACGGGTTTCCCGTTTTCGTCTACTGTATACTTCATATCAATAATTTTTTTATTATCCATAAGACTGTCCTCCTATTTACTCTTTACTCTCTTGTTGCCTGTTAGTGTATAGCCTTGGTTTAGTAGTGATTGATCATTTTGGCTTGTACTCCAAGCATATTGTGTACTTGCCTCTTGGTAAGTAGCACATTCACGGTAACGATAACGTTTTACATAACCGTATACGTATTGTTTTTCACTGTATGTTTCTGTTGTCGTTTGAATTGCATATAGTGGAATGGTTCTCGTTGTTGTTGCACTACATGTTCTTGATACTGAATCGCTATTATTTGCAGCCTTTTGAACTAATGTACGTTTGTATACTTTATAAACCAAGTACGGATGGTTCGTACAAGTATCACCACATACATCCCAGTTAACTCTTACGAATTCGTAATGTGTGTCTGCTGTATCGTTTGGAGCACTGTAACCTTCATAATATCCAGCGTCTGTCCATCCACCTGATGTAACAGCATATGTCGTGTTGTTAATTCTTACATAAGTATATTCCGTACATAGTGTTTCTGTATAGCTTCCTACTTGAACGATACGTTGTGTCGTCGTCTTAATTGTTACTGGACGATATCCAACCACTTCATAATTTGATCCTAAATCTTCAACTTCTAATTTTGCCCATTTACCGAATGTTAAGCCATCAGCATCAACATAAACGATTGGGTTAGACCATGCTCCCCAAGTTACACAGCCTGCTGGAACGCTCTTCTTATACTCATATTCATAAGTAATTGTAGGTGGAGGCGTTGTAGGAGGTGTCGTTGGCGGTGGCGTCGGTTCATCAGTTGGTGGAGGTGTTGGCTCATCTGTTGGAGGCGTCGTAGGTGGAGGTGTCGGTTCATCAGTTGGTGGATTTGTAGGTGGTGGTGTCGGAGTTGGATTATTCGTTGGTGTTGGTGGACATGTTGGACATGTCGGACATGGTGTATCACTTGGATTAGAAGGATTTGGAGTTGGATTTGGTTTGCTTGTGAAAATCGGTGTCTGTACCGGTTTCGTTTCTTCTTCCTCTTCCTGCTTTTCACAAATGTAACTCTGACAGTATGCATAGCAACCTACGTGTACTAAGATATAATCTTCTTCATCGCCACATTTTAGATTTACCTTTAATAAAAACTCTTCTTCTAGTTTTTCAATTGTTACATAAGATGCTTGGGTATCGCATGAGTTACCATCCTTATCCGTAAACGGTAGCAGTAAATGCAAGTCAAGCATTTCTTGTAACGTAATAGTCTTTTTATCGCCTACGTTTTCAGGTAATCTTTCCTCTGTAAAATACAAAAGAGCCGCATTTTTCATTTCCTGAACGTTTGCGTTAAAAATACGATCTGTTAAGCTCTTATTGTTTGGCCAAGGTACAAGCCAAATCAAAAGCAAAACAAATATGATGATTAGGATTAACTTTAATAAGAAATCCCGTAGTGGAAAACTTCCACGTCTTCTGTTTCTTGTGTCATATTCTTCTTCTGTATACATATAATTCTCCCCCTCTTTGAATTTGGACATATTATATCACAAACTCATCGATTTGTCAATTTTTTGTTTTTTCTATTAATTCAACGATTGTTGCTCCGTCGTTAAAAAAGTCAATGAAGAAGTCTTGAACGATTTTTTCGCGTTTCAACATCTCGTGAATCTCTTGTTTTAAAACCCTTTTCCCTTTTCCGTGAATAATTACAACTGCTCTTTTTCCAAGTGAATATTGGTCTTCTAAGAACTCTTTACTAAGAATTCTTGCGGTATCTCTATCCATTCCATGAAGATCGATGCTGGGTAAGTGATTACTTCCCATTAAGTTCAGATTGTGCATAGACCTCTTCTAGAGTTGGAATCGAATACTTTCCACCAATTTTTTGGGTAGAAAGAGCACCTGTAATATTCGCTAATATCATTGTATCACATAATTTGTAATTATGGCTAATAAAATATGCAAAAGCGCCATGAAAAATGTCACCGGCCGCTGTTGAGTCCTTTGGACGCACTGGGATAGATGGTACTAGCATGTATTCGTTGTCAACTTTTGTAAAGCAACCGTACTCTCCTAACGTGATAATAATGGTATTGTGAAACTCTACTGCCAACTTATCATAGGCTCTAATTAAAGTCTGTCTGTTTAGGACATCTATCGCTTCTTTGGTATATTCCTCGGCAAAATCCTTGGAACAAATTAAATATTGCACGATTGGACATAATCTAACGATTGCCGATTTTACATTTCCTGCATCTAAAATACTGATGGCATTCGGATTTTTTCTAATTGCTTCTTCCGTTAAAGTCGGTTCCTCTCCATCAGCGATGATTACCGTCGCATCATCTGGGAGGGATTCAACTTTCACCTCTTCTTTCTTCGTTCTACTAATTACAATTGTTCTAGAACCATTACTCGTGTTTGCCAGAATATAGCTACTCGTCGTTTTAAAGTCGTCTGTAACCGTCAGATAATCCATTTTAATATTATCTTTTTGAAATTCATCACGGACGATTCGACCGTAATAATCATTTCCAACAGCACCGACAAAATAAGTGTTCATGCCCCATCTTGCTAGCAGGGTTGCACAATTCGATGCGGCTCCGCCACCACATTCCACTTTATCTCCGATTCGAACCTTACTGTTTTCTTTCGGAAATGTTTCAAGCGGTAGCGTAATATCGTATGCCGCGTGACCAATACACAATACTTTCTCCATACTCTTCGCTTTTTCCATACTTTTCACCTATTATAAGTATAACAAAAAAAGAATCATCTTACTAGACGATTCTTTGATTTTTTTAAAAGTACCATTGTGGCAACCATCTAAAGTAGTTGACATATGATGGATCGACAGCTCTTCCAGATGCAATTGGTAAGAACAATGCAAACAGAACAAATACGATAAATAGGAATACCATCGTGATCTTATCTGTTTTAAATCGTTCCGATAATGCCTTTAATACATATACGAGTGCGAACATCATATATGGTAATGTTGGGAAGAAGTGATATAAGAACATAACTCTTCCGATAAATAAGTACGGTAGCCATGTTACTGCTACTCCTAAAATTATGAATAGTGCTACTTTATCGCGTTTTCTAATTGCTGCATAGATGACATACAACATAGCGACGCATGCGCCCCACCAAATGGCAGGATTTCCAATTCCAGAAATTGTTTCACGTAAACCATCACTATACTCTGCTACATAGTACCATACCGGTTTCCACATAATTGGCCAAGTGTACCACTCAGACGTATATGGATGGGTTGCCGTTAACGTAGAATGATAATTGTAAATTCCTTCTGTTTGTGTTAACAATGCTTGAACATTCGTAACCTGAGTATTGACGCCGAAGTTCGGGAATAGGAAGTAAGATCCTACATAGATGGCAACTGGTACACCAATGAAGAATAAGAAACAACAGATAATAATAATTGTCGTATCTTTCGTCCATTTTTTACCTTCGCCAAAATTCGTTTTAATCAAATGATAGAAGAACATGATGCATAGGATTAATCCTGTTGCAAGACCTGTCCATTTGGTTGCAATGGCACATCCAGCGAACAATCCTGAGAAGAATAAATTCAGTAATCGTTTCCATAACTTTGTATTCTTCTTTTGCTGCATGTAATTTACCATGAATAAAACTGCTAATAGTGAGAATAGAACCAATTCCGTATCGACTGTTCCCATTCTGCTTTGAGCGAAGTGGAACGTATCTAACATCATTAGTAAGGCAGCAGTAATCGCCCATTTCCGCTTCTTAAATAGTTTCTTTCCTAAAATGTACATCACTGCAATCATTAATATTCCACAGATGTTACCAGCCATACGCCATGCAAACGGTGTCATACCCATCAAGGCAATTGGAATTGCTTGAATTAATTTTCCTAATGGTGGATGAACCCATTCATATGCTGGAAGTCCGTGAACATATTCATAAGCGGTTCTAGCAAAATAGACTTCATCGAAGTAAGTGCTGTTCATATAAGAAATACGAATCGGAACTAAGTCAAGTTCATCTACTAACGGAGCACTTGTATCATCTGTTGCTGTCTCCTCTAGTGGCAAACTGTTTTCATCGTACAATTGAACTTCACCGATAGAACCATTCGGTTCTGCTGCAATCAATTGTACATACTTGGCATTGCTATTGATATCAACATCTTGCCAAGAGAAGACTGAATTTGCTTCTAGTGTATTTAAGTAGTTGTACGTTTCTCCGTCTTCTGATAGATATATCCAAAAGTTTCCAGTTTCATTTCCTGTATAGACTCTCATTCTAGTGATATATGTAGAATTTGGGACCTCAATCGTTACACTTTGGGAAACCTCAGAAAAGGAAGCAAACGTTTGAGGAGCCTTCATATCTCCTAGATTAATGAACGAATATATGCCATAAACAAGTACCATTATAATCATAATGATAATATCTGCTTTTTTGATACGGGTACCGGTTTCATTCCATAATTCCTTCATCTTTTTCATCATTTTCGATCACCCTTTCTACTATACATATCTATCATAACAAAAAAAAGAATTATCTTAAAGACAATTTTTTCATTTTCTTAAAATATTTTTTCCATATTCACATTTTTATACGATGCTAGTTGACAACTGCTTTGTTAGTTTTTTATTCTTAGTTTTTTGGTCTATCGAAATTTGATCTTTGTATATACAGGATGATCTAGTTGCTCCTGAATCGGATAAGTCGGATACATTTCGATTCTTTTTCTCATCACTGGACGTAAAACCTCCTGGTAGAACTTGGAATAACCGTTTATTTCTTCTTTTGTTAAAGGTCCATCCATAGGAGTACCTAACCAACACTTCGCTTCATAACTAATCGTTTCGTCATATAGAGAGTCGTAAAAATGAGTGGAATACTGATTTAATTCATTTTCTACTTCGTAATCGGACTCATAATCGTATACTGGCAGTAACAAATCGATATCATATTGATTCAACAGGCTTCGATATCCTTCTAGCAATTCTTCTTGTTCCAATGCAAACAGTTGTGTTTTTCTTGCTCCTTCAGCAATATGACTGATTCCCAATTCTTTAGCGACGACCACTCCGACTACATACATGGCACTTCTACAATTTAAACAATTTAGTTGATTCTGATTGAAATCACCATAACAAGATACAATCTTTGAAAAAGGCATATTAGCGCTTTCGTGACGTAATGCCATAAATTCTGATACGGATTGAAAAACTCCTAAATTCCGTACTTTACCGACGGTTGACTTTGCAAATAATCGTTCTAATATCGTCGCTCGATTTCTTACATTTTCTATTCCTTCTTCGCAGCCGTTATCAAATGTAATTAGATGCACATCGTAACCACGACTAGCTAATTTACATGCACTTAGTGTCGAATCATTTCCACCTGAAAAGAATAATAAAACTTTTTCCATTTTATATCACCCGTTTATTCATACTATACCACAAAATAACATGTTGTACATCTTTTGCGTATTTAAAAATCCATAAAAAAAAAGATTAAGTTCACGCTCTTTTAGCGAAACTTAATCTTTTGTTTTCAAAATATTTTTTGAAAGGTCTATTTTTGTTTTGCTTTGATAGCAGCTTGTGCTGCAGCAAGTCTTGCAATTGGTACTCTAAATGGACTACAAGAAACATATGTTAGACCGATGTTATGGCAGAACTCGATCGTTTGTGGATCTCCTCCGTGTTCACCACAGATACCAAGCGAGATGTTTGGTCTAACTGGTTTTGCTTTGGCAATTGCAATCTTCATTAACTCACCGACTCCTTCTTGATCGACATGAGCAAATGGATCACTTTCAAAGATTCCTTTGGCATAGTAATCATTTAAGAACTTCGTAGCGTCATCTCTAGAGAATCCAAACGTCATTTGCGTTAAATCGTTCGTTCCGAATGAGAAGAATTCTGCTTCTTTGGCAATCTTATCGGCAGTTAGCGCTGCTCTTGGAATTTCAATCATCGTTCCAACTTCGTATTTCATCTTGACTTTAGCATCTTTGATGACTTTATCAGCTGTTTCACAAACAATTTTCTTAACGTATTGTAATTCTTTTACGTCGCCAACTAGTGGAATCATGATTTCTGGTGTGACATGCATTCCTTCTTTGTTGACGTTAATGGCTGCTTCGATTACTGCTCTCGTTTGCATTTCAGCAATTTCTGGATATGTAATCGATAGACGGCAACCACGATGGCCCATCATCGGATTGAATTCTTTTAGAGATTCAACACGTGCTTTTAAGTCTTCGAATTTCATTCCTAGACTCTTAGCAAGTGGTTTGATTTCTTCATCCGTATGTGGTAAGAATTCATGAAGTGGTGGATCTAGGTAACGAATTACGACTGGATCTCCTTCCATAGAACGGAACAACTCTTCGAAGTCCTGTCTTTGATATGGTAAAATTTTCTCTAGTGCTTCTTTTCTTGCTTCTAGAGTTGGTGCTGTAATCATTCTGCGGAAGTTAAAGATTCTGTCTTCTTCAAAGAACATGTGTTCTGTACGACATAGTCCAATTCCTTCAGCACCGAACGCTCTTGCTTGACGAGCATCTCTTGGGTTATCGGCGTTGGTTCTAATTTTTAATGTGCGTGCTTTATCTGCCCAACCCATGAATGTTCCAAAGTCTCCAGAAATGCTAGGTTCTACCGTCTTGATTTGACCTCCATATACATTTCCTGTTGAACCATCTAATGAGATGTAGTTGCCTTCTTTGTATACTTCGCCATTTGGCATCGTAAGTGTTTTCTTTTCTTCATCAATCTTGATTTCACCGCAGCCAGAAACACAGCAAGTACCCATACCACGAGCTACTACTGCAGCATGAGACGTCATACCACCACGAATCGTTAAAATACCGTGAGCGATATTCATTCCTTCGATATCTTCAGGAGATGTTTCTAGTCTTGCTAAGATTAAGTCTTTCTCTCCTTTTTCACTAGCTGCTTTTACATCTTCTGCCGTAAAGTACAACTTACCGGTTGCAGCACCTGGGCTTGCAGCAAGTCCCGTAGCAAGAACTTTTGCTTTCTTTAGAGCATCGGTATCAAACATCGGATGCAACAATTGATCTAATTGTTTTGGTTCTACCATTAGAAGTGCTTCTTCTTTGGTACGGACTTTTTCTTTTACTAAATCGACTGCAATTTTAATGGCAGCTTGTGCTGTTCTCTTACCATTTCTCGTTTGTAACATGAATAGTTTACCATCTTCGATTGTAAACTCCATATCTTGCATGTCGCGATAGTGACTTTCTAGTGTCTTACAAATTTGAACGAATTCTTTGTAGCACTCAGGCATGACATCTTTTAAGGTATCGATAGATTGTGGTGTACGAATACCGGCAACGACATCTTCACCTTGGGCATTCATCAAGAATTCTCCGTACAACTTCTTTTCACCAGTTGCTGGGTTTCTCGTAAAGGCAACACCCGTTCCAGATGTTTCGCCACGGTTACCGTAAACCATCTCTTGAACGTTTACAGCGGTTCCCCAACTAGATGGGATATCGTTCATACGACGATAGTAAATCGCACGGTCATTATTCCAACTTCTAAATACGGCTTTGACAGCTTCCATCAATTGTACTTTGGCATCTTGTGGGAAATCTGCTTTAGCGAATTTCTTGTACAGTTTCTTAAATTCTGCCGTTACTTCTTTCATATCGTCAGCATCTAAGTCTGTATCAAACTTAGCATGTTTCTTCTCTTTGATTTCATCTAGCAAACGTTCATAATCTGATTTTGGAAATCCCATTACAACATCAGAGAACATTTGAATGAATCTACGATAAGAATCATAGGCAAATCTCGGATTATTGGTAAGCGTTGCCAAACCTTCCACTACTTCATCGTTTAATCCTAAGTTAAGTACTGTATCCATCATACCAGGCATACTTGCTCTAGCACCACTTCTTACAGATACCAACAATGGATTTTCAGGAGATCCCAACGTTTTTCCAGTTACTTTCTCAAGGGCTTTTACGTGTTCCTCGATCTCTTTGGCGATTTCATCGCTGATAACTTCACCGTCATCATAATATCTGGTACATGCTTCCGTAGTAACGGTGAAACCTCTCGGTACAGGAAGACCAATACTAGTCATTTCTGCAAGGTTTGCACCTTTACCACCTAGCAAATTACGCATATCTTTATTTCCTTCTTTGAAGTCATAAACATATTTCATATTTTTACCATATCCTTTCTATGCACTAGCACAATTTCATTATAACGAGAAAAGATTGGAAAATAAATAGATTGTTCAAAAGTTTACAAAAAAAAGAGGCTTTTTAGCCTTTTTCTTCAAGATTTTGAGACGGTTTTCTACTTTTTAAAGAAATCTTTTTGAAGTAGCACTTTGGGCACATCGATTCGTACGTTACATCTTGCATACCATCGATTGCAACTTGCTCTCCTTCTAAGGTAAACTCGCCATTTACGAATCTCGCATTGAACGTTGCTTTGGCACCACAGGTACAGATGGTTTTCATTTCTTCAATCGAATGAGCAACTTCAAGTAATCTGGTTGAACCAGGAAATCCTTGCGTTCTAAAATCTGTTCGAAGTCCATAGCAGATGACAGGAATATTCAAATCGGTCGTCACCCGTAACAGTTCGTCTACCTGACCAGGCGTTAGAAACTGAGCTTCATCTACCAAAACACAAGATACATCGATGTGGTCTAACATGTACGTTAAAACATGATCTTCCGGTCGCACCATACAGTCTACTTTTCTAGTAATTCCTAGTCTCGATGAGATTTCCTCTCCTGCTTTTAAGTCTTTAGCAGGTTTCATCACCAGTACCTTCATTCCTCTTTCTTCATAATTGTGAGCGGTCTGCATGAGAAGTGTCGTCTTACCACTGTTCATTGCTCCGTAGCGAAAATATAATTTTGCCATAAATCCTCCTACTTCTTTGCCCTTGGCATCGCTTTGTAATATACTTCTTTTAGTCTATCGTTTGTCACATGCGTGTAAATTCCTGTGGCAGATAAATTAGCATGTCCAAGTAATTCTTGTACGGACATGATGTCGCAACCTTCGTTTAGTAGAGATGTCGCAAAAGAATGTCGCAACATGTGCGGTGAAATGTTCTTTTCAATCGATGTCTTTTGAATAATTTTATTTAGTAAATATCTAACCCCTCTAGCAGTCAATGGTCCTCCATTTTGGTTTAACAATAGATCGTTGTTTTTCTTTTTCCCAGTAAGACTTGGGCGCGCCTCTTTTAAGTATGTTTGCAAACACGCTTTCGTTTGATCATCAAAATAGACGTATCGTTCTTTGGCTCCTTTTCCTAAAATCTTGATCTGTTTTCGGTCTAGAGAAATATCTTCCAACTGGATGCCGATTAATTCCGACACCCGCACACCAGTAGCATATAGCAAATGGATTAGTAAATAATCTCTTTGTCCCACGGCTGTACTGCGGTCGATACTTTCTAACATCTCCCTGATTTCGTTATAATAGAAAAACTTCGGTAAATGTTTTCCTTTTTTGGGAAGTTTCACAAGCGAAAACACATTCTTTTCCAATTCGTCTTCCCTTACTAAATAATTAAAATACGTTCTTAAAGCACTGATATACCGAGACACCGTTGTCGCACTTTCTTTTTTCTCTTCCGATAAAAAACGAACGTAGTCTCTAGCATCGTTATAAGTTAATTTTTGTTTCGTTAGATGATGAACGGAAAGATATGATTCGAAATCTAATAAATCGATTTCGTAATTTTTAATCGTTTCTTTGGAATAGTTCTTTTCGTATTGTAAATATTCTAAAAACTCGTGAATTGTTTTCATGTTACTTTTTGTTTCCAAAGTATGTGTCGTATTCCCTGCCGTATCTTCTCATATCTTCTAACGTCAACTGTCTCGTACTGTCTACAGCATCTTCTCTGTCTTGTATCACCGTTTCTGGTTCCGGTGTTGGGGCAGCATACCATTCTGGTCGCAACATTTCTTCCATCGTTTCTGTTTGCGGTGGTCTTTCTAGAGCATCATCCGGGATGACAATTGGTTCTGGCACCTGATCAAATGACAACTGTTCATAGTCAGTTTCGGGTGCCATGGTTCCTTCTTTGCTTTGTTTTACTAGCTTTACTGTTTTTTTAGACACACTGCGTGTTGTGATTGTACCAGCCGATGTCTTTGTCTTTTTGGCTTTTCGAAGCGGTTCAATTGGTGTCGTCTCATATTCGTATTTTTTCGCTAAATGAGCATCTAATAAGCGAACGTAATAATATCCTAAGTCACGGTCTGCTTCCTCTTGGCTTTTTAATAAATCATTGATTCTTTTACACATCCAAGTGACTGCGACATCCTTTGGCTTTTTACCACCGATAGATGAATGATTGTGTTTTATCGCATCCATTGCTTTCCTGATTGGTCTAGCATAATACGCAAGTGGACTTGCCATGTCACTATAGATTTCTCGTTTATCGTACTCTAATCCAAACATAAAGTCGTAGTACTCGGCGATATTGCGGACTGTAGGAGCATCGGCATTTTCTAAAAATTTGCGAATTTCTTTAAAAACGCGTTTCGGATCTGTCTTGGCAGCGCGGTTAGCATATAAAACTCTCATTTTTCGAGGTTGGCCATTTTCATCTGAAAAGACAATTACCAACGAACCGTTTTTGTTTTTAGAAAACGTGTCAAGTAAAGCTTTATTTGCCGCTAAGTAAGAATCGATTTTAGGTTTGTAGTGGGGATCGTTGCGGATACCATAGCCATCCGAAAAGTTTTGACTGATAAACTCATCTAATTTGCGCAGATCCATTGGCCCAATTTTTTCATTGCCATATGCATCCTTGTACGGTTCACCAATAATGGGAATCATCTCTTTAGGAATCGTGTGTCGATCTCTATGGTTGGCCCGTTTCGTTTGATTAGGATCTAAGTTCACATACTCATGTGTCAGTACTAAGTTTAAGGTTGCTTTCATATTTCTCAACTCCACTTTTATCATATCACAAAACCAAAAAAAGAAATAGGTTTTTTCCTATTTCTCGTAATTGCAACTACTACAACAAATATTGTTGTTTTTGATGACTAACATGGCCCCGCACTCTGGACATGTGTCGCCAGTTGGTTTATCCCAAAATGCTTCTTTGCATTTTGGATAATTAGAACATCCATAGAAGATTTTTCCTTTTTTGGTTTTTCTTTCTACAATTGGATGACCGCATTTTAAACACGTACAAACTTCCTTTTGTTCTTTTTCTTCTTTCTTGATATATTTGCACGTTGGATAGTTACTACAAGCGACGAACTCGCCGTATTTTCCTTTTCTTTTAACTAGTGGGCTGCCACAATTTGGACAGTTCTCACCCGTCTCTTCCGGTGCTTTCTTTTCCATGTTGGCGAATGCGTTATCGATTTCTTCTGAAAATTTACCATAGAAATCTTCTAGCACTTTTTCACCATCTAATTCTCCTTGAGCAATGGTATCCAAATCCGTTTCCATTTGAGCAGTATACTTTACGTTGATTAAATCGGCGAAATACTCTTGCAACTTATCTGTCGTTTCCATACCAATTTCCGTTGGCACGAATTTTTTGTCGACCATTGTCACATAATTTCTCTCTTTGATTGTGTCCATCGTTTTGGCATAGGTGGATGGTCGTCCAATTCCCAATTCTTCCATTTCATGAATTAATTTTGCTTCTGTATAACGAGCCGGTGGTTGTGTAAAATGTTGTTTGGATTCGATATCGCTTGCTTTCAGATTCGTTCCCTTTAGTTTTTCAAAATCTGGAATAATCTTATCTTCTGAAGACTCGAAATCTTTATATACTTTTAAATATCCATCGAATACTAGGACTTGCCCAGTTGTTTTAAACTGATAATCATTGTTATCTAACACGACTGTCGTGGCATTCACTTTAGCATCCGCCATCAGTGAAGCCAGCGCTCTAGCATAAATCAAACTGTACAGTTTATATTCATCACTTGATAAGTATTCCTTGACGCTTTCTGGTGTTCTCATGACAGAAGTTGGACGAATCGCTTCGTGACCATCTTGGATATGCTCTGTATTTTTGCTTTTCTTGACGGCACCGACGTAATCTTGACCGTATTTCTTTTCAATCTGTGCACGGGCTGGATTGATGAAGTCAGCAGAAAGTCTAGTAGAATCCGTTCTCATATAGGTAATTAAACCGGTCGTTTCACTACCCAAATCGATACCTTCATACAACTTCTGGGCAATCGACATCGTCTTTTTAGCCGGGAAGTTTAATTTATTCGATGCATCTTGTTGTAAAGTTGAGGTAATGTACGGTGGTTTAGAAGACTTGTTTTTAATCTTACTTTCTATTGATTCCACCGTAAAAATATCTTTCAAGTCTTTTAAAACGGCATTCGCTTCTTCTTCGTTATGAAGTTCTATTTTCTTATGATGATGTTGGAACAACTCACTGTCGTAAGAATCAAAATGAGCGGTAATCGTCCAGTACTCTTCTGGAACGAAGTTTTGGATTTCTCGTTCTCTATCGACAACTAGTTTCAAAGCGACACTTTGTACACGGCCAGCACTCTTACCACCAGTTTTCCGTTGCATCAACTTACTCAAGCGGAATCCGATGATACGATCTAGAATTCTTCTTGTTTCCTGACTGTGAACTAGATTCTCATCGATCTTCGTTGGCGAAGACAAACCTTCCAGTACTTTGTTTTTGGTAATTTCATAAAACAAAACGCGGTCGTAATCTTCGTCTTTAATATCCAAAGCATCTTTTAAATGCCACGAAATTGCTTCCCCTTCTCTATCTGGGTCGGTTGCTAGATACACATGATCTGCTGATTTTACTAATTTCTTCAAATCTGCAATCAGTTTCTTTTTACCTGGTATTTCTTCATAATTCGGTTTGAAACCATGTTCAATATCGACACCAAGACCATATTTTCCTGTTGTTGCTAAATCTCTAATGTGTCCTTTTGAAGCAACAACATGATATTCTTTTCCTAAATATTTTTCGATGGTATGACTCTTGCTAGGAGACTCCACAATAATTAATTTTTTTGACAATCGATTCACATCCTTTTCTATCTATATTGTACTCTGTTTCTTTTTTATATTACTCTTATTTTTCATCATGATCTAACAAATATGCTTCGACCGGTCCAAAACTACGACGATGACATGGTAACACACCGTTTTTTTCGATGGCTTCTAAATGTTTCTTCGTTGGATAACCTTTGTTGTGTCTAAAGTCATATTCTGGGTGTTCTTTGTCTAATTCGTACATCATTCTATCCCTCGTTACTTTTGCAATGACAGAAGCTGCTGCAATCGTAATCGATTTCGCATCCCCTTTGATAATCGACGTACTAGGAATTGTTAAATTTTCTAACTTCATCGCATCGATTAGTACGTGATCGGGTGTAATCTTCGATTTTTCAATCGCTTCGTACATAGCCAATTTGGTCGCTTCATAAATGTTTACTTCATCGATTACTTTTTCATCTTTCATACCGACACTGACGCTTAAGGCATGTTCCATGATGTAATCGTAAAATTCATTTCTTTTTTTCTCTGATAACTTTTTAGAATCGGTTAATCCTGGACAAGAAAAATCCTTCGGCAAGATGACACAAGCAGTTACGACAGGTCCTACTAATGGACCACGCCCTACTTCATCTACTCCTGCAACGTATTCTTTTCCTTCGTTCCAAAGAGCTTCTTCGTATTGATATAAATTTACTTCTGATTGTTTCATAATTTTACCTCAGCAACCATTATAAAACAAAAATTTTCAAAAAAAAAGAGATTAATCATCTCTTCCGCCAAATAATTGCAATAGTCTTAAGAAAATGTTAATGAAATCTAAATACAACTGTAAAGCCATGTAAATGGATCCGTTATCTTCTCCCGCAAATTCTACCATTGCTGTTATTTTCTTCATGTCGTATGCAACATAACAGATGAATACTGCTAGTATGATAATCGATAAGAATAGGTCAACAGTCGTATTCCCTATAAACAAATTAATTAAGGAAACGATGACAGAACCTAATAATATCATGAATAGAACCGCCCCAAATCGTGATAAATCGATTTTGGTAACATATCCAAACACCGCCATAATTCCAAATAACGCTGCCGCTGCACCGAAACATAAGAAAATAGATCCTAGACTATATACTAAGAATACAGATGCAAATGTGAGTCCTGTCAAAATCGAGTATCCTAAGAAGCAAGTGATAGCACCTGCTTTACTCATCTTTGTAACTCGTGCTGAAAAGACAATTACAAAAGCAAGTTCGGCAATAATCAAAGCAATGTATAACCAAGTATTAGAATAAATTGCAATGAGTAGTTCTGGACTATTTGCTAATAAGAATCCTGTTCCAAATGTAACAAGTAATCCGATAAACATCCATCCGAACACTTTTGAATAAATTCGACTTATATCCATTTTATCCCTCCAATCGATCTAAAGTGACGCCTCCTAAGGCACCGGTCTTTAAATCGTTTATAATTATATTATACACCTTTTCATAGTCAGGTACACCCATTTTTAGCAAAGCACCTTTTTTCTTAGCGATGATTGTCAGAATTTCGTCAAGTGACGATTCGTCGTACTCTCGGATACCATATCGTTTCTCTAACGATTCTGGATATAACTTACTCATTTCTTTTAAAATAAAACACGCAAGTTCTTCTTTATCTAGAATTTCTTCTTTGATGGAAGATAAAGATGCTAAGATTCTGGCTTGGTGTTGGTCTGCTAACTTTGGCCATAAAATTCCCGGGGTATCCATCAGTTCTACGTCTTTACTAATGCGAATCCAGTTATTACTTTGCGTAACACCAGGACGATTTCCAGTTTGAACAACTTTTTTACCAACCAATTGATTGATTAAAGTGCTTTTACCGGCATTGGGAACTCCTACGATTAGTACTCTAGCAACTCTAGGTTTCATTCCCTTTTGCTTTCTTCGCTCATTCTCCGGCGCAAATAACTGGTTAATCGCATCCATAATCTTAGAACGATTGAAATTCTGTAATAGTGTTACTGGAATTACGATATTTCCTTCACTCTTGTACTTGTCGATAAATTGATTGGTAATCTTCTGATCGCACAAATCGTATTTAGTTAGTACCATAATTTTGGGTTTCTTTCCAATTAATTCATCTAAATCGTAGACCCTAGAAGATACTGGCATTCTAGCATCGATCACTTCAATTACAATGTCGATTAATTCTAATTTTTCTTTCATTTCTCGTCTTGCTTTAGCCATGTGACCTGGGTACCATTGAATTTGACTATTATTATTCATTTTCATCACCACTTTCCATATCAATATGAAGATTAATCTCTTCTTCTGTGGGCAATTTGTCTAATATGTTCTTAGGCAATCTGTTATTTAGCTTATACGTTGAAACACCAATAGGTACATTAGCTGACTGCAAGGACCAATCTACTGTAACTCTATTTTTTTCTCGGCATAATAATAGTCCAATTGTGGAATTATCATATTCCTTCTTCAACAATTTATCAACAGCTGTAACATAAAAACCTATCTGTCCAACATATTCTGGTTTAAATTCTCCTGCTTTAAGTTCTACTACTATATAACATCTTAATTCTAAATGATAAAATAGCAAATCAATATAAAAGTCCTGATTATCAACTGATATTCTATATTGATTTCCTACAAAACTGAATCCCTTACCAAGTTCTAATAATACATCTCTTATTTTTGAAACCATTTTATTTTCTAATTCTTGTTCTTTATAATTATTATCTAAAGAAATAAATTCAAAAATATAGGGATCTTTTACTGTATTATTTACTAAATCACTATCGTTTGGAGGTAATAGCAATGAAAAATTATTATTACTTTTACCAATTCTTTTATGAAATTCTGAATCTATTTGAAGTGCTAAAACATTCCTACTCCATCCATTTTTAATAGCATTTTCTGCATAAATTTTTCGCACATTTTTATCCTTAATTTTTTCAATCAACAATAAATTATGACCCCAGGGTAATTTGGCAACAAGCTGTTGCCAATTTTCATCATCTGCATATTCTTCGTAAAATAACCGCATTGATCTTATATTTCTTTCTGAAAAGCCTTTCATGTTTGGAAAAGTTAATTTAAGTTCTATAGATACTTGTTTGGTAAAATTATTACCATATTTTTTGTTTTCTGAAACTATCTTACCTAATCTGAAATATAACATGATTAAATTGCTATTGACTTGTTGCATTGTTTTTATCTGTGCGTTTAAAATTTCTTCCTTTATATTACCAATTATTTTTTTAAAGTCTTTTTCTAACATAAAATTACTCCTTTCTTAATTAACAAATAATGGGGGGGGTTAACTATGCGGTATCAACCAAAATGTTTTACCCTATTTTTTTATAAAAATAGCCAATTTTACTCATTTTGAGCCATTTTTTGTTACTTTTTTAAAAAACGTGTAAGATCTCAATGCTCGCAATCTCTTTATTTATAAGGGTTTCTCAAAGGGGTTTACTAAATCGGTATCAACCAGTTGATACTGCTTTTTTGGAAACTTTTTTCTTCATTTGCCATATAATCACTTCCTCGCATAAAATCTATTTCATTATATCATACTTTTTAATCAAAAGAAAAAGTAGACATTAATCTACTCTATAAATTGTAATTTAGTGAATAATATGTGCTGTTATAATTGTATAACTATATGAGTTAATAGTTATTTTTATATTATCAATTTTGCAATACCAATTCTTTCCTTGTTTATAAATATTACAGTCTTTATCTAATATTTTATTTTTACAGTATTCAACTACATCATTAGTATCCAATTTAAGATTTTTCTTAATTCTATCAATACCCATTTTAGTAGTATGAACTTCATCTGTATTATTAAGTAATATTTGTTTATCTTCCATTGCAAAGTATTATGGGGTTTACCTTGCGGTATCAACTAAAATAGTTTACCCTATTTATGAATAAAATTTGCTTATTTTGCTCATTTCTGGCCTTTTTTTGAAAAAACGTGTAAAATCTCAAAGATTGCAATCCCTTTATTTATAAAGATTTCGCAAAGGGGTTTACTAAATCGGTATCAAGCAGGCGATACACGGTGATGCCAAACTTTTTTTCATTAAAATTAGCCATAAATAATCACTCCTTTTATTGCTAAAATGCAACAAGTTCTTGACTAATTATATCATGATTATGCGTTTTTATAAAGTTAATTACTTCTTCATTCTCGATTTTTTCTCGCTCTAAAATTTGTAATGCTTCATCAATCTCTTTAGCTCTACTTGTTACCATAATCGCAGAAATATTTGCCATATATAAAATTGCAGCCATTAAATAAGGTAATTATCTCTCATTAGAACTCCCACTAACTATCGCAAACATTTTACCAAGAACTAATAACCTTGCTTCATAAAAAAATATTAATACCACAAAAATGTCATATATAGAAAAGTAACATATATCACAACAAAAAAAGCAATAAATAACATCGATATATCATTATACAAAATAATCGATAACACCCAAACACTAAGTTCTAATACTACAACCATAACAGATGGCAGATATACCATAGATAAAATAGACGAAGGCACATATCAATTATCCTTTGAAAACATAAAATTTCAAACAAATGAAACAAACATATCATATTAATTAATAATACTAGATTAAATGCTAATGTTGCTTTAACTAGTCAAACTGGATTAAAATAATAGTTCTTAATGTTTTTGCTGGGCTTTACAAAATTAATGATAATAATGAAAATCTAATTGTCACAACTTATACAAACACAAACGTAAAATACATGTTTGGTAATATTACACTAGGTACTTATATTGTTAAAGCTAAACTCGCTAAAATAATATGAAAACCTATCTCAATAGAAACTCTATTTTCAAAATAAAAAAAGCACATTACTAAAAACATCATTCTCTATAATTTTAATATATGCAATCAACTATTAAGCTGTAAATTTATAAAAAAGTTTTGTTGTAAAAATAATTATTACATCTGCATAAGTATAGATGAATATAAAACTAAAATCATAATTATCAAAAGAAGTAGAAATATCTAAAATTTCTACTTCTTTTCTTTCAAGAAAAATTCTTCTTTCTTTTTATCAAAAGAAAAGGTATATTCTTGATTAGCCTTAACTGAAACTTCCACCTTAACAGGTCCATAAGTTGTATATACATTTCGATACATAACACCTGGTCTTTGTGTTGTACAAGTTGCATCAATAACATGTGTACCAGGCGTTAAATAAAATCCATATGCCATACCAGCATTAAACGTCATAACCGTTTCATTATCAACCGCACCAATCGTAATTTGTGCCTGTTTAATAACTCCATTGGGATTAGAAACATAAACTTTAACCGCATCAGGATGTTCTTTTAACCATTTATTAACGTATCCACGATGTTTCTTGTTCGCATATACCATCCAAACTATATACAAAATTACAACTACTATTCCAATAATTATATACATTGTATATTGTCCCATTAATCCTCATCTCCTTTCATAATAGTTTTTATCTTAATAGGTCTAGCCTCATCACCAATTATTTTTAAATCATTTAATAAATTGTTGAATTGACTATAGCCAATTAATTCACAGTCAATAGAATTAAAATTGCCAGATTCGTCAGTTATATATAAAACACATCCCGAATCACCAGTAGTATTAACTATTTTAGCACTAAATTGACATTTATTAATATCATAATATTTAGTCTTATTTCTCTTTTTATATATAAGTTTATCATCATCAATACAAATTATTATATATGTATCATAAATAACAATTTTATAATAACAAATCAAAAAAATCAAAGAGATTAAAATAACAACATTAATATTATTAATAAAATAAGTAAGTAAATAAAAAAGCAATATTACACCAAAAAATGAATATATAACATTCAAAATAATCCTATAAATTGTAGGCTTATATATTTTTTTAACTTGATCTCTACTATCTTTCAAACATAACAACTCCTTTAACACCCATATTATATATAACTTCATTAATTTTATTATCATTGTATTCTTAAATATCATTTGCTATTTCACCATTATATAGTCCTTTATATCCCACATTATGAAATTCAGCCACATTTTTTACTCCTATAGATAAGGCGACTTTTCATAAAGTATTTGTTTTGTTAATTTTCTTTAATAAAATTTTTTCTCATCATCCGATAGTGAGTCATATTCCTGTTCGATTATTTCTTGTTTTTTAGTATGGACAACAAAATAAGTTTGACCTAATGTGACTACTTATTAACTTGGATCAGCATTTTGTACTATCAAATATATCTAGATAACTTACAATCTTTAATAAATTCCTGTTTTTATTGGCTTATTGACCTCAACACCCCAGTCTTCATCACCATGAATACTATTATTTGTAGACATTATTGCATTATCAATTACTTTTTTAAAATTTCTCCATTCTTTACTTTCTGTAATTCATGTGCATACCAATATTCATTTCCATAATAATCAATATGTCTTATATTTTCAAACTTGTTGTTAGTATTGATTTTATTCATTATTTCCTCCAAATCCACTCATAGTATTTAAATCATTCGTTGGTATATATTTTTCACAAATTCTGGCTATTTGACTGTATTCAATAAATTTGTACTAATTATATCACGATTACATTTTTTTGTAAAGTTAGATGCATAGAAAATGTAATTAACTTGTGATAATGTCATAGTGTAATTAACTTTTGAATATGTCATAAT
>OLPF01000086.1_pt1 | contig 103654 bp, 102 predicted proteins | sample 1673121 | NCBI WGS metagenome assembly OLPF01 (sample SAMEA3136756, study PRJEB25190) | human gut metagenome
TTTTCACCGTATTCACTTTTATATTTCGTTATTAAGGTATTTATAAAAGCACAAAAAGAATCTGAACAAGAATTAATACCTAATTGATAACTACTATATAGTAAACCTGATTCTACATCTAATATCTGACTAGAAAAATTACCATCTTTATCAAAGAAACCACAAATAGAGGTATATACAACTTTTTCATCATCATAAATACCGGTTATATCTTTACAAAAATATGCTATATGTCCATAAGGGTTACTACCTATATTAAAATCTATTACATCAAAAAAATTAGTAATAATTTTTTCTTTTTCTAAAGAGTAAATAGCATATTCCTCATTTTCACCACCAACAGTTTTAAATAGCCAAAGGTCATCATTTTCTTTAACAATATATATATTCATACTGTCTAAATTTTCACTATTTATTTTTTTTGTATTTAGCTCATCTATTACTTGTATATTGCCTTCATTCTTAGCTTCTACATCTACTCTTAAACTAATTGATATGTCTAAATTATTTTCATTTTGTACAACGTTTGATTTATCAAGAGAAATTAAAATATCATTTTTTTCATTTCCTCTATCCTCTTCTTTTTTTATTTCTTTATCTATAAGGATTTCTACATTTTTTGATTCTATTTGTCTACTATCATTATTTTGCATTAACATATTTATTTTAACGTTTCCACTTAATTTAAATCCGCCTATACTTTCACTTACAGATATTCCATTTAAATCGACACTATAATCTACTAACTTTTGCATATCAAATGCACCACTAGTACTTTCAGACACATCCACAGTGTAGCTTTCTTTTCTCATTTGTTTTATAACATTTTCTTCTCTTTTGTTATAATCTAGCTCCTCATACTGACTATAAAAATCTTCTACATAAGATATTTCATCTTCTTCATACTGTGTGACATCAGCAAGAATTCTATATTCAACGCTTAATGCTTTTGTAGTAGTAATGTCCATATTTTTTTCAATTTCTAAATCTTGCATTATATAATCAACATCAAATTTAGTTCTATCGTTTATATTATCAAACTCTATCATCCCAGTAAATGGTATTACAAAAGATGTATTTTTCACTGTTGTATCATCAGACTCTGTTAGATACACTATTTTTAATACAATATCGCCCTTTAACATTATTTTATTAAAACTTTCCTTAATTTCTGTATTTTTTATTTCTGATTCAATTCTTAATATTTCAAATAAATCTTCGGCGTCTTTTGACAATAATATATCTTCTCTTGATGCAACTATACTTGTTTTATTACTTACAACATTAGAGAATTTATCACTTACTACTCTTTTTTCTATTGCCTTTTCTGAAGAAAAATCATTTATTAATTTTACCCTTGTAAAATCCTTCACAGTTATTTTAAACATAATTTCAGACTTTACTGATATCTTTCTTTCATTTGGAAGTGAAGATATAACATTTTTCACAACTGGCTTTATTATAACATTCATGTCTTTTTTTAAGCCTTTTACTGCTAGGCTCTGCGTGAAAGGATGAGATACAAAAATTCCTCTTGTACCATATTTAGCATCCCCCGTATTATAAATTATAAAATAATTTAATTTACCTGTGACATTAACTCTTCCATCACTAACTTCCATATTTAGAACATATGGAGTTACGTGAATTGATATAATTTGCATAACATCTGGTTTAGAGTCTGGTACTACAATATCTTGTTCAATCCAAATATTTTCACTTTCTTTAATTCCATTCTTATATAACATTAGTTCCTTATCTTGTATATTAATTGGCATAATATTTCCTCCTTATTTTCTTTGTACACTATATGATGTAACAAAAAAAATATTCTTATTTTAAGTAACTAATGAATATTTTTTTCATAGTATATAGTAGTTAAATGATAAATTCATTTAACAAAAGCTAATTCCCATATTACTTATATACTTATTATAAACACTATATATAATCTCCAATCAGAGTCATAGGAAATTTCTCCTATGACTTTAAGTTGTTTTGCAAAAAAATGATCCCTTAATAGCATACGCTATTAAGAGATCCCCCTCTTATTATATCACCTTATTATAATCTTACATATTTTGGAGTCGAAAAATCATAATGTGAAATCAACTCACCTGTTGGTAAACTAAGTTCTAGATTATTAGTTACCAAATCAGTATAACTATAAGATAATTTATTGTTTGTTTCATCCTCTTTGAAAACAAATAAATTAGAATGTGTACTATCAATAACTCCTTTTTTGAAAATACATTTATTTCTTCCAATATTTGCCTTTACAAAAACTTCTTGACCAACATAATTATCCACATCTTGTTTAATCTTAAGTAGTGAATCTTTAGATACCATATACATCACCCCATAAGCCTTCTTACAAGTCGTATTATAGCATTTCATGGTGAAATTGTCAAAATATGATAGAACAAAAAATAAGCTTATATTACTTTAATATGTTTACTCTAACATATAATTTCTAAGCAATATAAGCATTTTTATTTTTGCCTTACTAATTATGTTACAAAATTATTTTTTTTACATTTCTATGTATTACCTTTTACATATTCTACAGCCTTTTGAAGTTGTAAATCCTTTTCATATGGAAGTGAAAATTCGTTTTTATCTTTTTCATCAAGCTCTACTTTAATATTAGGTTCTATACCATTTTTATGAATTTCTACTCCACTTTCTGTATAGTACTTAGCAGTAGTTATTGAAAGAGCGCCTCCAAAAGAAAGTTTTTTAGTAGTTTGTACAATTCCCTTTCCATATGTTTTAGCTCCAACTATAACACCCTTTTTACTATCTTTAATTATACTAGATAATATCTCTGATGAACTAGCTGAATTTTGATTAACAACAATGGCAAGTGGAATATCTATTTGAGTGTTTGAGGTAGTTTTATACACTTTTTCCACACCTTTTCTTGAAACAAGTTTTAAAGCATTAGACTCTGGCACCAATAAATTTGCAATATATAAAGCTTGGTCAACAAATCCACCAGGATTATTTCTTAAGTCTATTATTAACCCAGAAATATTTTGAGCTCTTAGTTTATCGTATGCATCTTTAAATTGTTCATAGGTTTTATTTTCAAAGCCCCAAATTCTTATATATCCAATATTATCATCTAAAACATTATAAGAAATATTATTTTCTTTTATTTTCTTTCTTGTTACGTTAAACTCTTTAAGTTCATCCCCTCTTGCTATTATCAACTTTACGCTTGTATTTTCCTCGCCTTTTATAACATCTACTTGCTCTTTATAATTTTCTAAGGTTACTCTATTCCCCTCTACATAATATATAACGTCTCCTGCCTTAAGTCCAGCTTCAAGAGCAGGTGAATCTGGCATAATTCCTAATATTAGTATTCCTTGTTTATCTGTATCATATATTAAATGTGTTCCTATTCCAACGTATTCTTGATCTCCCTCTACTAATAATTCATCAAATTCTTCCTGACTCATATATCTTGTATAAGGATCACCCGTAGAACTTGCTATTCCAGATATAGCTCCCTCAACTAACGTATCAAAGCTTACTTCATCTATATACTCATCATATACTCTAACCAAAGCCTCTTCAATCTTGCTAAGTGCATTATCGACTTGATTTTTCTCAGTTTTACTTATTTTAGTTTTATACTGAATATTCGGAGAAACTACTATAAATATAGCTCCTAAAACTATAGCACATATTATTACTATTATAGATCCAGTAATAGCTTCTGATATTATTTTTTTAAAATTAAATTTATTATTATCCTCTTCCAATTTTATCCCTCACATATCTTTTACTAATTATATTACATATAAATTTATTAGTCAATTTCAAAATTCCTTTTTTCAAGTATTTTTCACAAAAATATATGACATATCCTTGACTTAAATGCCTTTTTATTGTATAATTTAGTGGTAAATTTAGAAATACTTATTTTGAAAAAGAAATATTGATATAAACCTAAGTATTTCCCACTGGAGGGAGGGAAAAATATGCCAGGAATAAAAATAAAAGATAATGAAAGTTTAGATAATGCACTAGCTAGATTCAAAAAACAATGTGCTAAATATGGCGTACTTGCTGAAATACGTAAGAGAGAACATTATGAAAAGCCTAGTGTTAAGAGAAAGAAAAAATCAGAAGCTGCTAGAAAAAGAAAACACTAATATATAAAATAATAGCTTACCTTATAGGTGAGCTATTATTTTATTCCTATTTTATTCAAGATAACTTCTTTTTCCATCTTTATATATTTTCCACTTTGAATCCCATCTAGTGTTAACTCTCCAATTGCAGTTCGCTTTAAACTATAAACTATAATTGATACAGCCTCGCACATTCTTCTTATTTGTCTATTTTTTCCCTCACTAATTTTTATTTCTAATTCATCTTTATTTAATAGCCTTACTTTAGCAGGTTTTGTAATGTATCCCCCAATATCAACACCTTCTGCAAGTGCTTCTAATTGTTCTTTACTTAATTGTTGTTTTATTTTTACAACATATGTCTTTGTTATTTTATTTCTTGGATGAATTACTTTATTTGAAAATTCTCCATCATTTGTTAAAATTATTATTCCCTCTGTATCCATATCAAGTCTACCTACAGGATATACCCTCTGTTCATTCTTTATAAGATCCATTATACAAGGTCTTCCAAACTGATCCTTTGAAGTTGTTATATACCCTTTAGGTTTATTCATAACCAAATAAATATTTTTATCCTTAGGTAAAATAACTTTTCCATCTACTTTAACTTCATCGCTATCTAAAACGTCAATTCCTAACTCATTTATAATTTTACCATTTAACATTACTCTACCTTGTGTAATTAAAAGTTCAGCAGCTCTTCTAGAACAAATGCCAGAAGCTGCTATATATTTATTTATCCTCATTTTCCACTCCATTTATCACATAAATTATATTTTTTCATACTATATAGTATCATAGATCTATGTTCACATATATTGAGGCTAAAACATTTTAGCCTCTCTTATTATTTTCTACTTTTCTTAATTTTTCTAACACATTTTCAAATTCCTCTGGTGGTTTAACACTAAACTCCATATACTCTTTTGAAGTAGGATGAATTATTCCAAGAGTCATAGCATGAAGCATATGTCCTTTAATTCCAAATTTATTTTCTTCCTTGCCATATGTTCCATCTGCAAGTAATGGATGTGCAATACTTGCCATATGCACACGAATTTGATGTGTTCTTCCAGTTTCCAAAGTGGCTTTTATAAAAGTAATATTTGAGTTATAAAATCTTTCAAGCACTTTTATATGTGTTATGGCCTCCTTTGAATTTTTATCCGTTATTGCCATCTTTTTTCTATCTTTGGTACTCCTTCCAATAGGAGCATTAATGGTAAGTTCATCCTCTTTAATAATTCCTTTTACTAGCGCTACATATTCTCTTTTTATGCTATGTACTTTAAATTGCTCAGAGAGGAATTTGTGGGCATTATCATTTTTAGCTACAACTAATATTCCAGATGTATCTTTATCAATTCTATGAACAATTCCTGGGCGTATAACACCATTTATTGATGATAGATTATTAAGATGTGAATACATCAGTGCATTTACTAAAGTACCTGAATAATTACCATTGGCTGGATGTACTACCATCCCTTTTTTCTTGTTTACTATTATAATGTCATCGTCTTCATATAAAATATTTAAGTCTATTTTTTCTGGAGATGCACTTATTACCTTTTCTTCTACCTCTTCTACTTCTATTACATCACCATTTTTTAGCAGATATCCTGCTTTAACGTTTTTTCCATTTACTCTTATCTTATCAGAAGAAATTAAAGTCTTAATATAACTCCTTGTTTTTTTCTCCATTTTTGTTGTTAAAAAGATATCTAATCTTAATTCTTCTTGATCTTCATATATATAATTCATTTTTTCACCTAAAAAATCTATATATATTTTATCAAAATATATATAGATTTTCAACTATTATTATATTATTTAGAAACAGAGCTTTTCTTTTTAATTTTTTTATATAATTTTATTGTTGTACCACTACCAAAAGTAGAGTCTACTACAACCTCATCCATAAAGTTTTCCATTATGGTAAAGCCCATTCCCGCATGTTCTTCTTCTGGTTTTGTTGTATATTCTGGACTCATAGCAAGAGATATATCTTCTATTCCAACACCAAAATCCTGTACTATAATTTCTATTGTTTCTTCTTCAAAACTTTTTGTTATAATTTCTACTATAACTTTTTTGCTTTCTTCCAAATCATTATATCCATGTTCTATTGCATTTGTTACTGCTTCAGATAGTGCTGTTTTTATTTCTACTATCTCATCTAAAGTTATTTTTAAATTTGATATAAATGATGCTATAGCAAGTCTTATAGTAGAAACATTTATAAGTTTTGCATCAATTTCAATTTTCATATTATTTTCCATATTAGCTGCACCTCAACGTTATACTTCTTCCCAAAGATGAGAGTTCAATTATTCTTTTTATTGGTTCACTAGGATTTAGTATAGTAAGTTTTGAATCAAGCAATTTTATAAGATTATATCTTCCTATAATAAGTCCTATCCCACTACTATCCATAAAATTTACATTACTCAAATCAAATGTAACCTCATTTGGTTGATATTTCATTATATATCCATCTATTACTTGTCTTAACTCTCTGCAAGAATTCATATCTAACTCTTCATTTAAACTTATCTTTAAATTTCCCCCATCATATAAATATTTCATATTACCCCTCCCTTGATCATTAGTATATCATACGTGGTAATCGAAAAATGTAAAAAAAGGATAGCCAAAAAAATTAGCTATCCTTGCGAACCAAATATTCGCTATTTTAATGAGGAAGGAAGATTAATAAACCTCATGTCATGAATTCGTTGCAGTACATATTATGCTATTTTCGCATACTACTTTACCATTCTTATCAGTAATAGTAACTATAATGCACTGTGATGCATCAGTCGGTACTTCGAATCTGCCATACAGCGATTCTGTTGTAGAATCGATAACTTCATAATTAAAGTTGCTCGTTACTTTATCACCATTCTCGAGTCCCGTAACAGTAAAGTACTGACCAGATGTTGTATTGTTATCTGCAAATGTGATGACAATATTTCTTACCGGCTCAGGTTCAGGCTGCGGTGCAGGCTTAGTTGTTGTGGTCGTCGTTGTCGTAGTTTCCGGTGCCGGCTTAGGTGCAGGCTTAGTCGTTGTTGTAGTAGTTGTCGTCACCGGTACAGGTGCAGGCTTAGTCGTTGTTGTAGTAGTTGTCGTTACCGGTGCAGGTGCAGGCTTGTTCGGTCTCGTAGTCGTTGTCACTACTGGTGCGGGCACAGGCTTAGATGCTGTTGTTGTAGTGGTTACAGGTACAGGCTTTGTAGTACTTGCCTTTGTTGTACTATTAACTATGTTCTCATTACCCTTAGTATTTGTATTCTCCTTGCCACCTGCTACATCGTTGTTGTCACCATGAATATCATCAACATCTGTAGGTATATTTTCGATGTAATTATCGTCGCCGTTGTTCTGGACGCCATCACCAGCATTTGCCATAGCTGAATCTGTAGCGCCTGCTGCATTACCATCGCCATTATTAATACCGGTTCCCCATACATCACCAAAAAAGATGAGATGCTGAATGTTAACCTCATTGTCATTGCCAGAAATGTTGACAACGATACTAGTATCCTTATACTTGGGACACTGCTCACAGCAGTACCACGTTTTAAGCTTGTTGTCATCAGTAGGATCCTTGCGGGAAGTTCCGCACATTTCATTGTGCTTATCGCAGCAAACGCTCTCAGAAGATGTCTGGCTTGAATTTGATTTAGATACTGTGCCTGAATCCTTTATTGCACTTGATGTAAAACCAAGTAATGAACTTACTATAGTCATCACAAAGTTCAGCACAAGAATCGTAACTGCCATGGCAATTAAAATTGTCCGAGCTGTACCTTTCTTCATGAAAATGCTGAGTATACAACCAACGATTGCTACTACAGAAAATCCCAAAAACGAAACCCATGCTCCAGTGAAAATTGCAACAATCAAGAAAACTATGACTGCCACTGCCCAGGGAACTATGCCTATAAAATTAATCTTGTTATTCATAATATAAACCTCCTTAAGGTATCTATTTAATGTGATTTTTGTTTATATATAATAACTACCTCAACTGTCTTCCTTCTCAGTTGTGATAGGAATATCTAAATACAATTTTTATTGTATATGTTAATATTTATACTACAATTATATTATAGCATAATTTACATAAAAATGCAACATTTATATAAAAAAAGATATAAAATGCTTAAATTTTATATCTTTAAAATTATATTTTATATTATTTTATTCTTTTTGCCATAACAACAAATCTTCCGTTTGTTTGTGAGTACTCACATGTTGAAAGTGTTAATATATCATCATCTTTACTTACACTAATTCCTGTATCATAAAGACTTTTTGATTTAAAGTAATCAACAAAGGTTTGGAATTCTTCATCGTTTTCAAAATTTGTGTCTATATAAAAATCTTTGTAATTGTCTGAAGTAGTCTTAAACACACTAAATATTACCCACTTATAATTACCATCTAACGTAGAAAACTCTATACCTCTGTTATTTTCATAAAATTCTTTTGATTCATATTTTAATAAAGGTGTAAAGTGATCATCTGCATTAGTATTGTGGCCATATATAACTAAGTTTGTGTATCCAGATAAGTTATATTTTGAGGTGTAATCCATAAAAGTTTCTCCCCAAAATTCACTATCTCCATCTCTATTATTTCTTAAATATCTATTATTATCAGAAGCTTGAAATACAGCTGTATCTATATTTAGCCCAGGCATTCTTAACCAGCCTATAGCATCTGGATATGTTGCATTTAGAGCTATTACTTCATTTTGAAGGTTTCTTTCATCTTCTGTATCATTTCCTTCAATAATACTTTCAATTATCTCTTTTTCATAAGGGTCAACATCTGGTGTTTTGTTATTTTTATTTACTATAAATAAACCTATTCCTAAGCTTATTAATATAACTCCTATAACTATGCAAGATATAATTATTATATTTTTCTTATTGTTTGTCATTTTTAATTTCCTCCTATTAATTTTCATTTGTAATTTAAAAGAGAGCAGTATTAAATATATTGCCCTCTCTTTATAAATAGCTAAACTTAAATATTTACACCTGTATTAGGATTTTCTCTCCAATCACTTGGTTTTTCAGGTTTTGGATCAACTGGTTTTGGATCAACTGGTTTTGGATCAGTTGGTTTTGGATCAGCTGGTGTAGGTGTAGATTTTTTAGCAATTACAAATGCTTTTGAAGTAGCTGCATTTGCCATATTAAAATCATCATCTATAGCAGTTCCTCCAGCAACATATAATGTTTTGTTTCCACCTACTTCACCTTGTATATTTGAAAGTGTAACTGTAGCTGTGTTATTTGAATTAATTACTACTTTTTTAGTTGCAGTAAATCCATTTAATCCTAAATCAGATTCTTTTAAACTTATTTTTCTAATTCCAATATCATCAGTATAAGTCAAAGTATAAGTTACTGTTCCTCCAGCATAAACTTGTGCAGGATTTGGATCGCTTATTGTAAGTACTGGTGCTTGAGATTTTTTCTTTATTATTGTAAATGCTTTTGAAGTAACTGCATTTGCCATATTAAAGTCATTATCTATAGCAGTTCCTCCAGCAACATATAATGTTTTGTTTCCACCTACTTCGCCTTGTATATTTGAAAGTGTAACTGTAGCTGTGTTATTTGAATTTATTACTACTTTTTTAGTTGCAGTAAATCCGTTTAATCCTAAATCAGATTCTTTTAAACTTATTTTTCTAATTCCTACGTTATCAGTATAAGTTAAAGTATAAGTTACTGTTCCCCCGGCATAAACTTGTGCAGGGTTTGGTTCACTTATTGTAAGTACTGGACTTACTGTATCTTTTGGAACTATTGTAAATGCTACAGTGTTTATAGCGTTTACCATTCTAAAATCACTTGATATAGCTGTTCCTCCAGCAACTCTTACAACTTTACCAGTATAAACTGTTGAAGTTGACTTAATGTTTGAAAGTGTAACAATTCTATTGTTTCCACTTACAGTAATTTTTTTATTAGCTGTAAAACCATCAAGCCCAATATCACTTTCTTTTAATGATATTTTTCTTATATCTCCAGAGTATGACAAAGTAAATGTTATACTTCCACCTTCTTTAACATTTTTAGTAGATAATGCTGAAACAGAAAGTGCAGGTAAAGCAGCTTTAACCATATTTACTGGCATTGATACAAAAGCCATTGCAGTTATTGCAACTATTGCAAATACCTTTCTTAATTTAATATTTTTCATCATAATTTTTTCCTCCATTTATTACTACAATTTTATTTTAGCACACTTTACATAAAAATGCAACACTTTTATTATATTTTTTATTAAAATATGCTACTTATCAAATAAAAATGACTGTATATCAAATTATACAGTCAAAATATTATAAATTATGGTTGTTATTATTTTCTAAATTTATTCCTGCCATTTGTGTATACATTAAAGTTGAAGCTACATCATTATGTCCTAACAACTCTTGAACAGTTTTAATTTCTGCTCCATTTTCTAACATATGCACAGCAAAAGAATGTCTTATAGTATGAGGAGTAATATCTTTATCAATTTTGGCTTCGTCATTATATTGTTTTAATATCTTCCAATATCCCTGCCTTGTCATTTTCTTTCCATTAGTATTTATAAATAAAGTTTTTTCATCTTCAGTTTTTATTAAAAGTGGTCTTACTTTATTTATATAATCTTTTAGTGATTTAGAAGCTAAATTTCCTAAAGGAATATGTCTTTCGTTATTTTTTTTCTTAACTTTTATATAACCACCAGCTAAATTAACATCATCTACTCTTAGTGATATAAGTTCTGTTACTCTAATACCAGTAGCATATAATATTTGAAGCATTACTTTATCTCTTTGACCTTTTAATTCATTAGTATCTGGTTGTTCCAATAATTTTTCAATCTCATTTTGAGTCAATATCATAGGTTCTTTTCTATCTACTTTAGGTGCTTCAATTTTATCTACAATATTTTCCTCGGCAAGCCCTTTACTAAGTAAATATTTATAAAATGCCTTTATTGAAGCTGCACTTCTTGAAATTGTTGAATTAGATTTATTACTATCTTTAAGATATTCAACATATTCTTGCATGTCTGATCTTTTTAAATCGAATATCTTCTTTCCTTGTTTTTCAAAATAGTCGCTAAATTTAACTATGTCTCTTTCGTATGAAGCAAGTGTATTTTCAGTTGCTTGTCTTGCTTTTAAACTTTCAATGAATTCGTCTATTATAATCTTCATGTTTGCTCCTCCAAATCTGCCATTATTTTATAACATTTTGCCCAAATTTGCAAGAGTTTTTTAAAAAATTATGTAATGTTATATGTTTTTATATATTGATTATATATTTTTCCAAATATTTATTATTACTGAAGACATTATTTGCTCTAATACTATTGACACAAAAAATAAAGAAATGCTCACAATTAAGAAGTATAATTCCCTAAATAACTTACTAACCATTATATTTTTTTCTGTAACAGTATAATGAAAATTAATAGCATTATTTATTGTATATATTAAGGTAGGAATATAAATAATATTTGGTACTACAGCAATTAGTAATATAGCAAATATACCATTTCCAGTTCCAAATACTTCAATTAACATAGCTGATAAAAATCCAATTGCTATCCCCTTTATACTTCCAATAAATAAAGTAATTGGTGGACCGCATTATTAAAAAAGATGTTAGGTATATTATAAATAGAATTATAAAACCACTTATACATCCATTCAATATTATATTTAATTTATTAAAATTTCCCTGTTTAGATATATCTAGAGTACTTTTGCATAACTCTATCATCTCTTTTTTTATTTGAGATGGTATAATAAAGTAAATTACTATTCCAACTACTATTCCAATAATAATAAAGGTTGCTATAGCCTTTAGCATTTTGCCATTTTCTCTTAAATAGTTTATTAAATATTTTTTCATAATTAAATCACCATAGAACATAATATGCTCTATGGTGATTTTTATTCAATTTAATTTGCCATTTTATCTCTTTGCATTACAGCTAGTCTGTCACATCTATTGTTGTATTCATTATCGCTGTGCCCTTTTACCTTAATAAATGAAACCTCATGGAAATCCATTTGTTTTAATAATTTTTCCCAAAGGTCTATATTTTTAACCTTTGTTTTATCTGATTTTGTCCAATTATTTTTCTTCCATGAATATATCCAACCATTTTGTATACTATTTACAATATAAGCGCTATCACTATAAATTGTAACTATACACTTTTCTTTTAACATTTCAAGTCCTTTTATCACTGCTGTAAGTTCCATCTTATTATTAGTAGTACCCCTGTCGCCACCTGATATTTCCTTTTCAACTCCATTATATATCAAAATAGCTGCATATCCCCCAGGTCCTGGATTACCGCTACACGCACCGTCAGTATATATTTTCACTTCTTTCATAAATTTACTTCCTTTACTTTTTACAAATATTATGTTAATATTAATGTATCTTACAAAATATATTAACATATTATATTATTTTTGTAAATATTAGGGGGAATTTTTATCAAAGTTTTAGGAATAATTGCAGAATACAATCCTTTTCACAATGGACATATTCATCATATAGAAGAAGCAAAAAAAATAACAAATGCAGATTTTGTTATAGCTGTAATATCTGGAGCTTTTACACAAAGTGGAAATATTAGTATAATGGATAAGTATAAAAAGGCTAACCTTGCTATACTATATGGGGTAGATTTAGTTATAGAGCTACCTGAAATATATGCAATATCTAGTGCAAGTTATTTTGCATATTATGCTATTTGTATCTTAGAGAGTCTAAAAATAGTAGACTACGTTTGCTTTGGCTCAGAATGCGGAAATATAGAAACCCTAAAGAATATTTCAAATAAAATACTTAACAATGAAGAAAACTTTTGGAAAAATTTAAAAGAGCAAGAAAAAAATGTTTCTTTCGCAAAATCAAGAGAAAATGTGCTTTCTAATTTTTTAACTTCTGAAGAACTGCAGATAATAAAAAACTCCAATGATATTTTAGGTATAGAGTACATAGGTGCATTAAAAAAATTAAATAGCAAAATTGAACCTGTATGTATAAAGAGGGATAACTCCTTTATTAGTGCTACCCAAATCAGAAATGAAATTTTAAATAATTCAATTAAAAATGTTCAAAATTATGTCCCAAATGAAACTTATAAATTACTTAATAATAACTATGTCCTAAATAAAGATATATTTAAAATACTAAGATATAAAATTCTAACTACAAAAAAAGAAGAACTAGCCAATATAAAAGATATTGGTGAAGGACTAGAGAATAAAATTTTAAAGGAGATAGTATTATCCAGTTCATATGATGATTTTATATCAAAGCTAAAATCAAAAAGATATCAAATGACAAGAATTAAAAGAATACTTATAAATATCTTACTTGGAATAACTAAAATAGACTTTGATCAAGGAATAAATAATAATATTTTATATGCACACATTCTTGGAATATCAAAAAATGGAAAAAAACTTTTACCTTTAATTGCAAATTCCTCTAATATTCCTATTATAACTTCTCCTTGCAAGGCTACTATAACAAATGAAATAAAAATGGCTTTAAATTATGACATTTTGGCAGAAAATATATATTCAATTTTAAATAATGAAAATATAAATAAAGACTACACAAATAAACTATAATGTGTAGTCTTATTTTTTATATTACATTATTCGAAGTCTATACAATAAATTCCAGTTATATTGTATTTTTCAGCATCATTTAATACTGCACTTATCACATAAGTATTTTTAACATCTGCTTCATAATACTCCGTATTAAAAGCGTTTATAGTATTGTTATTTAGTTCAACGTCATCTAAATAAACAAAAAATTCACCTGTTTCATTATTTTTTAATACTTTTTTTATTTTTAAATTGTATTCTCCTGTACAATAAGTACTATCATCAAATTTTACTTTATTATCTATTACTTCATATCCTAGGCTAGAAAAATTAATTTCTTTTCCAAATACTTTTTGTGAAATGCTGTTTATTTTATCTGCATCAAGATATTCATCATCTATATCTTTTATAGATTTTCCTACCGCAGTAAAAATATCTTCGTCTTCTACTTTACCATCCTTAAATGCTAATCTATATGAATCATTAACGTAGATTCTTGTATCGATCAATCTGTCTATTTGAACAGTTTGAATTAAATCTTCATTAATTTTTATTTTATCATCGTTACTTAATTTTACAGTTTCTCCTTTAAAAGAATTATACTTATTAATAACATTATTTGCTTGTTCTGTTTCATCAATACTCTTTAAAGAATTTTCAATTACTTCTTCACTTTTTGCAAGTACTTTTTTATTAGTCATTTTTGATACTATAAGCAATACTGAAAGTCCTAAAACAGTTAAAACCAAAACATAAAATATAAAACCTCTTTTACCTATTTTCATAATACACCTCTTACAATATAAGTAAATTATATTATATAAAAAAATAAAAATCAATATATAACTCAAAATAAATAAAGAAAAGTAGCTTATATAAAAATATAAACTACTTTTTAAATTATACTAATTCAACTATAGCCATTTCAGCATTGTCGCCTTTTCTTGCTACTAGTTTAACAATTCTTGTATATCCACCTTTTGCTTCATATTTTGGAGCAATTTCATTGAATAATTTTTCTGTTAAATCAACTGTTTTTCCATCAAAATCTTTTATTTTTATTAATGTATTAAACATTTTTCTTCTAGCTGCAAGTTTAGAAGGTTTATCAACATTTACACTTACTTTTACTATTTCTCTATCTACAACTTCATATTTATTTCCATTTTTAGAAGTTTTTGAAACTTTTACTTTCTTTCCATTTTTATCTAATTTAGCTTTAGATATAGTTTTTTCTTTTACTTCAAAGTTATCTTTTTCTTTAATAGCCAAATCTATTAAACTATCTGTTAATGGTTTTACTTCCTTTGCTTTTGCAAGAGTAGTTTCAATTCTACCATTTAGAATAAGAGATGTAACTAAGTTATTAAGTGTTGCCATTCTATGAGAAGTTGATCTGCTTAATTTTCTAGTTCCTGCCATGATAACATATCCTCCTTATTTTACTCATTAATCTTCTTTATTTTTAAATTCAAGACCTAAATCTTTTACTTTACTTATTACTTCATCTAAAGATTTTTTACCTAAATTTCTTACTTTAATCATATCTTGTTCAGTTTTAGAAACTATATCTGCAACAACATTTATACCAGCTCTTTTTAAGCAGTTATAAGAACGTACAGAGAACTCTAATTCTTCAATAGGTGTTTCTAAAAGTTTATCTTTCATAGAAAGTTCTTTTTGAGACATTATTGACATAGTTTTTGCAATTTCAGATAGATCAATGAACATTTCTAGATGTTCATTTAATATTTTTGCTGCCATAGATAAAGCTTCATATGGTTCTATAACACCGTTTGTCCAAATTTCAAGAGTTAATTTATCGTAATCTGCTCTTTGTCCAACACGAGTTTTTTCTATACTGAAATTAACTTTTTTAACAGGAGTAAATATTGAATCTATTGGAAGTATATTTAAACTTTCTGTCGGATGTGTAGCTCTATCTCCAGCTTCATATCCTCTACCTTTTACTGCTGTCATTTCTATATCAAGTTCAGAATTTTCATCAACATATGCTATATGTAAATCTTTATTTACAACTTCAATTGTACCATTAGTTACAATATCTGCAGCTGTTACTTCGCATGGACCCTTTACCTTTATAGAGATATTTTTTTGATCCATATCCGCAGACTTTAGACATACTTGTTTTAAATTAAGTATTATATCTGTAACATCTTCTGTTACACCAGGAATTGTTGTAAATTCATGATTTACTCCCTTAATTTTTACAGTATCAATAGCATATCCTGGAAGTGAAGAAAGTAATATTCTTCTTAGGGAATTGCCAAGTGTAATTCCGAAACCTCTTTCTAGAGGCTCAACTTCAAATTTTGCGTAATAAGTATCTACGTCAACTTTTACACATTTGATTTCTGGTCTTTGCATTTCAATCATTTTATTTCCTCCTTTAATGTGCTCTGATTACACACATTATATTTTGATAAATGATTATTAACTTATTAATTAGTTTTTAGAGTATAACTCAACTATTAAGCTTTCTTGAACTTCAAGATCAACATCATCTCTAGTTGGTTTTCTTAAAACTTTTACTTCTGTTCTATCTTTGTTTATTTCTAACCAAGATGGAACTGCTTTTAATTTATTAACTTCTATTGAATTTACTATTGCTTTATTATCTTTTTTAGCATCTCTTACTGCTACAACATCTCCAACTTTTACAATATATGAAGGAATATTCACTTTTTTACCATTTACAGTAATCATACCATATCCTACAAGTTGTCTTGCTTCAGCACGAGAGCTTCCTATACCCATTCTGTATGCAACGTTATCAAGTCTTAATTCTAATTGTTCAAATAGAATGTCTGATGTTACACCAGTGCGTCTGAAAGCTTCATCATAATACTTTCTAAATTGTGATTCAGATACTCTATAATATGTTCTTGCTCTTTGTTTTGCTCTAAGTTGAAGTCCATATTCAGATAGTTTTGATTTATTTTTTCCATGTTGTCCTGGGGCATATGATCTTCTATCAAGAGCACATTTACCAGAATTACATCTTGTTCCTTTTAAGAAAAGTTTTATACCTTCTCTTCTGCATTTTTTACAAACTGCATCTGTATATCTTGCCATTTTAATCTAACACCCCCACTATACTCTTCTTCTTTTTGGTGGTCTACAACCATTATGAGGTATTGGAGTTACATCTTTAATCATGTTAATTTCCAATCCTGCTGCTTGAAGTGATCTAATTGCTGCTTCACGACCAGCACCTGGTCCTTTAACAAACACTTCAACACTTTTTAAACCGTGTTCTTTTGCTTTTTCAGCTGCAGCTTCTGCTGCTTGACCTGCTGCAAAAGGAGTATTCTTTCTTGAACCTTTAAATCCAAGTCCACCAGCACTTGCCCAAGATAAAACATTACCTTGTTCGTCTGTCATTGTAATAATTGTATTATTAAATGAAGATTGAATATGAGCCGCACCAGTTGATACATTCTTTTTAATTTTTTTCTTTGTAACTACTTTTTTCTTTGCTGCCATAACTTACTATACTCCTTTCTTTCCTGCAACTACTTTTCTTGGACCTTTTACAGTTCTTGCATTAGTTTTTGTTCTTTGTCCACGAACTGGTAGTCTGTTTTTGTGTCTTCTTCCTCTATAGCAATTTATTTCCATTAATCTTTTAATGTTTAGTGCTACTTCTTTACGAAGATCACCTTCTACAGTATAATCTCTTTCGATTATAGATCTTATTTTTGCTTCTTCTTCCTCAGTAAAATCCTTTACTCTTTTATTAGGATCAATACCTGCTTCTGCAAGTATTTTTAAAGATGCAGAACGGCCTATTCCATATATTGCTGTTAAACCTATTTCTGCTACTTTGTTTTTTGGTAAATCTACACCTGATATACGTGCCATACTTTCTACACCCCCACTTAACCTTGTCTTTGCTTGTGCTTTGGATTTTCACAGATTACTCTAACTACGTTATTTCTTCTGATTACTTTGCACTTCTCACAAATTTTCTTTACAGATGGTCTTACTTTCATTTTAAATCCTCCTTAAAATTTTTGTTAATAAATAATTTAACAAAAGTAAGTATATAATAAACAAATACTAAATATAAACTAATCTTGGGCTTAAAATCAGTTTACAGCCGCTTCAGTAGTTTGTCTATCGCATATTTTTAGTAATTATTTTGCTCTCCAAGTAATTCTTCCTTTTGACAAATCGTATGTTGAAAGTTCTAGTTTTACTTTATCCCCTGGTAAAATTTTAATGTAATGCATTCTTAACTTACCAGAGATATGAGCTAAAACAACGTGACCATTTTCAAGTTCTACTTTAAACATTGCATTTGGTAGAGCTTCAATTACGTTTCCTTCAACTTCTATAACGTCATCTTTTGCCATATTACGCCTCCTAATAATTACATAAATTTGCTCAAAAAATAAAATCAAGCAAAATTAACACAACTATTATACATTTTTTTATTTCAAAAGTCAACTAAAAGTATTACTTTTTTAATTTTTTAAGAAAAAAAACTAAAACCAATATTCAAATTATCAGTTCTAGTTTTTAAATATTTAAATTATTAAAAGCGTTCGTCAGAATTTCTATATTTAGATAAATCTTCAGCATGACTTGTTTTTACATGAGGTTTAATTTTGTCAACCCTTACAGTTTGATTTTTTAACTCATCATTAAACCTTTTTTCTTCTTGAAAACTCTTCTCATATTCTTTACTTTCAAGTACCATATCATAGTATCCTTTTAAATTTTTATCAAAACTTCTACTTGGATTGCCCGTTTTTTGATCCCATTCTATTTTTCCAATATATCCATTTTGTATCTGCGCTACATCTTCATACCTAAAAAATCCTTTTGTTAGATTATAATTTCCATTTGCTAAATATTGATAGTATCCTTTAGTATCATAATATACATTTCCTTGTTGGTCTTGCATAGTCATAGGATCCATAGCTATGTTTTTACTTATGAACTTGCCATCAGGCATATAATATATTACTCTAGCTTCTTGGGAATATAGCGCTTGTCCATTTTGGTCATAAACTTGGGAAAGATTTCCAAAATTCACATCACATCTTATTCCTGAATTATATGATAAAGATAAATCCGGCTGCTGTACTTGATAGTCATAATTTGAATTTGATTTATTTCTTTTAAAAAATTCTCTAAGTCCCATATTTTTCTCCTTATAATTTTATTTTTTAGTCTAATGTTAATATTTTCGGTCCATCTTTAGTTAGTACTACAGTATTTTCATAGTATGCAGTAAGTCCTCCGTCTTCTGTTATTATTGTCCAAAGATCATCAGCAACATATACATCTGGACTTTTTTCACAAATCATAGGTTCAATTGCAATTGCCATTCCATTTTTAAGTCTTGGTCCAGTTCCTTTTTTTCCTATATTAGGTATACCAGGATCTTCATGCATTTCTCTTCCAATTCCATGGCCTTGAAATTCTCTTAATAGAGAAAATCCTTGTTTTGTTACATAAGTTTCAATTGCATTTGAAATATCGCCTACTCTATTTCCTTCTACTGCTTTATCCACTCCAGCAAAAAATCCAGCTTCTGCAACTTTAATTAATTTTTCTGCAGTTTTTGATATTTTCCCTACGCCGTAAGTACGTCCAGCATCAGAATGGTAACCATTCTTATATGTCCCAAGGTCAACACATACAATATCTCCTTCTTTTAAGACAACCTTATCAGATGGAATTCCATGTATTATTTCATCATTTACAGAAGTGCATATTGCCCATCTATATGGCTTTCCGCCTTCATATGGACACTCTACGCCTTTAAAAGATGGAGTAGCTCCATTTTCTCTCATAACACGCTCTGCAACTTTATCTAAATGCCCTGTTGTAACACCTGGTTTTATTTCTTTTTCTATAGCTTTTAAAACAAGTTTTAGAACTCTTGCAGATTCTTCCATAAGTTCTATTTCTTTTTCATTTTTAATATATATCATTTTTTAACATCTCTTTTCTAATTAACTGTTCCTATATATCATTAATAACTCTTTCTGGATGACTTGAAGCATCTATAGTTTTTAAAAGTCCCTCATTTTTATAATAATCAAGTATTTCTTTAGAGTTTTCCCTATATGTTTCTATTCTTGCTTTTAGAGTTTCTCTCGTATCATCAGTTCTTATCACTAAATTGCCTCCACAATCATCGCAAACATTTTCAACTTTTGGCGGAAAATCTATTCCATAAGCTCTTCCACATTTTTCACATTTTCTTCTTTCTAAAATTCTTCTAAATGCAAGCTCGTCTTCAACTACAAGTTCAAATACCATATCAACTTTTTTTCCTACCTCTTTTAACATACTATCAAGTGCATGTACTTGTTTTAGAGTTCTTGGATATCCATCTAGGATAAATCCTTCTTTACAATCTTCTTCATGTATTCTATCTTTTAACATAGCAGTAATTTCATCATCTGATATTAACATTCCTTTTGAAAGCTTTTCAGCGATTTCTTTATTTTTCTTACTAGCTTCTCTTAACATATCCCCTGTAGAAATATGTGGTATGTTAAGATGGTTTGCAAGTATATCAGATCTTGTTCCTTTTCCTGTTGCAGGTCCCCCCATAAAAATATATACCATTTTAAATTCCTCCTTATTTTACGTGTGTATTGTATCATAACTTTTAAATAAAATAAACCATTTCCTAAAAAAACATTCACATTCTAATTTATTTTAAAAAGTTTTATCACATACTTGATTAAAAATATTTATTATTGAAGAGTTTTTATCTTGTTCCTTTATTCCTATAACAATCAACACATCATAATTTGCATTCTCAATTTTTCTTAGTATATTATATATATTTTTCATAGCATAATCCAAATTATTAATACTACCAAGACTATACATTTTGAGATTTATGTTTTCTTCTATGTTTTTTAAATCTTCATCAAACCCAAGTAACGCTATACTTCTTTGCATATTTTCGCTAATGAAACTTTTAATCTTTCCATACTTTCTAACTAAATCTTCGTTATATATTAATATAGATGGTGTTTTTATTTTATAATGTTCTCTCTTCTTATTTTCTTTTTTTATTTTACATTCTTTTACTTTTATTCCTAAAACATTTATTTCCTCTTTAGTAATTTTTCCTTGTCTCAATATTTCTACACTATTTTCATTAATTTTTACTATTGTTGACTCTATTCCAATCTTAGACGGGCCACAATCTATATAAATATCTACGTTATCTTTAAAATCCGATTTTATATCTTCTATTATCGTTCCGCTAGGTCTTCCTGAAATATTGGCAGATGGACATGCAATTGGCAGGTTAAGCTCATTTATTATATTTAAAGTAACTTCATTGTCTGGTATTCTTACACCTATAGTTTCTTTATTTGCTGTTACTATTTTAGGAATTAGGTCATTTTTTTCAAACACCATAGTTAAAGCCCCAGGCCAAAATTTATTTGCTAATGTTTCTGCAATTTTATTAAAATTTTTAGTATACTTTTTTGCCATATCAACTGATGATACTAAGATATTTAAAGGATTATTTTTATCTCTATTTTTTATTCTAAAAATTTTTTCTACTGCTTTTTCATTTGTAGCATCTGAACAAATACCATAAACTGTATCAGTTGGTACAACTAAAATTTTACCTTTCTTTAAAATTTTAATGCTACTTTTAACTTCTTCTTTATTTATATTTTCTCTAAAGTCATAAATAATACACATTTTTAACACCTAAGACTAGTATAACATAATTTTTAAAAAAATAAAAGGTGAAAAACATTTTCACCTTTTAATAAAATCGCTTACTATTATCAATTTATAAAAAAAATCAAGAGCATATGTAAACAACATAGCTCTTGAAATATAAATTATAATCTCACTCTAATTTCCACCTTCTGAAATTCTTTAACACCAATCATATAACTAGAAATATAAAATCTGTGATACAAAATCATATGCTGCAAGCTTTCATTAAATCTTGAAAATGCCTCGCACTCATCTTCTATTTCAGGATACATCCGGAAAATATCACTTATCTCCAAATTAATTTTTACTTCAATGTTGTTTTGTACTCCAGCTTTCAATTGAAGAAGCACTTTCTTTATTAACTCGTTATAGAAATCATCAAAGAATTTTACTTCATTTACAGTAATACAATACTCCGATATTTTCTCAATTACCTCCTTGTTATCACTTGGTAATTTTAGTACTGATGCCGGAAAATTTATAGTTCGAAAGATTCTAAATACATATTCTGTTTCATCTCTACATTTTAAAAAATTCTTCCGATCTGTTAAAAGACTATAAAGATAGTCTAAATCCCAACTGGGCAATAATCCTACTCTAGAAATCCCCATCAAAGCAATAATACCAGCACCATACTTTGCTCTACCATTATTCCAGAGTTTTAGTTTCATAGAAAAAGTTTTTACCATTTTTTCCTCCTTAAAAATTATTTTTTTGGTAGAATCCTTTGTTACTATATATTTAGTATAGCACTAATATACATAAAAATCAAGAGTAGTACCAAATGGTACTACTCTTCATTATTTTCTTCTGCTTCTTCTTTAGTCTCTACTTTATCATATCTTGATTTTTCAGCAGCAGTTTTTTCTCTTCTAATTTGTCCCTCAATCTTTGAGATTGCAGATTCTATTCCATAATATAGATCTTCTGCTTTTTCTCTTGCAAGATATGTATGAGATTTGTATTCAATACGAATATCAACATCATGAGTTCCTTTACTTTTTTCTGTAAAAGTAACATGGCAAATTGTTGCATCATCAAAGAATTTATCCAATTTCTTAATTTTTCTTTCAGTAAATTCCCTTATTGCATCTGTAACTTCTATACGAAGCCCTGTTAAATCTAATTTCATAGTAATCACCTCTTATGGTTATTTTACACTATTTAATTTATTTTTGCAATACTAAAAAGAACAAAATCTATTTATCATCACCTATTACTAATTTATTGCACTTCCATTAACATATAATTTGAATCCGTTGAAATCTATATTACTATTACTGCTATTAGCATTTTCAAATGAAGTTATGAAACTATCTCCTGCCAATTTTATCTTTGAGGTACTATCTAATTTTAGGGTTATTGATTTTGCTGTATTTTCACTATTTATTTTGCCTTCAAAATAAGATTCATTTATAAAACTAGTGTCAAGTGTTGATATTGAATCAACTGCTATATTTCCATACACTTTTTGATTCTCTAAAGTTAGTGTGACATCTCCTCCATTTTATATCCAAGTCCTCTAACCGCTTTTATTGTAACTGTAGTTCCAATTGCTTTTAATTTTCTTCTAATGAACGATAAATACACTTCTAGATTATTAGATTCAATTTCATTTTCAATTCCCCATACTTTAGCTCTTTTGATAAAATTTGTTCCTTATTATTTATAAAATACTCTACTAGTTGAAATTCTTTACATACTAATTCTACTGATTCTTTAGTATTTTTCGAACTTAATGTAGAAGTCATAAGATTAAGACATAAATCTTTATATTCTATAACATTTTTAGAAGAAGGTACTGTTCCTTTTAATTGTACGTTTACTCTTGCTGCTAACTCCTCTATATGAAAGGGTTTTGTTATATAATCATTTGCACCACCGTTTAGTCCCTCTAGTTTATCTTCTATCTCACCTTTTGCCGTTAACATTATAACTCTACTTTGTATTTTGTTTTTTCTAATTTTACTTAAAATTTCAAATCCATTAATCTCTGGCAACATCACATCCAATATTATTAAATCATATATATTTAACATTGCATTATATAATCCTTCTTCTCCGTCTGTGCATATATCTACAATATATTTATCACTTTTTAATCTATCTGATATAGCATCTGCTAAATTAAATTCGTCTTCTACTATCAAAATTCTCATATTATCACCATTAAAATTATATCATTCCTTTATTAAAGGAAAGTTAAATATATCTACATTTTAACACATTTTTCATAAAAAAAGAAATAAACTGGCAAAACGCCTAGTTTATTTCTTTTAAGTTAATAATTATAACAAGTCAAATAAATCCATTTGTGCTGATCTTGGAAGTCCTGTCAGACATCCAGCATTTTGTAAAGTTTCCATGGCTACTCTTCCTATTTTTGCTCTTATTGCAATATCTTCTATTGAAGAGAATTTTCCTTGTTCTCTAGCTGCTACAAATTTATTTGCATCAACTTCTCCAAATCCAGTAAGTGAGGATAATGGAGGTCTTATTCCATCTTCTTCTACTAAGAATTTTTTTACGTCTGATTTATAAATATCTACAGGTAAAAACTTTATTCCTCTTTCATTCATTTCCAAAACCAATTCTAGTATAGGATACATTGCTTTATCTTTTTGAGCTGCTTTATTTCCCTGCAAATCAATTTCTTTCATTTTTGCTAGTACCCTTTCTTTTCCATAAAGCATAGAATCACTATCAAATTCATCTGCCCTAATAGACATAAATGAAGCATAATATGCCTTAGGTTCATGTACCTTAAACCATGCTATTCTAAAAGCATTAGTAACATAGGCTGCAGCATGTGCTTTAGGGAACATATACTTTATCTTTTTACATGACGATATGTACCATTCTGGGACATTATTTTCCCTCATTATTTGCTCATACTCTGGAAATTTTGGATCTTTTAGAGCCTTTCCTTTACGTACCGTTTCCATAATTTTAAATGATTTTCCAGGATCTATTCCTTTATCTATTAAATAAATCATTATATCGTCTCTTGTACATATTGCTTCATTTAGGGTTACTGTTCCTTCTTCAATTAATGTTTGAGCATTTCCAAGCCATACATCAGTACCATGTGAAAGTCCAGATATTCTAATAAGTTCTTCAAATGTTGTAGGTCTAGTATCAACAAGCATACCACGTACAAACTTTGTTCCGAATTCTGGCACTCCATAGCTTCCAACTTCTGAGTGTATCTGTTCTTTAGTTACACCAAGTGCATCAGTTGATGAAAATATACTCATAGTTTCTTTATCATCAAGTGGAACTTTAGTTGGATCTATTCCTGTTATATCAAATAACATACGTATCATTGTCGGATCATCATGTCCTAGTATATCAAGTTTTAATAGATTTTTATCTATTGAGTGATAATCAAAATGGGTAGTCTTTATAGAAGAGAACGGATCATCAGCCGGATGTTGAACAGGGCAAAAGTCAAATATTTCTCTTCCCTTTGGAACAACAACTATACCACCAGGATGCTGGCCAGAAGTCCTTTTTATTCCGGTACATCCAACTGAAATTCTAGAAATTTCAGCTTCTCTTTTTTTTATATTTCTCTCTTCATAATAGTTTTTAACAAATCCATATGCTGTTTTATCTGCAACTGTACCTATTGTACCAGCCTTGTATGTAGTTCCTCTACCAAAAATAACTTCAGTATACTTATGAGCTTCTGCTTGATATTCTCCGGAGAAATTTAAGTCTATATCTGGTTCTTTATCTCCATTAAATCCCAAGAATGTTTCAAATGGTATATCCATTCCATCTTTATCAAGTTTATGACCACATTCTGGACAATCTTTATCAGGTAAATCAAATCCATTTTTAAATCCATGATCAGAAAAATCTGAATACTTACAATTTGGGCATCTATAATGAGCTTTTAATGAATTTACCTCAGTAATTCCTGTCATGTAAGCTGCAAGTGAAGAGCCAACTGAGCCACGGGATCCAACTATATATCCATGATCATTAGAATCCCAAACAAGTCTTTGTGCAATTATATACATAACGGAATATCCATTAGATATAATAGAGTTTAACTCTTTATCAAGTCTTGTTTGTACTATTTCAGGAAGTGGATCTCCATAAAGTTTATGTGCTTTTTCCATGGCAATGTTTCTAATTTCCTGTTCACACCCTTCAATGTGTGGAGGGCACTTCTCATCAGAAATCGGACTTATTCTATCGCACATATCTGCAACTTTATTAGTATTTGTTACAACAACCTCATATGCTCTCTCTTCTGGTAAATAGTCAAATTCCTTTAACATTTCATTTGTAGTTCTAAAATACAATGGAGCTTGTGCATCCGCGTCATCATATCCTTGACCTGCTTGCAATATTCTTCTATAAATTTCATCTTCTGCATTTAAAAAGTGTACATCACAAGTAGCAACTGTAAGCTTTCCAAGTTTATCTCCTACTTCTATTATCTTTTTATTTATATCAATTAATTCTTGATGAGTAAGTTTAATAATTTTATATTCTTTTTCCTTCTCATCAACTAATTTATTATAATCCTTATTTTTAACTTTAGCGCCTCTTTCATAAAAAGCATTATTTCCAAGAGGTTGTATCTCAAGATAATCATAATAAGAGGCTATCTCTAATATTTCTTCTTCACTCTTTTTATTTAATATTGCCTGATACAGTTCGCCTTGTTCACAGGCACTTCCAAGTATAAGCCCCTCTTTATACCTATTTAACATAGATTTAAATATTTTTGGCTTTTTCTTAAAATAGTGAAGATGTGAATAAGATATAAGTTTATATAAATTCTTAAGTCCCACATAGTTTTTAGCTAAAATTATGATGTGATATGCTTTCTCTGCTACAACTTTTCCTATATCTTTTTCACTATGTGCATAAGAATTAATGTCAATATTTTTCTTATTCAAATCTTCTTGCATTCTAATAAACATCTTTGCGGTTGCTCTTGTATCATTTATAGCACGGTGAGCTCCTTCAAGTTCAATTCCAAGATCTTCTACTATTGTTCCTAGTTTCTTGTTTGGTAAATAATAATATATTTCTCTTGCTATCATCAGAGTATCTATTATTAAATTGTTAAACCTATCTTGATAACCATATTTTTCCACAAAGTATTGTAAAAAGTTTATATCAAAGTCTGCATTATGTGCAACTAAAATAGAATCACCAAAAAAATCTAATATCTTTGGAAGAACTTCCTCTATCGTTGGAGCATCTTTTACCATATCTTCTGTTATATGTGTTAAGTTTTGAACTTCCTTTGGTATATTTCTTTCTGGGTTTATAAATGTAGTAAATTCATCTATTATTTTTCCATCTTTTACCTTACATATTGCTATTTCTGTTAACATATCATTTTTTCTAGGATCAAACCCTGTAGTTTCAGTATCAAATACACAATATGTGTCAGAAAATTTGGGATTTACAACTATATCATCAACTAAGTACCCCTCAACTCCATATATTACTTTAATTGGTGCGTTGTCTAGTATATCCTGAGTTGACACTCTAGACTTTCCTGTTTTTTCCATAGCAAGTTTTTCATAATTATCAACTATAACATGATTAGCCTCAGGAAAAGATTGCGCAACTCCATGATCTGTTATAGCTACTGCTCTATGTCCCCATTTTATTGCTTGTTTTATTATATCTTTTGCAGAAGACACAGCGTCCATAGCACTCATTTGTGTATGCATATGAAGTTCAACTCTTTTTTCTTCTGCCTCATCTACTCTAGCTTTTGGTGGAGTAGATTCTATTATACTAGTAATCATTATTGTTATATCATTTGAGTAAGTATCAAATTGTGGCCTTCCTTGAAGCTTTATATATGCTCCATCTTTTATTCTACCTTTTACAGCCTCATATTTATCCTTGTTTAAAAATGATTTACAACTAATTGTATCCGTTTTATCAGTTACATTTAGTGTAACTAACATCTTACCACTTTTAGTTTCACGTACATCAGATGAAAATATCTGACCATTAATACATGCAAGCTGCATTTCATCTGTTACAGATGAAACACTTATTATTTGCTCTTCTGTTATATCTCTTCCCAATATAACAAATTCTGGTTGTTCCTCTTTTAAATCACGTATTCTTTTTTCTTCTTCTGAGAGCTGGACTTTTTTAAATACTGGCTTTTTTTCATCTTTTATTTCATTATTATTATTTGCTTCACTAGAGATATTGTTTAAATGTTTTTTTATAATATCTTCTATTTTTACCATATTAGGTTTAGAGTCAATATCAGTATTTGATATTGATATATCATCATTTAAAAATACATCATAGTCTGTTCCAAATTTATTTTTTATTGACTTTTTAATGTACATGTCTATCTGTTTTTGTTTTAGAAAATCAGCAAATCTATTATAAAAAGTAATGTATATATTATTACTTTCAATATTTATCATACATATTCTAAATGCTTCAAGTGTATAAACATATTTTGAAGTAACATCATTTATAATATCTCTTACTTTTCTCTCATCTATTTCAATTTTATCTCCGACATATTTATAATCAATTTTAAAACTTGTAAGTTTGTATATTTCGCTTGCCTCATTTTCAAACTTTTCTATATCATAAAGGGAAATGTTTTCAACACTTTCCACAGAAACGATAGCAGAATTTAGTTTTTTAGAAAACTTAATTTCTCCTATTTTTGAGTTTAAAATTTTAGCATTGGTAAGCTCTGTACTTTTAAAAACATCTTTTACCTTTTTATCCATATTTTCTCCCTGCTTTTTTGATAAGTTATATCATAAATTTGCATTTTTTTCAACCAAAAATTGACAATTTGAGAAACGAGTAATATAATAAGTTAAAGTTTAGTTTTAACCTTTATTTTATTATTAAGGAGGATCAATATGCGGTCTATAGTAAGGCTAGATTTTCTGGATGTCACTCAGAAAATGCAAAACTATTCGGTTACATTAAGACGTAACTCATGTTTTACAGTTGCATTAAAAACTGAAAATACATCTCCAATAAACGGAAAATTTATATCAATATATAAAACACTAATTAAATACAAAGATATTTACACTGGAGACATTGGCTACTTTAAAATTTCGGATATTTTTTATATGTACGTAGATAAATTTTAACGTTTAAAATCTGCTATATTAGGCAGATTTTTTTTCTTTTACATCCGATTTTTGCATTTATCTTAATGTTATGGTATAATATGTATTGATGGTGCATTATTCTAGTTGCACGTATTGTTATGAGGGTGGGGCTAAAAATCCACTAAAAGGCACATCGTTGAAGTTTCTTGTTTATGCGCGTTACGCCCAGTTTTGTGTATTTTCAGGAAGTAAGATTTTAGGGATAAATATAACGGCATATATTCTTTCCCCTATTTTCGCGGAGGCTTCAAATATTCATTATCTAACTTATTTGGAGTATAACCTATATTGAGTGCCAAGACACAAAATATAGTGTAGCCTGTCTCGAGTGATGGTATTGGGATTTATTAAAAAGTAAAAATGAGTTATGGCCATAGCATGTTTTTATATGATAATGAAACTATTATTGCAAAAAAGACTAATAACAATACACGCAATAAAAGGAAAACTTCTAGAATGTTTGCTATATAAGCAAGAGTATTTAGGGATTAAGGTACGGATTTAAGTGGCGATCTAGTTTCTTGACAAGGCAACTTCAAGATGCTGTTTTTAAATGGAAACAGCCAAATAGTAATGTTTGGTATAGCAGTAGAGAAATTCTACTAGACCTCAAACCGTAAAATTTACCTAATTACTACCATCTTTTTTTTATTTAAGGAGATTTATTAAAATGAAAACAAATAAAAAAGGAAACAAAAATTCCAATTTAAAATGGACTATAACCGTTTTAATATTAACTTTTTTGCTTTCTTTATTATTTTCTTATATTTCAACTGAGCCAATTAGCAGATTAAACCTACTTCCTGCTACAATAATACTAATAGTAGTTATTCTTACAGGTGTATTTTTTGATATTGTTGGTGTTGCTGTTACTGTTGCTGGTGAAGATAGCTTTCACGCGAAAGCAACAAAAAAAATTGGAGGTGCTAAAACTTCAATAAAACTTATCAGAAATTCTTCAAAAGTTTCCAACTTTTGTAATGACGTTATTGGTGATATCTGTGGAGTTTTAAGTGGTTCTATAGCAGCTTTAATTTCAGTTAAAATAACCACATTTTATGAACTTAGCTTCAACATTCAATTTTTAGTTGGTGCTATTGTCGCTTCTCTTACCGTTGGAGGGAAAGCGGTTGGTAAAAATATCGCAATAAAAAATTGTGAAATTATAGTAGATAAAGTAAGTAAGATTTTGAATATATTTTCAAAGAAAGGAAAAAAAGACCAAAAATAAATACTGTAGCCAAAACTACAGTATTTATTTTTTTAATCTGAATATATTTCTTTATCGAATTTTTCTTTTAATCCTTTTAAATCCTTTTCAAGATGTACCTCAGACTGATAAAGATCATGTCCTGGAAATGGATTGGCTTCAAGTATAAGTGCATCATCTTGTGTTACTACCACGTCAAACCCAATATATCTTAATCCTTCTATTTCCTTTGCACATTCTTTTGCGACATTTAGTGCTGCCTCAAAATTAGGAATCTTAAATCCAATAATTTTTGTACCTGTAGCAGGATGTGTTTCATAAACATTTCCTTTTTTATCTACAGCAGGTTTTCTAATAATTCCATCCTCTGAAACAACGGTAAAAAGTCCATCATTATTGAAATTATCAACTGATTTCCCTTTATTTCCCATTCTAAGTCCAACAAAAAGTACCACTACATCTCCATTTTTTTTCTTCAGCGTTACAACTCTTATTGTGTTTACTGAAGTTTCATTAAGAGATGACATATCTTTATGCTGAACTATACATTCTTCTACTAATATCTGTTTATTATTCTTTAAATCATTATACATTTTCTCATAATCTGTATTGTCATCTATTGTTATTTTTTCTACACCATGGCCACAAGATTCATCTATAGGTTTTACTATGAATGTTTTATGTTTTTTAGCAAATTTTTCAAATTCATCTTTATCTACATCTTCAAGACATATCCAATCTCTTTTTAAGAATTTTCCATGATGTTTATTAAAATATAGTTTATTTCCAGTTTTTTGCATAGTTTCTTTATCATTTAGATATGCAACATACCTACTGTTGACACCTCTTGTAATATATGTCTTTCTCTGTTCTTCATTTAAATTATACATCTTGAAAACTTTATAATCCACATATCCTGCCATGTACTTTGAGCCACATTTTATTATATCCATTAATACAACAAATGAATTTTTCCCAGTTATTTTTGAAACCTCTTTTGCGGTTTTAAACATTGCACCATAATCCATCGATGTAATTCTCTTTACCATATACCCTAATTTGCCCATACTAATCACCAAAAAAAGTATATTACAATATTTTATATTTGTCAATTTTTAGTAAAAATAAAAGTGGAAAATTAAAACAATTTTCCACTTTTTAATTAATACATTTTTTCTACTCTAAGTTCAGAATTTTTTAAAATACCATCCTTAATTTTAATTAAAACAGTAACCATAGTATTTTCTTTTCTTAACGATTCATCTATTTCAAAGTACGCTTTTTTTAACAATTTATCATATACAACATCAAAATGTTTCGTTTCCACTCTGCTAAGTAAATCCACAGATATACTATCTTCCATATTATATTTTTCTGCGAAATCATATAAATAGTCAGGCAAATATATTCTATTTTTATTTTCATTATCTTGTATCGGAGTAGTATTTCCTTTAAAATAATCTTTAATATAAGTAGATAAAACTATACTCATATTCTTATTATCTATTAACTTGCCCATAGTTGTTAAATAACACCCATATATTTCCAATTTATTCAACTTTTTAAGCACTTCAAGTCCAGAAATATCTTTTATTTTAGTAGCATTTTCAATAATTATTTCTTCTAGATTATAGAAATTTTTAAAACCATTTATACTTTTTAAAATATAATCATTTGAAACATTTATTTTTTTAAAATTTTCTATAGTATTTTTTCCTATCCTTAATTCATATTCGGGATAATCAATATTATATATGTAGTCATATCCTATTGTTTCTGCAAGATAAGTAAGAATATATGGATCTTCTACTTTTATTTTTTCAATTTCATTGTTGTCAAAAGCAATTATTTGCATTCTAGTTAAAAGTCCATTAGAAGTAATTTCTATATTATTTTCTCCCTCTTTTAACTGATCTACAGTTATTTCATAATCATCAATATAAAACTCACCATTTGGGTATTTAGCGCGCACATTAATGTCATTTTTTGTTACTTTTTCACCTGCTAGAAATTTTTTATTTTTCTTCATCAAAATATTTATCTCATTCAATTTTGCATCATGATTTATATTAAAAATAATTTTAATATTATTTAAATAAGAGACTTCTTTTGATACTTTTAATTCAATTTCGCATTTATCTAATTTTTCAGTATTATCTACAATAATTCCAGTATAATCAGAATTTAAATAACATTTTTCCCCATTTACTTTTACAAAACTATTATTAGAAAATTTATATCTTTTTAATATATTAGATAATGTGTCATCTGTATATAAAATTTTACTATTATAGTCTGGAATAGAAATATCATAATCTATTTCTATATTATTATCGTAAAATAAATTTATATTTTTTTTAGATTTAATATTCTCATAATACCATTCAGAAACATTTTCAATTTCATTTCCATAAGCAGAAATAGTTACTCCTTCTTGAAAATATGAAACATTAGGCAATTGTTTTATATTATTATTACTAATATTTAAGCTAATCAGTTCTTTCAAATTTTTTATATTTGATATATCATTTAATTTACAATTTGTAATTATAAGTGAATATATACTTTTTATATTTTCAAAGTTTTTTAGATTCTCATTATATGAAACGTCTAAATTTGTTAAATTCTTAATTAAACTTAACTTACTAATATCTCCTAAATTACAATTTCTAGCACTAAGCGAATAAAGATTAGTTAATTTTGAAATAACCTCTATGTTTTCACCAACGTCTATGTCGCTTATGTCTAGAACTACAAGTCCTTTAATATCTAATAAAGGGTCAAAATTTTTTATAGGATTTTCAGAAATATAAAGTATTTTAATACTTCCCACATTTTTTAGTGAAGATATGTCGGATAGATTACATCCTTTAATATTTAAAACATTTCTATAATATTCATCATTACTATCATTAAATCTAATATTTTCAATTCCTTTTATATCTTTATTGTATGAAATGTTTATACTCTTTAATTTATTTAATTTTGATATTTTTGAAATATCAGAAATTTTATTATTACTTAAATTTAAGTTTAAAACATTCTCTAAATTTACTACTTCGTCTATTTTTTCTAAATTGCAATTTGAAAAATTCACATCGGTAACACTAACGCTCTTTCCTATTTTTTCTATTGGATTGTATGAAGCTTGTAATTGATATAAATTTTTGTTATTTTCTATTGCAGACAAATCTTTAATATTATTTTTAGAAATATCTAATACAGATAAAGATTCTATTTTTGATATATATTCCATACATTTATCGTCTAAATTACAATTTTTTAAATTTAAAATATATAAATTTTTAAGTTCTGCAAGTTCATCAAGCCCTTTTAAAATATTATTTTCAGTTATATTTATATTAATAAGATTATCTAACTTATTAATTCCTTGTATACTAGTTATTTTATTTTTAGTTATAGAAATTTCTGTCAATCCTTTAATTTCAAACAAAGGACTTATATCTTCTATATTGTTTTCTAAAATATTAATGGATTTCAAATTAGTATATTTTTCAATTCCTTTTAAACTTTTAATCTCATTACTTCCAATTGTAATATAACTAATATCATCTATTTTATTTTTTTGATACTTTAATTCCAGCTTTGAATCATCATACAATTCATACTCAGTATTTTTTTTCATTGCCTCATATAAATTTTTATCATCAAAAGTTACTACTTCGTAACTATTTTTTACACTTCCTTTTTCTAGCGCCGTAGATATAACTCCGCCCATATTTGCCTCAACCATTATGTCTTCGTATGAAATATAAAAAACACCTTCATCATGATATTTCACTCCCCATGAATTTAATGCTATATATGCGCCATCATTTTTTGGAGTTGCAATTTCACCATTCATTAATTCTGTTTTAAAATTATCTTTAGAATAGTTATCATCCCAACCAATAATTGAAACTGCATGCCTTTCAGCATCCGTACTTACTCCATTAGTAAAAAAAACATTCATATTGTCTAAACCTGAGTAACTAATATCAGAAGGACTTTGAATGCTTGAATAAACAGAGCCATATTTCATAATATGCTTTTTTACTGTTTCTCTAAAAAGTTTAATTTCTTCATCTGTATTTTTAAGATCTCCTGTTTTTTGAATAGTTGGAAATTCTACAATATCAGTTACATATATAGATGGTGTTGTATTTTTTATTTTATCGTATTCAACATCAGCGTAGTCTCTATATGGCAATTCATTTTCAAGTGCAAATCCACCGCAAATTCTTTGTATATGCTGCTATGTCAGAAAAATTTCCTCCGTCATGTTTTTTTCTAGTAGCATCTGAGAACTCATCAGATAACATATAATCAATATATATTTCAGATAAATCATAATATTTCCCCTTAGTAAGAGCTAAATTTGTTTCTATAGATTTTAAAGAAGCAAAACACCAACAAAGTCCAAAACTGTATTGATTTCTTACAGGAATATCTATTTTATCATATAGGTTATAATAAGTTGGAATTAGGTCCTTATCTTCTTCTTTGTTATCTTTTTTATTATCTTCTTTATTATCCTCTTTTTTGTCATCTGTATCATCATTTGTATTTTCTTCTTGTTTTTTATTATCTTCGACTTCATCTTCTTTATTGTTTTCTTCTTTTTTATCAGCTTCTTCTTGCTTTTTTATGATATCATATATTTTTTCATATTCTACATCAAATTTTCTTGGAATTACCTCATAGTTTTTCTTTTCTTCTTCAGAAAGATCTTTGTACTTTTTATAATCCTCCGAATATTCTCCATTTTCTTCTTTTATTTGTTCTTCTGATTTTATAACCGCACCGTTTTCATTAGCTTTTTCTTCTTCTTTTTTTATCTTCTCTTCTTTTTTATCAGAATCATTATTATTAAAATCTTCAATTACCTTTTTTTTAGTTTCCTCTACTTTAGCTTTTTCATTAATATTAGAAATAATAAAATATGCTGAAATAGAGGCAATTAAGGCAACTAACAAAACTATTATCAATATTGTTATAATTGATATACCACTTTTTTTACTTTTCATATATATTTTCCTTTCATAATTTATAATATTTTTAAATTAAATAGCGTTAAAAAATATTTTTATACCACTCCTTTCTCACTCTCATCTAATTTCTACCAGTATAATATTATCATATATTGTTTTAATTTAAAACATTTTTTTACTTTTTATTGAAAAACTTATTATAAAAATGTATAATGTTTTTATTAAATAAGGAGATATAAACTTTATGAATAAAACTTTAACAATTTTTTTATCAAAAATAATACTAAAATTACTAAAATTAATTGGAAGAGGAAGTTCACTTCCAGGAGAAATTGCCCTAAAATTAAATAAAAATTTATTAAAAGAATTCAAAATTAATTCCAAAATTATAGCAGTAACTGGTAGTTCAGGAAAAGGCAGTACATCATCCATGATTGTTGATAGCTTAAGAGAACTAGGATATAGTGTTGCACATAACATGAAAGGATCAAACCTAAAATTTGGAATTATCACTCTTCTTATAGAAAACTCTAATATTCATGGTGAATTAAATCAAGATTTTTTGGTATTTGAAATGGATGAACGTTATGCAAAGTATGTTTTTTGTGACATTGAGCCAGATTTTGTTATAGTTACAAATGTTACTCGCGACCAACCACCAAGACAAGGTAATGTTGATATAGTACTAAATGATATAAAAAATGCTATTCCAAAAAAATCTCATATAATACTTAATGCTGACAGTCCATATATGCAAAATCTTGTTATAGATAAAGAAAATGAAGTTACATACTATAGCGTATGTGAAAACAAATTTTCTGAAAATGAAAGTATATATAAAAAATTAAATATATATTACTGTCCTAAATGTTCTTGTAAATTAAAATACTCTTATTATAATTTTGAAGAAAATGGTAAATATATATGCACTAATGAAAAATGTGGATTTGAGTATCCAAGACCTGACTTTGAAGTCACAGACATTAACTTTGAAAGTAATATAATTACTATAAATAATGAATATAAAATAAATACTGAACCAAAATTGTTATTCAATGTATATAATGTTATTGCGGCTTTTTCAACACTTAATCTTTTGAATTTAAAAAATGAAGACATATCTAACGTTTTAAGTATGGAAAAATTAAATAAAAAGATTTATTCAAGTTATACACAAAACAGCAGAAATGTGTACGTATTAAATAATAAAAATGAAAATGCTACAACATTTAATCAATCACTCTTCTTTGTAAATATGAATAAAGACACACAAAAAACTATAGTTATTGGATGGTGGCAAATAAGCCGTAGATATGAATACAATGATATTTCTTGGTTATATGATGTAGATTTTGAAATTCTAAAAGAGCAAAATATAGAAAGCATAGTTTGCGTGGGACCCGAGGCATATGACATAGCTGCCCGCTTAAAGCTTTCTGGAATAGATAAAAATTTAATAAATCCTTTTACTAAATTAAAAGACGCAACAGATTATATAAAAGATAAAACAAAAGGTGAAGTATATGGAATTTTAAATTTCGACTATGTCACACCATTTAACAAATATATGAAAGGAGAAAAAGCATGATTAAAATAGCACATTTATATTATGATTTGCTCAACTTATATGGAGATGACGGAAATTTAAAAGCAATAACATATTGCCTTGATAAATTAAACATTGAGTATAGTTTAGACAAAATAACTATTAACGATGAATTTGATCTTCTTGCATATGATTTTATTTATGTTGGCTCTGGAACTGAAAAAAACTTATATTTAGCAATAAGCGATATAAAAAAATATGAATCTCAAATAAGACAATACATTGATGATAATAAAATATTTTTAGCAACTGGTAATGCTCTCGATATGTTTGGAAAGTTTATAGACTCTTTTAGCGGAGAAAAAATAGATACACTTGATATCTTTAATTTTTTCTCAAAGGAGGAAAACAAAAGAAATGTAGGCGAAGTAATGTTTGCCATGGGTAGTATAAAACCTCTTATTGGATTTTTAAATAATACTTTTTCAATAGAAGAAGAAACTGTAAAGAATTATTCTAATCTTTTTGAAATATATAAGTCTATAGGCTATACTATAACTAAAAATGCAGAGGGAGTTACTAAAAATAATTTTTATGGTACTCATATCATTGGTCCTATTCTAGTACGAAACCCAGAAATTTTAAGATATTTTGTTTCAAGATTAATTCAAGAAAAAAATATAGAACTAGAAGATTCGATAACAAAAATAGATACAGAATTTGAACTTAAGGCAAGAGATGAATTTATAAATAATTATTATAAAAACCAAAAACCAAAGAAGCTATGCTAATTTTCGCATAACTTCTTTTTTTATTTATTATAAGGATGTAGTATATACATTTGAATTACTAATTGATATATAATTGTCTGCTAAAAATTTCTCTATTCCCTTTTTATTATCTATTTTTACATTTCCATTTTCTATTATTATACTCCCACTACTTTCCGCTCCATCATAAGCTTTAGATACTACTCCGATTTTCCCTGTTGTTACTACAAGATTAGAATTTTTAAGTGAAAAATCCCCATTTACATAAATACCAGAATTAATAGAGTTTATATTTAAGTTACTTTCTAATATTTTTAAATTGCCAAAACTTAAAATTCCTTTTGTTTCTTTTGTATTTATTTCTAATACTCCATTTCCATTTATTGTCAATTTACTATTGCTTACCAAAGCTGCATCATTGCCATCTTTTATCTCACATCTAAAATCATTTATAATATTTCTAGTACCATTAACTAGAGTTATAATTGTTTTTTTAGCATTTTTAATTAATATCGGGCATTCATTATAATTTGTAAGTTCTAAGCCATTTAATATAATCTTTACGTAGGAGTTATCATTTACATCTATTAAAATCTTTTTTTGAGAGGTTTTTCCGCTCAAAACAAATATACCTGAAGAATTAATAATGATTCCGTCCTCATCAACAGATACACCAAATCCAGTTATACTTATATTTTCATTTTTAAATACAATATTGGCATTTCCTACTCCAAAAAATTCATCATCTAAATCGTTTTTATCATATTCCCCGTATATTTCAATATTACCGGAATTCATATAATATTTAGTTTTATTTCCAAGCAAAAATGCTACAATAAGCATAATTAGACAAATACAAGACACTACTATTATTAATATAATTTTTTTACTATTCATATTCACTTCTTCTAAATTCTAAACATAACTTTATATCTCATAAAATTATATATATAATTTTTGTTTAATAAATGAATAAAATGTGAAGTTTTAGTGAGAAAAAAACTCCACCCAAATGGTGAAGTTTTAATATACTATCAAACTTATTATATACATAATAAACACAAGAATTAATATAGTCCCTTCAATTTTAGTTATAACATTATTCTTTCCTATATAATGCGAAAATATTAATACAAGTGTTGTAGAAAATAAAAGTAATATAAGATTGAAATTAAATTCTATAGATACCTCAAGAGGTGTTATTATAGATCCAATTCCAAGTATAAGCCATAAATTTAACATACAAGATCCAACCAAGTTTCCAATTGCAATGGATGCATCTTTTTTTATTGTTGCAACTATCGTTGTAATAAGCTCTGGGAGTGCCGTTCCAATAGCCACTATTGTAAGGCCTATTATTCTTTCACTTATTCCTATTTTGGTTGCAATATATTTACAATTATCAACAACAAAATCGCTTCCATATTTTAACATTATAATACCTATAATTATAAGCATCACAGCTGTTATAATACTTATATTTTTTCTTGGCTCCTTTATCTTCTTTTCTTCTTTTATTATATCTTTTATAGCCGTAAATATCGGGAACGAAAAATAAATTACAAATAAAGTAAGTAATATTATTCCTTCTACTCTTCCTATTGTAAAATGTCCACTTCCTATATCTAAATTAGAAAATAACCATACAATAAATGTAGCGAATATAGCAACAGGTAAATGAAATTTCTTAATTTCTTCATCTACTTTTACAGGTTTTAATATAGAAGCTATCCCTAAAATAAGCAATAAGTTACACAAATTACTTCCAATAGCATTTCCTATAATTAAATCGGTATCATTCTTTATAGCTGAATTTACAGTTATAAGTAATTCTGGCATAGAAGTACCTATACATACAATCGTAAGGCCTATTATAACTTCAGGAATGTGAAATTTTTTGGCAATATTACTAGAGCCTTTAACTAAAATGTCTGCCCCTATAATCAGCAGCAAAAATCCTATTATTATAAGTAAAATTTCTTTTATCATTTGTTACCTCATATACTTATACACATATTATTATATACTATTTAAAATTTATTTTGCAACTACTATAAAAAAATATATAAATTTTTTTTATATTTTTTATTAAATTATTTACATGTAAGACGAAACATGTTAGAATTATTTTAAGAGGTAACATATTTTTTGAAAATCTACAAGCACTTGAACGGGAATTAGGAATTTATAACTGGTGTTGAATGCTCTTTTATTAGAGAATCCTAAAAGATTATAACAGATTCCCACCTTTACCAAAAGGGTTTTATCATTAAGTGTTATCTCTTTTATTTTCATATTGTAATTTAGCTTATTCTTCCCATTTTATGTGATTTTTAAGCTTTTTTTGTACCTTAGTTTCTATTCTAGAAACGTATGAACGTGAAATTCCAAGTTCGTCTGCAATTTCTTGTTGTGTCTTATACTTTTTTCCATCAATTCCATACCTGCAACTCATTATATATTTTTCTCTTTCAGGCAATTTTTCTTTTATAAATGCTATTACCTGCTTTACCATAGCTTTATTGTATATTGTTTCAATTGCACCTTTACTTCCCTCATCTATAGTATCAGCAAGCTCCATATCATTTCCATCTTTATCGGTACCAATTACAGTATTTAAAGATATTTCGGCATTTTGCTTTTTTGTTGCCCTAATATTCATAAGTATCTCATTATCTATACATTTACTAGCATATGTACTAATTTTAAATCCTTTATTATCTTTGAAACTATTTATCGCTTTTATAAGTCCTATTGTTCCAATTGAAATATATTCTTCCATTTCTTGTTCAGACTTAGCATATTTTTTAGCAATATGCGCAACAAGTCTTAAATTATGTTCAATTAATATATTCTTTGCTTCCTTGTCGCCTTCAAAATACCTTCTAAGATAATACTCCTCCTCCGTTTTACTAAGCGGCTTTGGAAAAAGATTAGAGTTTGATATATACCCAAATAAACAAAAAATATATGAGAAAATATTTCCTAAAAAAGAAAAAAACATAAATAAACCTCCTAATCACTTAGTGTATATTTATGCTTTTTTCTACTTTTTTTTGCATGTCTTATCATATATTCTTAAATAACTTACAAACTAATTTTTATCAAAATAACAGAACTAAAAAGTTTGTTATAATAAAAAAAGATTTCTGCTACTCTTTTAGAAGCTTCTTCCGCCTCCGCCATGGCTTACTCCACTACTTCCACTATGGGTAGAAGAACCACCGCCTCCACCACTAGAAGATGATTGAGGTGAATATCTCTTAGAAGTATGTGTTGTCAAAAAGCTATCATTCTTATCATTTAAATTAAAGCTATCTTTTACTAGATATTGACTAGCCTTAGTAGCTTTTGCAATTGTTTTATGTTTTGCTGAAGCTACAACTATAAAAATTACCGTAACAATACCAGAAACTATTATAATCGGAATAATTGGAAATGGATCGGATGATGATTTTCTTACATAATTACCATTGCTATCTATTTTATAATTACTATTGCTACTTGGTGTACCAAGTGAAGCAAAGTAAGATGCTCTATCCACAAATTCTTCAGCTGTACCATAATAATCATTATTTGAAATTTTTTCATATGTATAATCAAGAATTTTATCTATTCTTGCATCATCGTACATTATTATAGCCTCACCAGTTGTAGAAATCCACATTTTTCTTTTATCCATATCTATTAAAAATAATAAGCCATCGTAAGTGCTTCCTACACCAAAGTCATTATAATCATAAAAATCATCTGCATATTTTTCTGATGTTGCTTTATTATTATCATTTATAGTAACAATCGCCATATCCATATCATAATTTTTTATAAATACACTAATTAGACTTCTTAATGTTTCTTCTTCAGCATCAGTAAGTAATTCTGCAAAATCATATACTTTTTCACTAGCATCTACACTAGGTGTTTTTAATATTTTATATTTGTTAGCAGAAGTTACTTTTATTCTACTATTAATTCTTAAATTATCTTCTGTTCTTTCGTATGTATTAGTAGATGCATATACTTTAACAAAACATAAAATACTAAATACCATACAAAGCACTATTAAAACTTTTTTACTTTTCATATTACACCTCTTAACCAAACAACCTTATAATAAGGGTAATTAAAGAAAGTATTGCTGTACTTCCTAAAAATGCTCCTATAGCAGCAAGAACTCTTTTTTTATTATCTATTGGCACATTTCCAACCATTTTGCCTGTCTGGCCATTCATTGCAAAAAGGTGTAGTTTATCATTATATTTTATATTTAACATCCAAACTGGCAATAAAACATATTCTGTTTTTTTATTATCAATATTACAATTCATATTTGAAACACTAACACTCTGATATTTTGCTGTTTTTAATAATTCATCCTTAGAGCTATTTATAATTCTTGAGTCTGCTCTTTTTTTAGCTTCCTCTTTAGAAACATCATATTTTTCAGATAAAAATCCTGAAAGATATGACATATTAAAATCTTTAAGGCCAGAATAATCAAATGGTTCAACTGAGTCCATTGTGTCATCGTCAAATTTTTTGGAGCCATCTGCTGGAACTCTTTCATATTTCATAGTTCCATCTCTCATAACCGTATACTCATCTGTTTTAGTATAAACGTAGTCACCTGATCTCCAAGTTTTAGTATTTTTTCCTATACCATCTAGTCTTGCACTAACATCTGCATCATAAGTCCAAAAAGGTATATATACTCCTGTTACCTTTTCAAGATTTTTCATATCAGTAAAATCTTTTGGCGCAAAGATTTTACCTTTAGCAAATCCTCTAAATTTCTTTACAACTTCTTCTTTAGTATTTTTAAAAGGTATTATTTTATCAGGTTTAAATTCCCCCTTAAACTGTGATTTTATTATACTCGCGCTTCCACAATAAACACAAAATGTAGCACTAGTATTTTGATCAGCTATTATACCTGCTCCACAGTTTGAGCAAGTATACTCATCAATACTTACTGACTCATCACTTGCCTTTTTAATTTTTTCTTCTATTTCCGTAAGTTCTTCTAGTGAATATGAAGAGCCACAATAAGGACAATCCCATTTTTGACTTTTAGGATTAAATGGCAATTGAGCCCCACAAGACGGACATTCATGATCTAGTACATCCATAACAAACCTCCTCATTTTACTTAATTCTATCATATACGATTTTTTTTGGCAATAAAATACACTATATTTTTATACATGTTTTAATACAAAAAAACAACAAGGTATTTTACCTTATTGTTTTTAATATTATTCTATAAATGTGATGTCTATTCCACCAATTCCATTTTCTATTTTTAAACTAACTTTTTCGTTATTTTTTGTATTTTCATAAATATTAAATGATTTTTCATCTAGTCCATTTTTTCTTTGAACTTCAACGTTTCCTATACCTTTTTCTATGTCTAACATATATTCTTCATACTTGCCTAATATAGAAAGATCAAGTTTTCCAATGCCAGTTTCTATTTTACTATCATCGCTTATTGTACCATAATAGCTTGATTTTCCAATGCCGGTTTCTAGATCTAGTTTTCCTATTGACATATTATTCATGGTAGTATTACCAATTCCTGTACTTATACTTGCATATTTTGCAACAAGTCCATCAATTTTAGTATTTCCAGCTCCAAAATCTAATTCTATTCTAGATGAAGTTATGTTCTTAATATAAAGGTTCCCTGTTCCTATATTTAAAGTTATTAGACTCAAGTCATATTCTTTTGGAATCTTTACTGTAATTGTCCCCTCATCTTTAACATCAAAATTAAAACCCAAAAATCCAAATTTAACAATATCGTCTTTTTCTTTTATGACCAAAGTCCCGTTTTTTACATAAGCTCTAACTTTAGATTGTATATTATTTAAATTACTTTTTTCAACTACTATGTTTTGATAGTCACCTGATATTAGATTTAAGTTAATACCCACAAGAGAAATATCTAAATTATTTATTCTCTCAATATTCTCATCATCATATATTTTAATTTCATTATATATATCAACATTATCATATATATTTATATATTTTTCATTTTTAGCATTTGGAAACTTTAAAACTATTCTTTCTATTCCAATTCCTACTGCTACTATAGCACATATAATACCGGTAAATATTGATATAGCAAGTATTATTCCAAAGATTATTGAAAGTACTTTTACTAACTTTTTCCCACCACTCATTTTACATCAAGCCCTCCAAATAAATTGAAAGAGTTTATATATATAGTTTTAGCATTCTCTATATTAGTTTTTGGCACCTTTCTATCTACTCCTCCAAATATAGATGTAGATTTTATTTCTATATTTACGTTATTCGGAACTTTTATATCTATTCCTCCAAAAACTGAGCAAGTATTAATTACAATATCTTCATTAATCTTAACCTCTTCAAGTGATAATTTCACACCACCAAATACTGCATTAAGGTTTGCTCCTTTAAATTCAGTATCTTTTAAATCAACCTCTTGTCCTGAAAATACCGCAGATATATCTTCTACGCTTAAATTTTGTTTATTAAGTTCTTTAATTTTTTTTGATAATTTACTAGATATTGTTTCCTTAAATATAATGCTAAGTCCTATAACAAGTAGTACTGCTGGAAGTGTTAATTTTTTTATTATTTCAAAATCAAGTAACCCTTGACATCCTAAAAGTAATACTACTCCAACAATTAAAAATATAAGCGGTGCTGTCTTATCACTTTCCTTTAATAATCCCAAGAATGAAGGAACTATTATAAACACTGTCCACCATCCATCAAAAAACAAATTAATATTGATTAATCCAACAGAATTTAACCCAATTATTATAGCAAGCGCGACAAAGAATAATCCCCACAATATATTTGTCAATTTGTTCATATAAATCACTCCTTTTATACATTATACTATTTTGTTACCTAAATTTCAATTCTTTACTTTAAAAGTTTACTTGCAACCTCTCCACATTTTTCTAAAACTTCTTCCTCATTCACACATTCAAATTTTCTATCTTTCATTATTACTCTACCATTTACTATAGTTGTTAATACATCATTACCATTTGCAGAGTATACTAAACTTGTGTATATGTCGTTTATAGGATTTATATTTAAGCTTTTTCCATCTATTATTATTAAATCTGCTAATTTTCCTTCTTTAATACTTCCTGTCTTATTTTCCATATTAAGAAGTTTAGCGCCATTAATTGTTGCCATTTGCAAAATTTCAAAGGCATCTAACGCAGTACTATCAAGCAAAGTAGCCTTTTGGAAATATCCTGTAAGTTTCATTTCCAAAAACATATCTAAAGAAGAGGTAGAACAATCACCATCTGTACCAATTCCAACTGTAATATTGTTTTCTATATATTTTTTTATAGGAGCAATTCCTGAACCAAGTTTAGCATTACTAACCGGGTTATGTGAAATTCCACCTTTAATTCTTTGTAAGAGTTTAATGTCACTTTCATTTACCCATACTCCATGTGCCAGTACTAGTGGAACACTAAAAGCACCAACATCCTCTAAAAGTTCTACAGGTGTTTTATTGTACTTTTCTCTTATAGTTTTTATTTCATCTTGGGTTTCACTAAGATGTATATGAAGTCCTATATTATTTTCTTTTGCTATTTTTACACATCTTTTAAGTGTTGGTATATCACACACATACTCAGAATGAGGTCCTACCATAAGAGTAATAAGTTCATTTTGCCCATCTCCAAATCTTTTTAAAAGGTCATACGTTTCCTTAATTCTTATATCATCATCACTTTCAGTATTCATTATACATCTAGATAGGCACGCTCTTATTCCAACTTCATTTATTGCATCTATTGTTCCATCTACTAAAAAATACATATCTAAAAATGTTGTAGTACCAGTTTTTATCATCTCAAGTATACCAAGCTTTGAACTATTATATACATCCTCTTTAGTAAGCTTATCCTCAACGGGCCAAATTTTTTTATTTAACCAGTCCATAAGATTGTATCCTTCAGCATATCCTCTAAAAAATGTCATTGCAATATGGCTATGTGTATTAATAAATCCTGGCATTATAATATTACCTTTAGCATCAATAACGTCTGCCTCATTATCCTCTATATTCTTTTCTATTTTTTTAATTACTTTTCCTTCTATTAAGATATCTTTTATTTCAGATTTCTTTTTTTCTTCTACATCAACTACTAGACCATTTTTTATCAATATTTTTTTCTCTTTTTCCATACTAATTACCTCATAACAATTCTAACATATTTTATGGTTAATGTAAATTGATTATAATTATTAGTAAAAAATATAGTTTAAATCCTTATTGTCAAAATAATATTAGCATATATTACTCTTGCATTAATATAACTTTATTATATAATACATTATAATAAGTAGTGATTACAATGCTAGAGAAAAAATATATAAAAAAACCAAACTGGAAGCGTGTTATAAAAAGCAAATATGTATCTTGTAATATAGAAGACATCGGCATTGCAAGCCTTACGCACATACAAAAAATTACATCTCCTTTATTTAAAACATATGAAAATATCGGAAAAGTTAAAATAATTGATGAGGGCTATTATCTCTTACAAATAGCATTAAAAAATACTAATTATTGGATTAGTGCTATGTATGACAAAGATATGAAATTAATTCAATATTATATAGACATTACCTATAAAAATATAATATCGGATGGAAATAATTCATATTTTTATGACCTCTTTTTAGATGTAGTTTTAATAAATAATACTCCTATACTGCTAGATGAAGATGAACTTGAAGAAGCTTTTAGGCTCAACATGATAAATATGGATCAAGTTCTACTAGCAAATAATACCGCTAATTTAATATTAAAAGATTTAGAAGTTAAAAGTGCAATGTTAGATGACTTTTGCGCTAAATACTTGAATTTACTTTTAAAAGATTTAAAAAAATCTTAACTCAATAATTGTCAAAATGTAATATACTCATAAAAACACCCTATATTAATATAATGTAATATAATATGGGGTGATTTTAGTGAAAAAAAGTCAAATTTCAATAGGTATATTTATGGTATTTACACTTTGTTTTTCCATTTTTCATGGAAGTATAAATGCTGCAAATTTTCTATATTCAACAAATAGCTCAAAAACTAACACAAATGTTGAATCTAGTATTTCAACTGATAATGAAGTACCATCTTTTTCATTTCAGTCAGAAGCACAAATACTTGTAGAGCCAACAACAGGGCAAGTTTTATATGCAAATAACGAAAATGAAAAATTGTTACCAGCATCAGTTACGAAAGTTATGACACTACTTTTAATAATGGAAAAAATAGATAGTGGTGCCTTAAAATATACAGATACTGTAACATGTAGTGCAAATGCTTCAAAAATGGGTGGATCACAAATTTGGTTTAAAGAAGGTGAAACACTAACTATTGATGAGGCTCTAAAAGCAATTGCAGTAGTTAGTGCAAATGATGTAACGGTTGCCATGGCCGAACTTCTTGGTGGAAGTGAAGAAAACTTTGTATCGCAAATGAATAAAAAGGCTGCTGAACTTGGGATGACAAATACACATTTTATGAATTCACATGGTATAGATGAAGATGATCATTACACAACTGCAAAAGATATTTCAATTATGTCAATGGAACTTATAAATAAACATCCCGACATTTTGAAATATACTTCAATTTGGATGGATACCTTAAGAAATGGTACATTTGCTCTTTCAAGTACAAATAAATTGATAAGATTTTACGATGGTGCAACTGGACTTAAAACTGGTTCTACATCAAAAGCTCTGTTTAATCTTTCTGCAACAGCAACAAGAAAAGGTACAACATTTCTTGCTGTAGTTATGAGAGCACCTTCTTCTGATATAAGGCTCCAAGAAACAAAACAACTTCTAGACTATGGTTTTGCTACATACGAAACTAGAAAAATTATCGAAAAGGATGTACTTGTGGGCGAACTTTCACTAAATAAATGCATTGGAAAGAAAACTAACATATACATAAAAGATGATGTTTGTACACTACTAAAAAAAGGTGAAGCCGTAGAAACAGAAGAAAAAGTAAATTATATAGAAAACCTTGCAGCTCCTCTTAATGCTTCAAGTAAAGTTGGAACAATTGAAATTTATAATAAATCTACAGGTACACTTCTTGGGAGCTCTGACCTTATAATAAAAGAAGATATTAAAAAAGCAAACTTTGTAGACTATTTAAACGCAACATTTAAATACTATATAATTAACAAAGAAAGCAATACAACTTTTAATTAAATGTAAGAATAAACCGCGGGTTATACCCGTGGTTTCCTTTAATATCAAAATTAGTGATTAAAAAAGTTAACTAAAATTTAAGTAAACTTTATATACTAAAAAAGCTCTTTAACCTGGTCTATTAAGTAGTATATAAATTTATTATGAATTCTAAAGTGGAATTAATCAAAATGATTGTACTTTTATAAGTAAGAAATATATTATAATTTATTATTTATAATATGACCTATTTTTTCAGTTTTTAATAATTTTTCTTTTAAAAATATAGGTCTCACATCTAAATTTTTCAATTCATTGATATTTTTCCATATAAATTCTATTTTACCATTTTCTTCTAATCCTGTGATTTTTTCAACATTATATAAATCATTATCAACAAACTCTACATTGAAAAGAAACATTATCTCATGATATTTTTTTTCTTTATATTCAAAGAAGTTTTCAACTAATCCAGTAAAATCTTTAATATTAATATCTTTTCCAATTTCTTCTATAAATTCTCTTTTTAAAGTTTTAATAGATGATTCCCCAACTTTTACACGTCCTCCTGGGATTGCGTAGAAATCATCTTTCTTACTCTTATGTAATAAAATTTTACCATCATTTTTTATTATCGCGGCTACTCTATAATTAAATTTATATCCATCCATCATAACACATATATCTTCCATAGCTAAGTCATCCCCTTTTATAATTTATATTTTTTGCTTAATTTTTTTATATATTTTTCTACATCATATTTAAAATAATCGTCCTTTAATGCAAACTCTATATTAGCTTTTAACAAACCTAACTTATTACCACAGTCATATCTATTCACATTTACATTTAAAGCAAATTTTATTTCTTTAGTATTTTGTAATGCTTTAGTAAAGTTAGGTTGAATTGAATTTTTTAATTGACTTTCTATTGAATCAAATATGCTTGAATTCAAAATATATCTACCAATTATAGCTATATTTGAATTTGTTTCATTCATACTTGGTTTTTCAATCATTTTTTCAATTATATACAACTCATCTTTATATTTATTTACTAATATTTTTGAACATAAATCAGGAAAATTTTCATCACATAAAACTAATAGAAAGGATTCATCACCTATAAAATTTTTAGCATCTAAAATACTTTCAACTAAGCTAGAATTTGTAGATGCTTTTTTATCATAATACCTACTTATATAAATACTTATTTTCCTGGAGTTATTTTATTTATATCTATATAAATTATTTTGGTTAAACTTATTTTTCATTTTCCAGTATTTTTACACAATTTTCACATAAGTAAACATATCTTACGTCCCTTCCAACGTCTAAAGTATAATGTCTGCATCTTGCACACATTTCTCCATCTTTTTTTACAACTTCTACTTTTCTTTTACTTTTGTCGTCTACTACGTTTATTTTTACTTCGGAGATATTTAATGCATCTTTTATATTTTCTTTATTCTCGTCTAAAAATTCTCTTTTTTCTTCAAGTACATTTAATATTAATGCAGCTTCTAAAGAATTTTTTATTATTTTTTTCGAGATTGCATCTCTTATCTTCTTTTTTGCACTTAATGTGAATTTAAAGATTTTTTCCCATTTAACTTCAAAATCTCCATTTTCTATTCTAGAAAGTGATATACTTTCTCTGTGCATTAAAATATTTTTTTCTTCATCTTTAGTACTATGCCATGCATATTGCCATGCTTCCTCCAAAGTAAATGGTATTATTGGCTCAAGATATATAACAAGTTGCATAAAAATATCAAACATTGTGGAAAGAACCATCATACGTGACTTATCTTCTTTTTTTAATATATAAAGTCTATATTTTACAGCATTAAAATAATCTCTACATAATGTATTTTTACAAAAATCTATTATTTTTTCGCAAGCAATATTAAAGTTACATTGTTCATATTCTTCTTTTACAAGTAAAGATATATCATATAGCTTCTTATACGCATATTTATCCAAGTCTTCTCTTTTTTCAACTGGAATATAACTTGTATTTGGATTAAATTCCTGCAAGTTTCCAAGCAAATATCTAATAGTTTTCCTTAAAATTCTATATAAATTATTTGCTTTAATTATCGATTGTTCATTAAGCGTGATTACCTTTTTACCAGCAGTCAAAACTCCCCAAAGCCTTAATATATCAGTTCCATATTTTTTAGAAACATCTCTTATTCCTATTTGAGTTGTAAGTAAATTTTGCATTTCTTGCTTGTTTTTCTTATCAAACAATATAGGTTTTCCTATAATTTTTGTATCTTCTTTTACGTCAGAATGTATTATAAATTTTTCTATAGAATTTATCTTTAATGCGCCGTCATCATCAAACATCAACAGCTTCAATCTATATACAAAATCTTTTTTACTTTCAATTAATACATCTATACACTTTTTACCACTATACTTTGGGTTGTTTTCCACATCATCCACTATAGGAATGGTCATTTGTCTAAAATCATCATTAAATATCATTTCCATTGGTGCAATTAGGTTATCTTCACATTTGTCACAAATTTTAGTTCCCTTTAATATATCTTGGGCTTTTGCAGTATTTACATAAGCCATTCCTTTATTTTTTATATATTCTTTGGTAAGTCTTACAGTTTCATCATTTATTATATAATCATTACATCCATCACAACAATATATTGGTATAGGTACTCCAACAGATCCATAATTTGAAATCTGTAATTCATCTTTTATATCAATATTTAAAATCTTTCTTATTATATCTTTCTTTTTTCCCTCTGTAAAACAATTAGAATTTTCTATTTTTTCTTTTACTTTTTCCTTTATAGCAAGTACTTTTCCCTCATCTTTTTTTATATAAAAAGCTGGCTTATTTATATAAAAAAGGTCATTACGACAAGTTTTACATACTGGACATGTAAGTGCAATATAATCTTCTAAAAATATAAGTTCACCCTTTTTTATATAATTTATCAAAAAAGTATCTGCCTCATTTATGCTTTTTCCTTTTATATGGTTATCACCCTTTATTACAACTTTCATAGTATTAATTGCTGGTGATGGAAGGGGGATATTTTTTTCTTTATATACAAGATAGTCTATATATGAATATTCAGGCAATATAACTCTTATTCCCGTATTATTTTTTTCGTATGGACTAACAAGACTTTCGCTTGCAGATATTATATTTATCTCTTTAGTATAATCGATTGGACTTATAACAACAAAACTTTCTAACTCATTTGAAGTAATTTCTGCTTTTATATTATACTTTGTATAAAAAGCGTTTATCATTACTTCCTGTACTTTATCTTTTTGTATAATATAATGGTGTGTACTACTTAACTGTTCTACTTCAACTACACAATATACTGTATCTTTTTTTATTACTAAGTTTTCACTAACTCCAATAATCCACGGGTATATTGTAGTTGCTATAACATATGTATTCCTTAAATTATTAAATCTAGATAATGTTCCCTTATCATCTTTTACTCTATACATTGCATATAAATTTATATGCCTTTTTTTTACGTAATCTACTTCATTCTTTCCAAAGTATTTACCACATAAATTGCAATAATGCATAGGTTTATACTCTAGTTTTACACTACCCCTTTTATACATATCATAGAACTTATCTATTACTTCAAGTGCAAAATCATTACTTATTGTACTATAACAATTTTTTGAATAATCAAGTACAGTTCCAAGAGTTCTTATATCGTATATCTTACTTTGTATAAATTCATGTAAATTTTTTTGATATGCAATTCTTTTTTTTACTATATCTTCTCCTCTTAGACTTTCCTCATCTTCTTTTGTAGCAGTATATAAAAAACCAATATCATGATTTACTATATTTCCTTGCATACATTCATATCTTGTAAGAACATCTTTATATATTTCATTTACTATATCTTTTGGATTTAATCTTTCAATAGCTCTATTTGGAAGTTTTGAAAGATTATACACACTTTCGCTTTGTTTATTTTTGTTTTCTGCATCCTTATACTTTTTTGGATCTTGCAGACTTTCTAGAAAATACCCCTGTTTTTTTGTAAGTTTTGCATCTAGTGGTATTGTTTCTACTGGTAAATTTAGTGTACTTTCAAAGTTTTTTTGATTATTTATTTTCAAATTTTCCACCTCCTCTTTTGTTAAAATTCTAACGTTATTTACTACTATTTTTTAATTATATCAAAACATATAAAATTGTTCAATAGAAAAAATAAAAGCTGCAGAACATTTTCTACAACTTCTATTTTCTACATTTTTATTCTACCTTCCATGGCCTTGATTAAAGTAATTTCGTCAGTATATTCAAGATCTCCGCCCACTGGAATACCATGAGCTATCCTTGTCACATTAATTCCAAGTGGCTTTATAAGTCTTGAAATATACATTGCTGTTGCCTCTCCTTCAATAGTTGGATTAGTGGCTAAAATTATTTCCTTAACTCTATCATCTTTTAATCTTTCTAAAAGCTCTTTTATTTTTATATCTCCTGCACTTATATTATTCATAGGCGAGATCGCTCCATGTAAAACATGATAAAGTCCTCTATATTCCCTCGTTCTTTCCATTGCTACTACATCTTTTACGTTTTCTACTACACATATCGTTGAAACATCTCGACTTTTATCTAAACAAATTTCACATGGGTCAGTTTCTGTTATATTAAAACAATTTGAGCAAAACTTTACTTTTTCTTTTGCCTCTAAAATTGCTTCAGACATTTCTTCTGCGACTTTTTTATCTGACTCTAAAACAAAAAATGCAAGTCTTACTGCAGTTTTATGTCCTATTCCAGGTAATCTTTCAAATTGATTTATTAATTTTACTACTGATTTTGAATACATTAATTACTCCTACATTAAACCTGGAATGTTATACGCACCTAACTCTTGAGACATCATTTCATCCGCTTTAGATAAAGCTTCATTTACAGCAGTTAGAACTAAATCTTGTAGCATTTCAACATCTTCAGGATCAACAACTTCTTTTTTTATTATAATATCTTTTATAACTTTGCCACCTGTAGCTTTTACTATTACAGCTCCGCCACCTGCTGAAGTTTCTATTTCTTTTTTCTGAACTTCTTCTTGTTTTGCTGTCACCTCAGCTTGCATCTTTTGAGCTTGTTTCATTAAATTTTGCATATTAGCAAATCCTCCACCACCTGGAAATCCGCCAAATTTACCCATATTAATCATCCTTTCTTAAATACTAATAAATTATATTATAAATTACACTTTTTTTCAATCCATATTAGTATAACTTACTCCACTTTCTTTTAACACTTTTTCTAGTATTGTTTCTTCGCTATCATATTGCTCCTTAAATTCTACTTTTAAAATATATTGTTTGTCTGTTATATTTGATAATACATTCATTATATCAGATATTGATTCATCTTTTCTCAAAACTTCATATGCAAACTTATTATTACTTATGAATACCAATACATTTTCCTTTTCATATGCACTTACACTAGTAAGAGCTGAAAATACTTTCAATTTGCCTGATTTTGCAAGTTCTTTCTTTAGTTCATCTAATCTTTCAAACTTATCGCATAAATTAGATGTATCTATTTTAACATCCGCTGATAAATTAGAATTAATGTTATTTTTAACACCAATATTTACATTAGGTTTTGCGACAAAGTTTCCTGAAGAAATTTTATTTATCTTTTCTTCTAGCTTTAATATCTTATCCTCTAATACTTTAATAACATTTCCATCATAATTACTATTAGATCCACTTGTGCTTCCAAAACTTGGCATACATATCTCAACTATACATGACTTCATTAAGACTTGTTGTGACATAGCATATCTTAGATCATTATCAAGTTTTGATAGTCTATCTATTAGAGCTATTAATCTACCTTCTTCTACATTCTTATAATTGTTTCTTTCTCCATTTTGATTTACAAGTACATTTAAAAATTCGCCAAGAAGTTGAGAGTTAAGTTGTCTCATATCTCCCCCAGCATTTATTAATTTTTCTAAACTAGTTATTGCTCCCACACTATTAAAGTCGAGTATGTTACTTACAATGTCTGAAATTACATCAGTGCTTATTCCACCGACTATCTTTAAGACTTGGTCATAAGTAAGCTCTCCTCCAAGTTCACTTTGGCATCTATCTAAAATACTTAAAGCATCTCTTAGAGCTCCATCAGCAAGTTTTGATATATATTCAACAGCTTCTTTATCGTATTTCATATTTTCACTTTTTAATACAAATTCTAGACGTTTTGCTATATTTTCCCTTGAGAGTCTCCTAAACTCAAACTTTAAACAACGAGATAATATAGTTATTGGAATCTTATGTTGTTCAGTTGTTGCCAATATAAATATAACATTTTCTGGTGGTTCTTCTAAAGTTTTTAAAAGAGCATTAAAAGCACTAGTTGTAAGCATATGAGCTTCATCTATTATATAAACTCTATATTTTGCATCAACAGTTGAATAAACTACTTCCTGCCTTATTTGTCTTATATTATCTACACTATTATTAGAAGCAGCATCCATCTCTACTATATCAGTAGAAGTACCCTCTAGTATTTTTCTACACATTTCACATTCATTGCATGGCTCACCATCTTTTGGATTTAGGCAATTCACAGCTCTAGCAAATATTTTAGCAGCACTAGTTTTACCAGTTCCTCTACATCCACTAAATATATATGCATGTGAAATTCTACCAGACTTTATTTGCTTTTTTAGAATTTCAGTTACATTTTCTTGACCAACAATATCACCAAACACAAGCGGTCTATATTTTCTATATAAAGCTATATAAGACATATTTTTTCTCCTTACTAATTATAAAAAAGTCGTCAAACACATAAAGTTTAGTGCTTATTGCTGCTTCCTTCCGGACCTGACAAGGTTCACACTTCTTTATTGTTTGACGATAAGCACATTATACACTATTTAAATATATTTTTCAAGTGAATTTATTGAATTTTAAAATTAACACTTTCCAAATTTTTTCTCTCTATTACAGTTCCTTGAGTTACTATCCTAGGATCTGGAAAATTATACTCTAATTTACACACATTTATAGTACCGTTTTTCTCTTTTATTTTAAGATCAAAACTAACAGTAAATTCTATATCATTTATATTTATCCCAAAGTCATTTAATATTTTTCCATCAAAACTTAATTCATTTTTGCTATCTGGTACATTAAGATTTTGAGCAAAATATTCATTATTAATATTTATCTCTATCAGCGAACCATTATCTTTATCTATTGGGTTTAAAATAATTTCATCCATATTTTCTTCTATTTTTCTTTTTCCTTCAACCGATGACTGAGAAATATAGACATCTCCCTTTTTTTCTGGATCTTTTAATTTTATATTATCGATATAAATTTTATCAACATTATCTGATTTACTAAGTAACATAGAAATTTTATTATTCTGTGACAAACTGAAAGATATATCGCTAATTTTTTCTAACTCACTTTCAGAATTATCAATTACATCTATTCCTGAGGTTACTACCATATCTACAACTCTAAAGTTTCCTTGATTAACTTTTCCAGTATTATCAAGTACAAAACTTAATACTCCAAAAATTAATAAGATTGATAGAACTATAACAAAAAATGCTATTATTTTACCTTTAACTTTCATATCCACACCTCAAAATTCAAGTTTATTATACTACAAGAGTAATAAAAATACAACCTGTATAATATATATTTTATATACGAGGTTGTATTAATATGAATAGTATTTTTAATAATTTTGATTTTCTAAATAACTGTTCTCTTGGAGATTTAGATGTAACAAAACTTCTAGTTATTCTGCTTTTACTTACTAATAAACTTGATATAGAAGCTATTCACATATATAGAAATGATTTTATTATTTCACTTGGAACTTTTAACAATTAAAATTTCTACATACAGATTTCATCATCTTTTTTAGGCGGTTCTTGAGAATATTTTTTATTTTCAGAAATATCTATATCTCGTTTTTTATCATCAATTATCACTAACTGCTCATTTAGTTTTTTGGCAATATGTGCCGCCTCACTAGGAGATATCTCACCATCATTAAGTTTCATAACTATCTCGGCTTTGATTCTACCAAGAGAGTCTCTAGACTTCATATTTTGTACTTTATCAATTAGACTTTTAGAAGCTTCACTTCTTATAATATCACTTTCTGTAATATCATTTTCTTCTTTGCTTTCTTCTTTACTATCTCTATTTTCATTATTAGAAACTTGTTTTTCAACTTTCATGTTTTCGCCAAGTCTTCCATCTCTTTCTGCTTTCTTTTGAGCCTCCATAACAATCTGTGCATTCTGACTTAAAGAAATTGCAGCATCATATTTAGCTTGTTCTTTTCTTGCACTTTCTATTCTATCTTTTTTTGCTTGTTCTTCAGCACGCTTCTGCTCTTCTGCTTGTTTTTGCGCTTCTTCTTCAGCACGCTTTTGTTCTTCGGCTTGTTTTTGTGCTTCTTCTTCAGCACGTTTTTGTTCTTCAGCCTGCTTTATTGCCTCTGTTTTCTCGACTTCCAGACTGTCTATATAAGATATTACATCATTATTTTTAGATTGAACAGCCTCTGTAAATTCTTCCCTTGATAAATTAGTTTCGGTCCTTGAATATATATCTGATATTAATTCATTTGCCTTTTCATTTTTCACAGCATCTTCATAGTGATTACTATTTTTTTCTAATGTATTTCCAGTTTCTCCTGTATATTTTGTAGTATAATCAATAGAAAATAGCGTAAGTGCATTCATCTTTTTAGTAATTACATCTATTTCCTCTTGACTTTTAGCCATATCTAGTTGCCTACCAAGTAAATCTAAAGTTTGATTTTGTAAAGTTTGAAATTTTTTTTCAGGAGTTTGATTTTTAGTTTTTTCATATGCTTTTAAACCTGATTTTTGATACTCTGTTAAGTTTTGCCCCTCAGCAAGTGGTAAATTCCAAGTCTTATCAAATTCCAAAGAGTTTTCAAGTGTTTGTAAATATTTTTCAGCTGTTTTTTGATCTACATTACAATTGTCCTGGATTTTAGAGATGATTGCACCACATAAATCAAAATTTGGTTCTTGCCAATCATTTTCTAACCAATTTTTAATAGTATCTTCACCGACAATAGTATTTAACATTGTGTATGTAGGCATCAAATTAAAATATGATTTAAAGCCTCCACTTTGTATAAAATTGTCTTGCACTAGCACTTTACTATAATTTGCTGCACCTTCAGAGAAAAAGATATCCATTTTTGTGGGATTTATAAAATTCATTTGACATCCAACATATCCCATATTAACATGTTGCATTTCATGACTAAATGACTTTGTATAGTCAGTGTTTATAATTACGTCATCTGTTCCGTCCTTATGATATCTTGTATACCCGCCAATAACAACACCGTTAACCTTAGCGTTTTTTTCACAATCAAAATTAATAACTTTTTGATCTAAATTATCTATTATTTGATTTATTTCATCATCTCTTGTATTGTCAGTACCATTTAAACTAAAATCTAATATTTTAGCATTTTCACCATAGTTTTGCCACGTAGAAATTAAGTTGGAAACTATTACTTCTTTTTCAGTTTCATCATATCCCTTTTCTTCAACTAATTTATTTATTTTAGCTCCATGGCTTTTATAAAAGTCTTCCACAGCAACAGACGTTGAAGTTTCCAAAGCATTTTTTCCATCATTATTATCTACTAATTCATAATCTGTACTAATTATACTTTGACTAAAATCCTCTGCAGTAAGTGGCACCTCTTCAATTTGTTTTGCTCCACTAGATATAAGTGCTATTCCAGCCATTATAGCAGCCTTTGCCCTCATAGAAGTATTTTTAGCTCTAGATATTACACCTTGGTTTTCGCATCTTTCTTCGGATTCTTTTAGTCCAGCTTTTGTAACCTCTAATTTAGGCTTTACATATGTATCCATCAATGCTGCCTGCTTTTTCTTCATACTTGCAGCACCTTTGGTAAATACATCTTTTACTTTATCAAAAAAGCCTATTTTTATTTTAGGTCTATCAGATATTCTTGTTTCATTTGACTCATATTCTTTATTTAATTTCTCAGACACATCTTCTTTTACTTTTTCTTTTTTATCATTTAAAACATTAATTCTAGAATTTATTGAATAATACTGGTTTACTCTTTGGTTATATTTTTCTTCTATTTCATCAATTTTCTGTTTTATTGCATCTGGCACTTCTTCTACTAATTCACTATTAAATCTTAACATATCAAGAGCAAGATTTAACTCATTCATTTCATTTAATAAGGTTGCTCTTGTACGTTCAAGTTCACTTACATCACTACCAAATGATAAATATCTATCATACTCAGTATTTGCTATAATATTAGCGTTTTCAATTACTTCTAACATACCATCTAAAATTGATTGCTGAGCTTCCCTATCAATGTTAGCAGATTCCGCAATTTTTTCTGAGGCCTGCGCTACTACATCATAATCATTTTTACATTCTTCATAATTAACGCTAACTTCTGGAATATCTAAATATCCTTTTACTGCTGACAAATCTTGCTCTACACTTTTCTTAGTGGCTTCATGCACATCTGACTCTATTTGATTTTTAGTTATAACACTATCTATTTTTTCACTAATATCATTATACTCTTTAAGTTCAGCAATATCATATGAAGTAACATCTTTTTGTGCTTTATCTTTTTCTTCCTGAATCTCCCTCATCTTTATATCTACTGCTTCTTCAATACGTGCTCTTATATCCTCTGTTAATTCGGGACGTGAATATTTAGCCATAATACCGTCAAGTTCTCTTTGACATGCAACAAGTAGGCTTACTTCACTACCCTCCATAGTTTTATCTCTATTTTCAATATATTCATCTATTTTTTTTATTTGTTCTTTTACTTCGTCTGGAGCGTCATTATCCTTCTTTATTTCATCTAATTTAGTTTTAGTATCTTCTTCAATGTCGCCTATTATATCATCTAATACATCATTAAATCCAGAAATTGCTTCTTTACTTTTTCCCTCATATACTTTAGCTAAGTTATTATTAAATCCATCTATATATTTATCAACCTTTTCAAAATCATTTTCCTTGTAAGCCATTTCAATGAATTTTTGCATGCTAGTATATCTACTAAAGAAATCATATAACTCTGAATTTCCATCAAATCTTCTTATAACGTCTAACAATTCATTAATTTTCTTTGAATCATATTCCTTTTTAAATTTGTTATACTTTTCTATTATTTTCTTATTAGAAACCATATTTTATATCTCCTCTTAAATTAAATTATTATTTTTTAATACCAACTGCTACTTCTATCTTATTTAACAATTCTTCTCTTGCTATTTTAACCTCTTTATTTAAAGCATTTAATTGTTCAGCTGACATTTTTCCTAAATCATAGTTTTTACCTTTAAAATTAACAATATTATCCATATAAATACCTCACAAATATTCTTTTTTAGTATATTACATAATCTATATTATTACAATATTTCTCACTTTTTTCATTTTTACTTTTTGATTACATAATTATTACATTTAAATTACAAAAAAAGAACGTGGATTTTATTTTCCACGTTCTTTCTTTTATTCTCCTCCTCTTAAGCAATTCCAAATTTTAAGTTCTTCACCATATTTCCACGTTTTTTCGAGCATTTTAAATGCAGTTTCCTTCATTGATATAGTTATTAACTCAATATCTGCAATAAGCCCCTCATCCTCAAAGGCAATTGCATTGAAATTTTCTCCACAGTCAATACAATACTGCATATATTTTGCAAAATGTATTGCAAACATTGCTACTCCTGATTTATATGAATCTTTCGAACTTTCAAAAACCCATATATCAAATTCTTTTCGGGCATTTTCATCCCGGAATTCCATTCTTATAGAATTATTAACCTTAACAAGTAAGGCCTCCAATTCTATCAACTTATCAGTTTTCATAGACACCTTCCTACTTTCATTTGAAATAATAATTTAAATAGGCAAATTTCCAAATTATGTAAATAATTATATCATACAAGTATTTTAAAGTCAATCGTTGCATTACTTAACTTTTCGACAAAAAAAACGGATATACAAACCTGTATATCCAAATTATTTTAATCATTACATTTTACTATCTATTTTTGGGGTTATTTTACTTAAAAATTCATCTATTTTGAAGCTACCAAGTTTTTCACCACCACGTGCAGTTATTGCAAGTGTATTTTCACTTTCTTCTGCAGCACCAATAACAGCAAAATATGGTACTTTTTCAAGTCTTGCACTTCTAATTTTATAACCTATTTTTTCATCGGAATCATCTATTTCAACCCTAACTCCTTTTTCTTCTAGTTGTTCTTTAACACTCATAGCATAAGATTTTTGATTTTCTGATATAGTTAAAAGTTTTACTTGTATTGGTGAAAGCCATAATGGAAATGCTCCTGCAAAATGTTCAATAAGTATTCCAATAAACCTTTCTATACTTCCAAATACAACTCTATGAAGCATAACTGGTCTATGTTTTTCTCCATCTTCTCCTATATATGTAAGATCAAATCTTTCAGGCATTTGAAAATCAAGTTGGATTGTACCACATTGCCATTCACGTCCTAAACAATCTTTTATATGGAAGTCTATTTTAGGTCCATAGAAAGCTCCATCCCCCTCATTAATAACGTAAGGCATGTTTTCATGTCCTAGTGCTTTCTTTAGTGCTCCTTCTGCCATTTCCCATACTGAATCATCCCCCATTGAATCTTCTGGACGAGTTGAAAGTTCAACAGTATATTCGAAACCAAATACACTATATACTGTATTTATAAGATGCATCAAATTAATAATTTCAGATTCAATTTGCTCTGGCAAGCAGAAAATGTGTGCATCATCCTGTGTAAAGCATCTTACTCTAAACAGTCCATTAAGTTGTCCTGATTTTTCATGTCTATGAACAAGTCCTAACTCACCCATTCTTATTGGAAATTCTTTATATGAATGCATTGAATTCTTATATATCAACATTCCACCTGGACAATTCATTGGTTTTAGAGCAAAATCTACATCATCAATTTTTGTTGAGTACATGTTATCTTTATAGTGATCCCAGTGTCCTGAACGATGCCATAACTCCTGATTTAACATCATAGGAGTTTTTACTTCAACATATCCAGCTTTTTTATGAATATCTCTCCAATAATCTTCTAACACGTTTCTTAAAACCATTCCTTTTGGTAAGAAAAATGGAAATCCAGGTCCTTCATCTGCCATCATAAACAATCCTAATTCTTTTCCTATTTTTTTATGGTCACGTTTTTTGGCCTCTTCTAAATCTGATATATATTTGTTTAGTTCTTCTTCTGTTTTAAAGCAAGTTCCATATATTCTAGTAAGCATTTTATTTTTTTCTGAACCTCTCCAATATGCCCCCGTAACAGACATAAGTTTAACCACACCAACATCGCAAGTATTTAGAACGTGAGGTCCTCTACACATATCAACAAATGGTCCATTTTCAAAGAATGTTATTCTTGTATCTTCTGGAAGATCATTTATAAGTTCTACTTTGTATGGTTCATCCTTCATTTTTTCTAGTGATTCTTTCCTTGAAAGTTCAAACGTTTTCATTTCTTGATTTTCTGCTATTATGTTTTTCATTATATTTTCTATTTTTCTTAAATCACTCTCTGTTATAGAAATATTATCGAAATCATAATAAAATCCTGTTTTGGTAGATGGTCCTATTGCAAGTTTTGCATCTTTATAAACTTTTTTTATTGCTTGAGCTAAAATGTGAGATGCTGTATGTCTTGCAATATCAATGTTCTCATTATAATCAACTTCTTTTATACTTCCATCATTATATAATACTTTCATAATTATACCCCCTTTATATATATGATTTAAGTAAATAAAATGCACTCCTATAGGTACATTTTATACCTATAGGGGTGCTTTATTGGCACGGTTCCACCCTATATTTTACTTAATTTTAAAGACTACTTTGTCGCTGTCTTTTGCGGTAGCTTTCACTACAAGCTCCAGGGTAGTTTTCAAAATGCTAACCTCCAAGATATCCTTACAGCCCATGGGGTATCCTCTCTTTTGTGTTTTGCAAATTTACTCGTCCTATCTACGCTTACAAATAGATTATACATCATTTATTGTAAAATTTCAATAATAAAATCAAATTTATTATTGCATGTATAACAAATTAATGATTATCTGTAGTTCCAAAAAGCTCATCAAATTTTTTTTCAAGCTCTTGTTGTAAATCAAAATCAATACTTTTTTCAGTTCCTCCTGAAGTGCTATTTTTAGAGGTATTATCATCTATGATACTCTGTGCTTTTTGGTTTCTTTTATCTAAATGTTCTAAAACATCCATTGTATGTATTGGCAATTCAGGTTTTCTTGGCATTTCATTTATATTATGAATTTCATATTTTCTTATTTCATCACGTAGTGGATGGTATTTAAAATAAAATGCTTTATCTGCAAGAATTGGTTTACATCCTCTAACAAGTAATATTTCTTTATTTGGATTTAATCTCTTTAATTCATCAACTGTCATAAGGTCTCTACCTTGACGTTGTTCACTAAGAGAAACACCTTGTTTTGAACGTTCATCTTTATCTTTACTTACTGATCTACTTTGAATTTTTATTGTTTTTTGTCCTAAAGATTTATTTATGTACTCACAAGTTTTTATAGCTTGACTTCCTAGGAAAAGTTGAGTATCGCAGTTACCAATTATATTTTCATAAGTATCTTTGTAAAGACCTTCAAGTTGGTCTAAACTTTGTACAACTATTGACATACTCATTCCAAGACTTCTCGTGGTACTTAATTTTTTATTAAAATCTGGTATTTGTCCAATATTTGCGAACTCATCAAGTAAGAAATATACTTGATTTGTTAGTGTTCCACCATTTCTATTAGCTTGAGAATACAAAATTTGTAGCATTTGGCTAAAAAATATTGTTAGTATATAATCATACGTACTATGGTCTGCAGGTGTTATTACAAACAGTGCTGTCTTTTTGTTTCCTAATTCTTCGAAATCTATAGTATTAGAAGTTGTAAGTTTTTGCATATTTGGTGTATCGAAATGTGTAAGTTTTGCAACAAGTGTAATTGCTATACTTTGTTTTGTTTTATCTGCACCAACTCTTATACCTTCATATTCTTTTCTACCTGGATGCTCTGGCATAAGTTCATCAACGAAAAGTTTATCAAAAATGCTTTCATCTGCTCCACCTTGTCTTACTATATTAAGGCAACTTGACAAGTTTTGTTCTTCTTCTGGTAAAACTGATATAACATAGTATATACAAGCTTTAAGTAGCATTTTAGCAGTGTTATCCCAAAATGGATCGGCAGATTTTGCATCTCCACCACTACTTACTATTGTATGTGCAATTATATCAACATCTGAATGATCCCTAATATGTGCAAGCGGATTATACTTATCACTATATTCTGGATCGTCTACTAAATCCAAAACTCTTACATTATATCCATTTGATTCCAAGAATTTAGCAGTTTCACGATAAAGTTCACCTTTTGGGTCAGTTATTACATATGAGCCTAGCATTTGCATAATATTAGGTTTAATATAACATGCAGATTTACCTGTACCAGATCCACCTATTACAAGAATGTTTTTATTAATTTTAACCTTCTTTAGATCTGTTCCAAGAAAGTGCTTTCTACTTAAAATAAATCCATGATTCTTATTTAAGTTTTCAGAACCATCTGAATTTTTCTTAAATTCTTCTCCACCTTTACTCCAATCACTTGAACCATTTTCTCTTCCATCATATTCATTTGTTGTTGGATTATTAAGCTTCCAATAAATAAATGCTCCAATAGCTATTATAAGCGTTACTAATGAATAATTAATAAATCCTCCAAAATTTGAAAATATTCCCGGTAATACCACAGAAAACGGATGAACTATTATCTCTCCTATTTTAGGTAGTTTTTCAAAAATTGGTCCTTCAGCTTGCATAGTTACAAATAATGGTCCAACCAAAAATATATCTACTATTAGATATATTATTAATACCATCAAAAGTTGTTTTTTTAAATTTAAATTTTTCATATAATCCCTCTTCTTACGTTATATTATATCTACCAAGTAAGCATTTCATCTTCTGGCATTTTATCTGTCTTTTCTTTATCTTGTTTTTCGTCTTTTTCCCTATCTTCTTTATCTACTTTTTTTGTATCAACGAATTCTCTTCTTATATCTACGCCATCCATTTTAATGTTCATATCTTCTTTTTCATTTATTTTCTTTTCTTCTTCTACTTTAATTCTTCTTGGACCAATGTCCATATTTCCAACAACAAGTTCAGCACTAGAAGTCACTTCTAAAACACGTCTTTTAGGATCAATTTCCATCGCTGCTCCCGTAACTTTTATTTTACTCATCTTTTTATTCCCCCAATATTTCTACATTTCATCAAATCTTAATTCAAGCACTACATATGGTTTATTTGGCATTATCTTGCATCTTCCCTTTAGGCTACCAGTTTCACTATCCATGTATACGGAAGGTTTTACCTCATTACCCGTTTCTGTATCAATTATCGCAAAATTCCTTTTTAGGTTTGGATTATATTCAACTTCCTTATACTCAACGTCATCTCTATTTAATATAGAAGAATATCTTAATGGAATATTGCTCTCAGTAACACTAAAACCATTACTTGTAAGTTCACCTGTACTTAATATAGCTTTTGAATTTGTAAGTGTTAAAAGTACAACAAGTTCTTTTTCATCATCTGATTCCTTTAGAACGCTAAACGTTTTTCTTAATTGCCCATCAACTTCCGTTTTTGCAGGTTCGATTTTTTGAAGTGATAAAAGTGCTTCTCCTCTTTTTTCTGCTTCTTCATCCTTATTTACTAAAAAAGCTACTGTATTCATTCCAGGCATATCCATTACTTCAAACTTATTAGTTTTTAAAAGTTCCATAAATAACCTCATTTCTTGACCAATGTCATTTCTTATATTATATTATTTATTATTTTACTTTTCAATATTTTTATAATTAATTATTCTTTTTTTGCAGTTCCAACTCTTACTGTTTTATTTTGTGCATTATATACATCTTTAGACAAAAATCTGTTTTCTACTACTTGGCCATTTAATTTTTTTATAATATATGCGTTTGATGCATAACCATTTACACCATTATAAACTACTTGTTCTACACCTTCTTCAAGTGAAGGATCTTGAATATATGTTGTTTTATAATTTACAGTATATAAATAATTTGAAACCAGAGTTATATCGTATTCAACTTCCTCTTTAGTACCATATATACTTATATTCATTTCACCACCACTACTAAAAGAAGTAACTATTTTTATTGGGTAGTTTCTAGTATTCTTAAATTTAAAATCTAGCACATCTCCATACACTGTAGCGTCTAAACTAGGTCTTACATATCCTACTGGAAGACCATGTGCATAACGTTCAACTATTTCTAAATTAGCAAGTAGTGCTACGTTATAAAGTGTTGAACTTGTTTGACAAATTCCCCCACCTAGTTCATTTACACTTCTTCCGCCTTTAAATACTGCAGCTGGCAAATATCCTTTGGCATAAGTTGTATCTCCAACAACCGCATTATAAGAGAATATTTCACCAGGCATTATTAATTGATCATTTAAATAGCTTAATGCTATTTTAATATTGTTTGCTCTTGCTGTTTGACTTGCATCAAAGTACGTTGTAAGTCCTGCAAGTTTATCAAGACACAAATCATATGATATATCTCTTAATTTTACTTTTGGCTCTATAAAATTTAGTGCAAACTCTATCTCTTTCTCTTCTACTTGATTTTCTTCCTTATCCAATACCTTCTGTAATTCATTTTTATCAAAGTTTATACCATAAACTTCATTTACAAGTAATACCGGCTTTTTAGTTTTATCTATACTTGCATCTTTTGCCTCTCTTGCCACCTTAGAATAAATTTCTTCTGCTGTTATTTTAGTAGGTGTTTTATTCTCCAAATTAACATTTATGGCTAAAGTTTCTCCTGCTTTTATTCTATCAAAAATCTCATCTTTAGTGGTATTATAATTTAGGGCATTTCCTGATTTTCCTCTTTTAACTATAAGCTTTTTATTTACTTCATCTACATTATAAGTATCATCAACAAATCTTCCGTCTATTTCCACATCAATATTTTTTAAAATTTCATTTAATCCCTCTTCGTTATATGTATACTCTGGTTCAATAATTACTGGTGAAAATAAGGCCTTAATTATATTAAAATTATTTATAAATATATTGCCCTCTCTTCCAAATCCTATAACTCTTTTTACTGTATTCTCTTTGTCTATTTTTAATTCTACGTTTTTAGATTCTACAGTTCCTATTTTTTTATCTTTTTGATAAACATCAATATTTAATTCACCAGACATAATTTCATTTTCATCGTCTATAATTTTTTCTACTTGTTGTGCAGTAAATGAAGAAATATCCTTTCCTAGAAACTTAACATTTTTATAAACGTTTCTATTTAGCTTATTTACACATACTATAATTCCAAATGAAATTATAAGAGTAATAATAACACATAAAAATACTATAATAGCTACTACACCTTTAGATAATTTCTTTTCTTTTCTTACTGGAGATACTGTTACATTTTTATCTTCTTCATTTTTTTTAACTTCTTCTACTACAGGTTGCTCTTCTTTTTTTATTTCTCCTTTTTCTTCCTTTTTTGCCTCTTCTTTTGCATCTTTTTCTTCCTTATTTACAGTGTCGCAACTCTTTTTATCCTCTTGTTTTAATTGATCTTCATTTATAATTTCTATTTTTTGAGTTTCACCTGCTACAACGTTTTCTTTTTTATTATCATTATTTTCTTTGTTTTCATTATTTTCCATATAACACTCTCCAAAAAACTACACATTTTCACATATACTACAGTATATTATATTATATGAAAAATGTCAACTAAAAACATTTCAAATATCTTGTTTTTCAGATATTAACAAACAAATTTTGTGCAAAATTTGTCAAAAAAAGAACAGTCAAATAAAAAGACTATCCTAAAAAATTATAATTAGTAAATTCGTAAGCCGGATTCTGTTTCAAATAGTCATTTATCTAGAATATATATCACTATATATTTCAAGCCACCAACCACAGAAGATGACGGGCCGTCTTAGCCTTCTTATTTTGGTGTTGCACCAAGTGGGGTTTACACCGCAAATATGTCACCATAAATGCTTGTGAGCTCTTACCTCACATTTTCACCCTTACCATTTATCATGGCGGTTATTTTCTGTTGCACTTTCCTTAAGGTCACCCTCACTAGACGTTATCTAGCACTATTGCCCTATGGTGTCCGGACTTTCCTCTTGAAGTTACCCTCAAGCGACTATATTATTTACTAACATTTAAATTATAGCATATTTTTGTTCAAATTTAAAGTATATTTTAAAATATTACTTCCGTTCCAGCAGTTTTTATTGCCCTTACAAAAAATCTTTTATTGTCATTTGGATTTATACTATCACACGTATATATTTGTAATTGTTCTTTTCCACTATACACTATAAGGTCTTTTCCCGTATCTATATCTACTATTGTAGTCCCATGAACATTTAATTTTGCAACTTTAGCCTCAGTTACTGTATAGTAAAAACTACCATAATTTGTAGTGATGTTAATAGTACTTCCCACACTTATCTTGCTTAATCTAGAAAATGACTTATAATTGTGACCTGCCATAAGCATTGGCCTGCCAAACCCTGGAAGCATTGGATCTACATATACGCTAGTTAGAGCCTCTTGCATTGCAACGTCATATTTATCTATTATTTCTTGCGTTAGGCCACACATAACATTTGTATTTATATTGCATGATGGTATATTAATTCTTGCCATTATACTACCGTATTTTGGAAAAGAAATTTCACTTGCATTTATTCTTTTGGTACTATCTTTATTTAAATTTTCTTTTAATACTTTATTTTGCACATAAATATTCGTATTTTTTAACTTTATATTACTACTTTCTTCTACTATTTTTTTGTTATATATTTTCTCCACATAAAGACTATTTTCTTCCTTACTATTTTTAGTAGTAATATCGTACACCTTGGATAAATTTGAGATTCTCATTTGAATTATGTTAGAACTAAGTTTAGATGTTATTGTAACCCTAGTCCCCTCATATGATATAGTAGCAAGTTTTGCTACAAATATTACTATTAAAGAATAAATAATTCCACATATAACTTTCCTGAAATCTCTTTTTTTCAAGTTAAATAACACCTCACTTTTAAAACTATTATACTAACTAAATTTATTAAAATCAAGAAAAAATTGTATATGTATATTGTTTTTGAAATTTATATAAAAAAGATGGATATAAAAATCCATCTTTTTAAAAAATACTATTTTATTCTTCATCTTTTGGCAATTTAGCAATATTTATAACTTTTCCGCCATCAGAAGTTCTCATAAGTGTTACACCTTGAGTATTTCTTCCAAGTACACTAACATCCTTAACATTAATTCTTATTATTACCCCTGTATCAGTTATCATCATAATATCATCAGTATCATTTACAATCTTAATTCCTATTATGTGTCCTGTTTTTTGAGTAGTTTTATATGTTAAGATTCCTTTTCCACTTCTTGATTGAGTTCTATATTCATCTACTTCAGTTCTTTTTCCAAAACCGTTTTCAGTTATTGCAAGGACATAGTCTTTATCAGATGTTACAGGTTCCATTCCAACTACTTTATCATCTTTTGAAAGATTTATTCCTTTTACACCCATAGAAGTTCTTCCCATAGGTCTTACATCTTTTTCATCAAAACGTATTGAAAGACCTTCACGAGTTACCATTACTATATCACTATTTCCATCTGTAATACGTGCATCTATTAATTCATCATTTTCTTTTAGGGTAATACCTTGAATTCCAGATTTACGTATATTGCTGTATTCTTCTAATTTAGTTTTCTTTATAAGTCCATTTCTTGTAGCCATTAAAATATATTTGTCTGCGCTGTAGTCTTCAATAGGCATAACAGCTGCAATTTTTTCACCTTGAGATAATTGAAGTAGGTTAACAATTGCTGTTCCCTTTGCTGTTCTTGAAGCTTCAGGAAGTTCATATGCTTTAAGTCTAAATGCTCTTCCTTGATTTGTAAAGAACATTATATAATTATGAGTAGATGTAACAAATAAGTGTTCTACAAAATCTTCTTCCCTTGTACTCATTGCTGTAAGTCCTTTACCACCACGTCTTTGACTCTTGTACACGTCAGCTGCAATTCTTTTAATATAACCTGCATGTGTTAAAGTCACAACATTAGTTTCTTCTTTTATTAAACTTTCGACATCAATTTCTCCAGCTGCATGAGTTATTTCAGTCTTTCTCTCATCGCCATATTTTTCTTTTAATTCTAATAGTTCATCTTTAATTATTTGTTTTACTAAAGCTTCACTACCCAAAATTTCTTTTAATCGTGCAATCAATTCAATTAAGTTTTTATACTCATCTTCTATTTTTTCTCTTTGTAATCCTTGAAGAGTTCTAAGTTTCATTTCAAGAATTGCAGTTGCTTGAATTTCAGTAAGACCAAATGCACTCATAAGTTTTTGACAAGCATCATCATATGAAGTTCTAATAATTCTAATAATTTCATCTATATTATCTATAGCTATTCTTAATCCTTCTAATATATGAAGTCTAGCTTCAGCTTTTGTAAGATCATATTTAGTACGACGTATAACTATTTGTTCTCTATGTTTAATATAACATCCTAAAATTTCGTTAAGTTTTAATACTTTAGGTTGTCCATCTACTAGTGCAAGCATCAACATACTTTGTGAACTTTGAAGCTGTGTATGTTTATATAGCATATTTAAAACTACATTTGGATTTGCATCTCTTTTTAGTTCAATAACTACTCTTACACCATCTCTATCAGATTCATCTCTTAAATCAGATATTCCCTCAAGAACTTTATCAGAAACAAGTTTTGCAATGTTTTCTACCATTGCAGCTTTATTTACTTGGTAAGGTATTTCGCTAACTATTATTTTGTATCTTCCTCTTGCATCTTCTTCAATCTCGGCCCTTGCTCTTACGCATACTTTTCCTCTACCAGTTGTATATGCTGCTTTAATTCCCTCTTTACCAAGAATTAAACCACCAGTTGGGAAATCTGGTCCTTTTATATAATTCATAAGTTCTTCATTGGTAATGTCTGGATTATCAAGTTGAGCTATAGTTCCATTTACTACTTCTGTTAAATTATGAGGTGGTATATTACATGCCATACCAACAGCAATACCATAAGCTCCATTTATAAGTAAAAATGGAAGTTTTGCTGGAAGAACTGATGGCTCTTTTAATCTATCATCATAGTTTGGTACCATATCTACAGTATCTTTATCTAAATCTTGAAGCATTTCAAGTGATATTTTCTTTAATTTTGCCTCTGTATACCTCATTGCAGCTGGAGGATCATTATCTATTGATCCAAAGTTTCCATGTCCATCTACAACTGGATATCTTAAAGAGAAATCCTGAGATAAACGTACAAGTGCATCATATATTGAAGCGTCTCCATGTGGGTGATAATTACCCATTACGTCACCAACGATACTTGCTGATTTTCTGTAAGGTTTTTCAGGCCAAAGACAAAGTTCATTCATAACGTATAATATCCTTCTATGTACAGGTTTTAATCCATCTCTTACATCAGGTAATGCACGAGATACAATAACACTCATTGCATAATCTATATAAGATTTTTTCATTTCATCTTCTAGTACTACTGGTACAATTTTACCTTCGTTAAATATATCATTTTCGCTCATTATATATTACCCCCATAAAAAGTCTACTCGTATTATACAAGAAAAAAAGTAAAAAAGCAAGTTAAAATCATTGAAAAAATAATATTTTGTGGTATAATGGGAGTTACGATAAGAGGCATAAAAGGAGTTATATATGAAATACAAAAATTACTATGAAATACTAGGAGTAAATAGAAAATCTTCTCTACAAGAAATTAAACTTTCTTATAGAAAACTTGCAAAAAAATATCATCCAGATGCTAACAAAGAGCCTGGTGCTGAAATAATGTTTAAAGATATAAACGAAGCTTATGATATACTTACAACTGATGAAAAAAGAAGAAAATACGATAGACAAGTTTCTAAACTAGGATATGGCATGACAGATAGTGATGGTTCATTGCTTAATGTTAGATATGAGATAAAATCAGGTGTAAACGCCTTAAACGATATGCTAAACACAATTCTAGGTTTTAGAAAAGACGAAGCCAAAAATTTTGGTGACATATATAATGGTCCTCAAGAGCAAAAGAAACAATCAAAACAAAAACCAAAACGAGGAACTGATGTTATAACAAGTATTGAAGTAACTCTAGAAGAAGGCTTCTATGGAACTGAGAAAAAACTATTAATAAAAGGATTTAGTAAATCTACAATATCTGTTAATATACCTGTAGGAATAAAAAATGGGGATAAAATAAGACTTGCAGCTCTTGGTAATGCAGGAAAATATGGTGGAAAGAATGGAGATTTAATTATTCATATAAAATTACTTGCACATGATGAATTTAAGTTAAATGGTATAGATCTTGAAAAAACTATAGAAGTTTCCCCAGCACTTGCTGCAGTAGGTGGAAAAGTGAAAGTAACTCTATTTGGAGAAAAAATACCAGTAAATATTCCAAAACATTCAACTGAAAACACTATAATAACAATTGATAACAAAGGATATATTTCTGAGGATAAGACAAGAGGAAATTTAATAGTTAAATTAAAAATTAAAATGCCATCTGATATATCAGAACGCGAAGAAAAACTTTATGAACAATTATTAAAGATTGAATCTAAAAAAAATAATAAATAAAAATGTTAGAAAAACCTTCTAACATTTTTATTGTTTTATAATGTTTTATTTTCTGCTTTAGTAATAACGTAATTATCTCCTGATTTTTCAAAAGTAAATTCATAAGATACATTTTGGCTTCCTCCAACATTTTTTAAAGTCCCTTCAAAGTCCATAACAAATTTAGAATCAGAAACTATATTTGATATCGATGTCATACCAGATTCATAAGAACTTCCTTGCCACTCACCATTATAAATTGCAAGTTTTGAATTACTTTCTATACAAATTTTGGTTCCTTTAAATTCATTTAAATTTTTAAATACGTCATCAGAGAAAATTTTATTTACATTCTCCATAAATTTAGTATAATCTATATTAGTTAGATAATATTTTTCTCCATCTATTGTAGTAGTTCTAATCGAAGATGTATCTATTTTTTCCCCATAGCATGCTTCTGCAACAGTTTTTCCTGAAGAACTTGCACTAAAGTATCTTTCTACTAATTTAGCAAAGTTAGCTAAAAGTTTGTTTTCCGAAATGTTAGTAATAATATAATTTCCATTATCATTTAATTCAAATGTCACTTCATTATAACTAAGAGCACTTCCATATCCAAAAAATCCCTCAACTTTGCATACATATTTATTTGCTTCCTTAATTTCTTTTTCAAATTTGCTCATACGATACTGTGAACCTGTAGCCCCAAATGCCAATATAGCAAGTTTAGAATTATTTTCTATACAAATTGTTCTACTTTTAAATTTATTTTTTGAATTATAAATATCTTCAGAGATAAAGTTTAAAACTTCTTTTTTAAACTCACTATAATCTATACTAGTTAAGTAGTATTTATTGTTATCAAGTGTAACTACATCTTTCTCATTTGTTTCTATTTTTTTACCATATAGATTTTCTGCAAATGCAACACCTTCTGCATAAAATACAAAAGCTCTTTGAATTTTAGTCTTAGCCTCCTCATCACTTAAAGTAATATTTTTTGTTTCATTTTTACTATTATCAGTAGAATCTACATTACTTGTTATATTATCTGTATTGCTGCTATCTATTTTTCCTTTATTTGTAGCAATAATAGTAACAAGTACTGCAATAGTTGCAAGACAAACAATTAAAAGAACGGTAAGTATAATAAATAAAATATTTTTCTTTTTACCTTCCATATATATAACCTCCATAGTAAAAATTATACTTTATATTTATTCATATGTCAAACAAAATTAATCCTATCTACAACCTTATAGTTTTTTGTAATTTATTACTCTACTTGTTTTCAGCTAAATCGGTATAATTAATATATAGTTTCTTTACTTATTTTTTTGTATAATCTTTTTATGAATTCCATTAAATTTTAAGCTTTTTTCATTATCATTAAGTTCGTAAATAACTCTCGTTTCATCTTGAATACTCTTTTCTGCTATTCGTTAATCTCATAATTTCAAATGTTTAAATGTCATTTGGTTGGAATCGTTTTTTCAAGTATCTCAACATCTTCCAAAATCCAAGCATATCTCCCCAAGCTATATTCTCCGCATAAAAGTTCCTTTTAGCTTCTTCATCTATTTTAATAAGTTCTAAATAATGAGACCAGCTCAATTTGGAAGACACTGTCTTCCAAATTGGATAAATTATATAAAATTTTCTCATAGTTCTTAGATTTCTTGAAGAAAATCCTTTTCCAAATTCATTGGTTAATTTTTGAGATAATTTTTCTAATACAGCATCAACATAACTTGCTCTTTCATCTCCTTGTTGAATTTCCATAATTGCTTTTCCTATATTCCAATATAAATTAAGCATTTCTGTATTAACTGTCTAATATACTTTATTTCTACTATTCATAACTAAATCTTTAATATTATTAAAAAAACTATTAAATTCATCATCATTTTTTATTAATTCATTTTCCATAACTTACTTCCTAAATCTATTTTTATAGAAAGTTTATTATATAAATTTACACATATTAAAACTTAGCAATTAAATTTTGGTACATACTCTTCTTCATGGCTTCCTAATTCTTGAACATATCCATTTTTTAATCCTATGCTTTCTGCATACTCTAAAACGCTATCTAGTTCCTCTTTAGTGATCTTTCGGTTTAATGTTTTATCATCAAGCGCCTTGTGAGTTGGAAAATATTGTGCCATTATACTTACATAAACATCACTTCCTAGATTATCTCTTATCCACTTTAACACAAGCTTAGAATTTAATACATTATTTGGTAATATAAGATGCCTTATTATAACTCCTTTTTTTATCAAGCCATTCTCATTAAATTCCACATTTCCAACTTGATATACCATTTCTTTTAATACATTTTCCACATTATCAACATAATTTGAAACTTTAGAATATTTTCTAGCCAAAATATCACTCGCATATTTAAAATCTGGTAAGTAAACATCTATAATACCACTTAACAATTTTATAGTTTCTACATTTTCATATCCACTAGTGTTATATATGATAGGAAGTTTTAGACCTTTAGACTTTGCAATTTTTACTGCTTCTATTATTTGATATACATATATTGTTGGACTTACTAAATTAATATTATTTGCCCCCATATTTTGTAACTCTAAAAATATAGTTGCAAGTTCATAACAGCTTGTCTCTCTTCCTACACACTTTTCACTTATTTCATGATTTTGACAAAATTCACATCTTAATGGACATCCTGAGAAAAACACTGTGCCTGATCCACTTTTTCCACTAATGCAAGGTTCTTCCCAAAAGTGCAACATATATTTTGCAACCTTTATTTTATCTGTAGCTGTACAAAATCCAACTTTTCCATCTACTCTATTTATTCCACATCTTCTTGGACACGCCGCACAATGTTTTAAATTTTCTATATAATTCAAATTTTATCACCACCAAAATACAAATATATCCGCCGATTTTATGGCGGATAATTATTGTTCTAATTTAATTTTCTTTTCTTCAATCTAATGTCTTCACCTACAAACCTATAAATACTAAAGTTTCCTATAATTCTAGACATTACTCTCTCATCATATAAATTATAAAGTTCACTTAAAGATAAATTTGTAGATATAACCATCTTTTTATTATTTAATAATCTAGAATTTATTATATTAAAAAGCTCTGTAAATTTAACATTTGACATTGTTTCCGTTCCAAGATCATCAATTATTAATAAATCTGAGTTAAGAATTTTATTATAATCATTTTTAGCATTCTTGTTTGAAGAAAATTTATACTCCATTATTTTATCCATGAGTATCGGAGCCGTTTGATATATTACTGATTTACCGCTTTTTATTATTTCATCTGCTATACAATTTGCTATAAATGTTTTGCCAAGTCCCGTATTTCCTGTAAATAATAAATCTTTTTGGTTTTTATCATCTATATTTTCGCAGAATTTTTTAGCTCCATCCAATATACATAAAATATTATCAAGAGGAGATTTATCAATGCCATATTTTTCCTTGTCAGCTTTTTTAGAATAATATCCTGTATCAAATGTATTAAAATTTTCATCTTGCAATTTTACCATATTAGATTCATTATATGTTTCATCAATTACTCTTTGAGTAAAGCACTTACAAAAAGATTTTGTACCATCGCTATTTTTTATAAGCCCTGTGTCACAACAAATGTTACAATCATACTTTGGCAAAAAATCATCTTTTTTAAGTCCAAGTTTTGCAAGTTCTTTTTCATATTTTTCTTCTAATGCCTTTAATTTTATTTCAAGATTTTCTCTTTCGATTTCTCTTTTTACAATATCCTCACCAAGGAGTAATTTAGTGGATTTTATTGCAGCTTCATCTATTTCTTTTTTTACTTTAAAAAGAGATTTATTTTCATTTAATATTTTTGTTTCAAATTCTCTTGCTTGTCTTAACTTTAAATCATGTTTTATTTCATACTCTCTTTTTACTTTGCTATATATTTCTCTATCCACTTCTTCACCTCCAAATAGTCACTAAACATTATCATAAAATGCATCTAAATCATCATACTTTCTTTGAGTATAACTTTGATATTTAGTTTTGTTTTCTTCTTTTTTTATGGTTTTATTCTCAAAAGTTTTTTCTTCCACTATTTCATCTTTAGTTTTATAGCCTTTTTTATGCCAATTAGATAGTATTCCATTGACATAGCTCATAGTTGGATTAGCCTTTGATACTGTTCTTTTTAGAGCCTCTTCTATCATAGAAAAATCATAATTAAAATCTTTAATCCATATATCAATATACTGTTCTTCATATGTTGTTAAGTTTCTTTTTAGATTTAATGCTTTCACTATTTTCTGTTTTATCTTTTGAACTTTTTCATAGCTTTCAAAATGTTCCTCTAATTGCTCAAAAGTTTTTACTCCAGCTTTATACCATCCTTCTGCTACTGCATGTACATACTTTCTGTTTAGTGCCTTTCTTTCTTGACAATAATGGAAAAGTGCTATCATTACTTCCTCAGAAAATTTATAATTATCAAACATTGCTGCTATATCTGTATACCAAGTAAGCGACATCATTCCTTGGAAATAGCTATCACTTATAGCCTTTGTTGCAGCAATTCTTCTTTTTTCAACTTCAGTTTGAGCCTTAGACATCCTGTTTTCTAGCTTTGGAATATATGATTTATTTATTTCAACTTCTCTTAAATCTACTATATTAAAGCCACCTGATATCTTAGTAATTAGCTCTTCTTCTAATAATCTCTCTATACTAAAAGATAATTCTTGATCTGTTATATAAAGAGCTTTGGCGATATCTTTAAGTTCAAATTCTTTTTGTTTCTTATTTAAGAACATTAAGTACAAATATACCTTTAAATCTATCCCCTCTATGTTTGGCATATTATTTAAGATAAAAACGTCTGGAAGCTCGACATTTCCTAATTCTAGCTTGCTTTTTCTTTCAATTTTCATGGCAGTAATTCTCCTAATACATTATAAAATATTATAACATTTGAATTAAAATTTTACAATGTTTAATATTAAAGTTGAAAGATTTTATTAAAATATTATTTAATTTCTAACTTATATTTTTTAACCTTATAATATACTCTTTTTATTTATTACTTTTTTATATATAATAACATCTTTTAATAAAAAACTCCTTTTTTCTTTAGCATACACACTCCTTTTAATAATAAAATTCAATATTTCAACAAACATATCAAGCACACTATCTTGTTTCATATCAGAACAAATAAACATGGCAAAAATAGGAAGAGATAAAAAAGAGAATAAATATATTTTGTATTCAAACTTTATTGCTATTTTACTTAAAATTAATATAATAATTCCTGCATAACCTAAAACAAAACATAAAGTTTTATAATCAATTATACCAAGCCATTTATTTTTCCTTTCAAAATTTGCATATATTCTTTTTCTATTAAAACTATACTCATTCATTTCTACTTTCCTCTTTAATTAAAAATATTTTTATTTATTTTATCTTTAGAAAACTTTGAAAAAAACTCTTTTACAAAACCATTAAACTTATAGATTATATAAATCGTTCCAATTAAAATTATTTTATACATCATAGAACCGGTATCTTTATACATAAGTGGAACTACTAATATAATTTTTAAAACTACTTGAGAAAAAAGATTTACAACCAGCATTTTAATCCAAGTAAAAAATATGTTTGAGGTCAAGTCACTTGCGAGTAAACAAAACGCTATAGGAGAAATTATAATTAGAAAAACAATAGTTACATATCTTACGCAGAAATTAATTAAAATTGTTACTGTTCCAAATGAAAGTACACCTTTAATTAAGCCATCTAAACTCAAAAAGTCTGTTTTCATAAAATCTTTTATACTAAGTATACTTTCTTTCATACTATTAAAACATACTTTCTTCCCTGCTAAATCTTCACATAAACTCTCAACTCCTAAAGTTAAACTTTCATTTAAATTTAATATCTGTTCTATTAAAAAATAACTGTTATTTACCAAAATTCCAACTAAAATCAACTTTATAATTAAATGATATACATTCTCAGATTTATTTCCATTATACATTGATATTAAAACAGTAAAGGTATAATAAACTACCAGAAATAAAATTATAGAATTTGCAATTAGAATAAAACCTGAAGAAGAAATTATTTTATCTATTGGTTCAATACTTAATATGTCACTTCTAATTACCATTATATTATCGAGTACTTCATAAACTTCTCCCTCAATTGATTTAAACATTTTCTCGAATACCGAGTTTAAATTTGATATTATATCTGTAACATTCATACTACACTAAAGAATCAATAAATTTCAAGATTAAATCAATTGAAAGCACAATAGCATACCCAATTATAGCGTTTATAATAACTTTTTTTCCAATGGCCATTTTCTCTTCATTTCCAAAACTAAATTTTCTCATAAGGACACCTGAAGCTATGGCAACGCCAGCCGCTGGAGTTGCGAACTTAACAAGGTATGCCTGTAATTTTTTTAGAGCTGAATTAATTTTATTTACTAAAGTTGGATCTGATGCTCCATATACCCCTGAAATAGTAAATACTATACTTGCTATAGTTATGAATGATATTACAATTTTTCTAAAATTTCTTTCCTTATTTATTTGATTATTTATCTTAACTACAATTAATTTAAAACAATTTTTCATTTTAGTTTTATTAACATTTTTCATTTTCTTCCCCCCATCTTTTCAAATTAACTTTCTTTAAAAATTCAATTTTTTCTCCATCTGATAAAAGCATTGCAGCTTCAAATGTATTTAACTTTCTACTAAAATATTCTTCATTTAGAATATACTCGTCTTTTTCCGAAATCGAGTAACTTTCTGTAAGTGATGATTTAATATTTTTGAATTTACTAGATAAAAAACTATACTTTGTATTTTGACCTCCCTCTGCTACACTTAAAGTCTTATATTTTCTATTTTCCTTTCCAAGGTATTTTATAATTTCTGATATTGTATATGTATCATCATTTCTAAACCATACTTTATTTACTAAATTTTGTATTATTACTCTTGTTGCACTCTCATCTTGCAGTGTATTTTGAAGTGAACTATAACTTTGCATACTTACAACATTTATGCATTTGTATTCTCTTGAAAGTGAGAAAAAGTTTGCATCATCTTTATTTGCGAATTCTTGATATTCATCGCAAATAAAAAACATTGGTCTATCCCTAATCTTTGATAAAACCATACTTTGAAAATCAAGTTTTAGATAAGTTGCAATTACTCTGGCTAGCGCTCTATTCTCCCCTATATTCATAGATAATATAGTAATTTTTCCATCACAAAATATGTTTTCTAAAGTCTTGCTACAAAATTTTTTATTCACATCAATACTCGCTATAAAAGGAGATGTTATTCTTGTTATTTCTGACTTTATTATACCTTTTGTTCTATCATCCAATTTCAAATATTCATTTAATATAATTTTTATGGCATTTCCTATTTCAAATAGTGTTTCATCACCATACCTTCCCCTTAAAATATAATCTTTTATTTTGGATATAATTTCATTTAAATAACTTTCATCTATCGTTAATTTGTATATTTCATCAAAACTAACAAATTCTCTGTATGTCCTCATTATAGTGATAAAACACCTTACATATTCTTGTACTTTATCAAGCCAAAATGAATCTGAATTTTTACTAGATGGAGATATAAGCTCCAAAGCTTTCCTTATTCTACTTGAAAGTTCATATGGAGTAATATCTTTTTTATCTATTGGATTATAAAGTTCATTACTATTCATTGAAATTAGTTTTATTTTATCCTCACACTGATACTTCCTTGCAACCTTCTGCACAGTCTTATAATAATTTCCTTTTACATCTATAATTAAACCACAAATTCCTTCTTTTATTAGACCATCTAGTATATTAGTTATTGTGCTACTAGTTTTTCCGCTACCAATACTACCAGTTATAAGAACATTTTGATAAAGTCCTGCTTCACATAGTGTAATTTCTCTGTCATTGAAGGTACCACCAATTTTAATCTTAAATCCTAAGCTATCGCTAGCACTTAATTTGATATTTTTTTTATTAACATTTGAAATTAATTTGTAAAAATGAATTACTATAGATACAATAAAAAATAAAAGTAATGCTATATAAATTAGTTGAATAAAAACAATATTTTTTCCTAGAATATTATTAAGAGAAATATTTTTACCTAAAAAAGTAAAATATAAAAAATTTGAAAAAATAAATTTATATGTAAAAGCTATGTAAATAGCTACTATAACAACAGATACAAGAATTATTTTAAATATATTCTCATACCTTTTAGGTGATTTTAAAAAACTCAATATTTTAGAATAAATTTTTTTGACATTATGCATATCATAGCTGCAAACTATACTTTGCTGATCCTTTTTCGATATATATTTTCTAAGTTTATCCCCATTACTCGAAAATATAAAGTACTTGTCCACAAGAGAGTATAGCTTAAAGATAAAAAATAATAAATAGAAAATAAAAGTTATAAGAAAAAACATAAATTATCACCTGAGCAAATTCTAACATTCATCTCCATAATAAGTCAATATGTTGCAATTTTTCTCTTAAAACTAGTGTGTATTCGACAAAATGAACTTTTTTAAATTAAATTTAATAAAATTCACAAAAAAGTGTTGACTTTTTGTCAAATCTATAGTATTATTAATGAGCAATACATTTTATGGGCCATTAGCTCAGTTGGCAGAGCACTTGACTTTTAATCAAGTTGTCCGCAGTTCGAATCTGCGATGGCTCACCATAAAATGGCCCGTTGGTCAATCGGTTAAGACATCGCCCTTTCACGGCGGAGTGAGGAGTTCGACTCTCCTACGGGTCACCATATTGTATGCTGGAATAGCTCAGCTGGTAGAGCAACGGTCTTGTAAACCGTAGGTCCTCAGTTCAAATCTGAGTTTCAGCTCCAAATAAGTTAACTTTGTTAACTTATTTTTTTATTTATAGAAAACCAATGTAACATTTTAATCACATTGGTTTTATAATTTTAAATATCTTGGTTGCACAAACTTGCTTGTAATATAACAAGTTCTTTTACAAATTCCGTTTGTTCTGCTATAATGTTTTCTACTAATGACATTAGTGTAGGATTTACTGAATACCTTAACAAGTTTTTACATATAAGAATTATTCCCTCACAAAGAGGAATAATCTCACATATGAAATCTAGATTTATATTTTGACATCTTGAACTTCTTTCCATTCTATTTATCATACATCTTGCTATTCTCATGTATTCATCACTATAACAGCAAAAATCTCTGCAGCAATTAGTATATTCATTACTAGAAATCAAAATTTGTTGCATTTGTTGTATAATACTTGTATTTGAACCTACAATATTTCTTACTATTTGTAGTAATGGCTCATAACTTGAATTTTGCAACAAATTATTGCTCATATCTATTTGCGCTTGATATATTGTAAGCATAGATCTAATAAAATCTATAGTTATATTTTGATTTAACATTTGTTTTGACATACCACATAATATTGTATTAAATTGTGTTAAATAATTACCTTCATTCATATTTACATCGCCTCAATATATTATATTAATTATATGAATGTACTGTTACAAAAAACTAAGCGAAAAAGCCAAATGCTCTTCCGCTTAGTTTTTAATTACTGAGTTTACAAACCTTTTTAAAGTACTTTCCTATCTTTTCAGGAGAAGTAGTAAATATTACAAAGCCTTCATCAGCATTTACATGAACCTCCCCCAGATCAGAAACTCTTATAGATTTGCTATCATTAAAAATAATCTTATTATCCTGTATGGTATAATCCCTATATTTTACCATAACTATTACCTTTTCATCGGTAATTTTATATAAGATATTCATCTGATATTCCTCCTCAAATTAATTATTATTTGAATTTATTTAAACACTCTTATATTATATGTTAATTAGTAAAATTGTTGACACTTTTATTTAATAACAGTTGCATTTGTTGCACCCCATGGTGCTCCTGTTGCATCTCCCTTATAATTTATTGTTGTAAGACTACTACATCCACCAAATGCACTGTTTCCTATTTGTGTTACGCTTTCTGGTATAGTTATACTTGTCATAGATGAAAATCCTGAAAATGCATTTGCTGATATTGATGTTATAGTATCACTAAATTCTACGCTTTTAATCTTTGATTTTGAACTTGAAAATACATTCTTTGGTATAACGCTAGATCCGCTTACCATATAATTTGGTACTGTTATTTTCTTTATATTAGGACATGAATCAAATGGACTTGCACTTGTAGTTGATATAGAACTAAGCGTGCTTGGTAAATATACATTTGTTAATTTTTCACAATTTGAAAAAGCCAAGGATTCAACTTTTGTTACACCCTCTGGTATAACTAAATTTACAATTGCATTTTTAGCAAATGCTCTTGATTCTATAGTTTTTAGCTTTCCTTTACTTTTAAATTCAATTTCTGATATATTACATGAGCTAAATGCACTTGTTTCTATAAATTCTACATTTTCTGGAATTATTATTTTACCGGCTAGACTGCTACATCCATTAAATGCATTTACTTCTATTTTTGTTACAGTATCCGGTATTCTTATTGTTGTTAGAACTGTAAAACTAGCAAATGCATTTGATGATATTGATGTTATATTATCGCTAAATTCTACGCTTTTAATTTTTGATTTCGAATTTAAAAATACCACACCTGGATTGCAATTAGTACTTACCATATAGTTTGGCACTGTTATTTTCTCTATATTAGCGCATAAATAAAATGGACTTGCGGTTGTAGTTGATATAGAACTAAGTGTGCTTGGTAAATATACATTTATTAATTTTTCACAATTTGAAAAAGCCAAGGATTCAACTTTTGTTACGCCCTCTGGTATAACTAAATTTACAATTGCATTTTTAGCAAATGCGCTTGATCCTATAGTTTTTAGCTTTCCCTTGCTTTTAAATTCAAGTTCTGATATATTACATGAGCTAAATGCACTTAATCCTATAGATTCTACATTTTCTGGAATTATTATTTTACCGGCTAGACTGCTACATCCATTAAATGCATTTACTTCTATTTTCGTTACAGTATCCGGTATTCTTATTGTTGTTAGAGCTGTAAAACTAGCAAATGCTCCTGATGATATTGATGTTATGTCACCGCTAAATTCCACACTTGTAATTTTTGATTTTGAACTTCCAAATACTACATTTGGAGTGGCACTAGTGCTTACCATGTAATTTGGCACTGTTATATTCTCTATATTGGTACATAAATAAAATGGGCTTGCACTTGTAGTAGAAATAGAACTAAGTGTGCTTGGTAAATATACACTTACTAGTTTTTCACAATTTGAAAAAGCCAAGGATTCAACCTTTGTTACTCCTTCTGGAACAACGACCGTCTCAAATATTGTATTCCCTTTAAAAGCAGAAGATTTTATTGTAGTTACCTTATATTCATTTCCACTCTCATCTTTATATATAGCTGGAAATTTAATTTCTTTTGGAATTTTTTCTGTCGGATAACTTGGATTTAGTCCTGTAATAGTTGCTACCCTTTCGCCACTACTATTAGTTGAAGTTGAATAAGTAAACATTTCTGCAGGAGATTCTGGAACTAAATCATATATTGATTTTTTTATATATTTATATCCTTTTTTTGATATAAATTTCGAAAGATCATTATCTTCTATAAGTTTTCCTTCTTCTGGATTTCCTTTTATGTTACTTGGGATATCTGCGTTTTCTTCAAACACTAAATACACAATTCCACTTTTATCAAAATACCATGAACTGTTTTTATTAGTAGATGGAATATTTATGCCTTTTTCTTTTGCTTTTTTCTCATCTATTTTAAAAACTTCTATATCATTATTTTCTATTTGAATTATTTCTCTTTCAATGTCATCCTTTGTTAAAGAATTACTGTTTTCGTCTACTCCATCTTTTAGGGATGTTATTCTATAGCTTTTTACCTCGCCTGTCATGTCTTCTGTATTACCAATTCCTGTTAATATTGTTTCTTGATTATATGAGTTATTAAAATTATTCTGTATATTAAGATTTATCGTTGCATTTGAATAATACAAATTTATGGCCGACATAATGCTTTCTCTATTTGAAATAAGTGCTGCTTTTTTAGCACTATTTATCGGATTATTTGCTGTAAGTGAAAGTACTACTGCTGCCGCTAAAATAATGATAACTACTATAGTTATTATTAAAGTAATAAGTGAAATTCCTCTTTTCATATCCACACCTCAAAAAAATATATTAATTTCATTATATATTAAATTTTAATTATTGTAAACTATAAAAGATATTTTTCTTATAAACATTAATTTAAATTATAAGTAATAAAAAAATGTAGTCTTTTATTAGAAAACTACATTTTAGATTATCAAATATTTTTATTCTTCATCCATTTTTTGTTGTTCTTGAAAAACTTTAAAGACTTTTTCCGCTATTTCTTCATCTGTAACAGTATCGTATACTTCTTCATCGCCATCTTGATTAATTTCAAGTATTGTTACTTCAACATCTTCATCTTCATTTTTATCTTCTCTAACTTCAGCAACAATTAAATATTCTTTTGAATTTTCCTCAAGAGCAACAACGTCAACTATTTCAAATTTTACATCTTTTCCATCTTCATCAGTTAAAGTTATTATTGGTGAAAAATCTTCTTCCATTCCTATATCTTCATGTGAATGACCACATCCTGCACATGAAGAACATGAATGTGCACATTCATCTTCTATAAACATTCTATTTCCTCCTTAATACATATATATATTATACATTATTTATTCCATTTTGTATATAGTAATAACTATTTTTATGCTATTGTACCTCTATTCCCATTTCCTGCATTATAGTTTTATACTTTTCATCACTACCAATATAAGTTAGTTTACCATTTTTTATTGCAAGTACAGATCCATAACTATCTAACATACTAGGAATAATTGCTTTTAAATTAGAATATCCTCTCACATCTTTAAGTTCTTCATCGGTTTCCTCATCATAATATTGCCCGACTGATATAGCTTCAAATTTCTTTTCATCAATATAAGAATTAAAATCTGTCTTAAATGTAGATATATCCTCTTTAATTTTTACTTCTTTAGCCTTCGTTATTGTATCTTGATTTGATATCGTTAAAATACTTATTGTAGCCAAAATTATCATTACAACTATAGTTATAAGAAGTACTATCATTGAAACTCCATTTTGTTTTATTTGCTTTTCTTTAGTTTGCATAAGTTTAACCTCACTTTATTTTATACTAGCAAGATATCCCTCTAGTATATATACTGCTGCTAGTTTGTCCGCAACCTTATTTTTATTTTTCTGAGAAATATTTAATTCTCTCATAGTCTTGTATGCAGATACTGTAGTAAGCCTTTCATCCCAAAGTATAACTTCAACGCCTAATTTCTCTATCTGTGGTACAAGTTCTTTAATTTTTAAAGATTTAAGAGATTCTGTACCATCCATATTTTTAGGATTTCCCAAAACTACTTTTTTCACATCTGATTCTGAAATTATTTTTCTAATACCAGATATAAACTTCTTATCACTGCCATTTATTACTAAGGTTTCAAGACCTTGTGCTGTTATATTAAGGGGATCAGTAAGAGCAAGACCTACCCTTACATCACCATAATCGATTGCTAAAATTCTTGACATACTATAAATTTAAATATGATTTAATCATTTCTTGAAGTAAATCATCTCTTTCTATTTTGCATACAAGAGCTCTTGCATTATTATGAGAAGTTATATAAGTTGGATCTCCAGATAAAATATATCCAACAATTTGACTTACAGGCTCATAACCTTTTTCTTCTAGTGCCTCTACTACCTTCTCCATAATTTCCTTAACTTTGTTTTGGTCTTCTTTTTGAGGTTTAAAAACTGTTGTGTTTTGATCCATATAAAATCACTCCTTTTCTATATTTTACTATATTAACACATAATATATACTAATTTAAATAATTTTTATTGTATTTGTATCTCGCATACCATCAATAGCACGCATCATTTTCTGTATTTCTTTTTCTATATTGTTTTGTTTCTTGAAAGTATGAGTAATAATCTTAATATCTGGTCTTACTTCATTTTCTCCTATCTTAATTGATATCGTTTTTAGCCTTGCAAGTAATCTTTCAAAAGTATCTTGCATAGTTTCAACATCACTATTTGGCACAGCTACTACAAATTTAACTCCGCTATATCTTACTAATATTTGATCTTTGGTAGAAAGTTCTTTTATAGCATTTGCAATAGATACTATAAGTTCATTTCCAACACTTCTATCAAATGCTTCATTTATTTGCATCATGTTACTTATATATATTGCTGCTATTGTACTACTATCATAATTTAAAAGTATATTTCTAACATTAGAATATAAATATAAGTTATTATATAGCCCTGTTTGCTTATCCTTAGATTCAGCCATTTCTATAGTTGATTGAAATTGTACCGTATCCAAAAATATTCCTAAATTATTTTTAATTTTTGCAAGCTCATCTTTAGAAATGCCATCAAATGAATTATCAAGTTCATCTTCCATAAGCCAAAATCCAAGATAAGTATTGTTATAAAATATAGGAGAAAACATTGCAGATCTTATTTTTCTCTCTGTTGCACTCTTATATGAAAGTGTTTTATCAGTAGTTGTCGTCAAATATTTGGAAATATTTTTCATAGCATTAACTTTAAAATCGTTATCATCTGCTACATTTACAATACAATCTAAATATTCTTCCTCAACGTTCGTTGCTTTAGCCTCATATACATTGCCATCAAAGACTGAGATAGTTGAGTATCTAGGTTTATATGTATCTAAAATAACTTTATTTAGTTCTTCTATCTTTTTATCTGATTGAATATTCGTCCCCATTATTTCAAACATTTTTTGAATAACGGCCATTGTAGATATATTGGTAGATACCATCTTATAATATTCTAATTTTTTTTTGCTATCTAAAAATTTTACTAACAATACTAAAATTCCTACAATAAGAATTATGATAAGAATTATTAAAAATATTTGCATAAATTTCTCCTATGTTTTTTTTACTGAACTTCTTTTTCAAATCCAGATTCATTTTCTTGCTTTTTAAATAGAGATTTAAATCCTGAATTTCTACTTTCCCTCTTTACACTTTGAGTAGTTCTTTGTGTAGTGCTTGAACCGCTAGGCGTACCAATAGGGTAAATTGCATTAATTAAACTATAAAGTCCTCTTCTAAATTCATCAGTAAATGATGCAAATTTATTAGAGTATTTATATACCATATCTATATATTTTTTATAATTTTCAACATCAAATGGTAATATATAGCAAGGTACTGCTGAAGGATCAAATAATTGTTCAAACGTTCTAAAGTCAAAACTTGTATACGTTGCAATCCCCTCAACTATTGCTTTTGCTGTAAGAGAACACTTAACGTGTTTATTTACTACTATCCTTATTTTGCTCATAGGCACTCCACGATTTTTAAGCTCTCTCAAAAATAATGTGACCTGTGCTATATTCAACACATCCATATCTTGTACTATATATATTTCTTGACAAAGCCTAAAGTAATCCATTGGTGTAGAAAAATCAGCGTCTATTAAAACTACATTATTTTTTTGACTTACTGTCTGAATTACATTTCCAGCATTATATGTTTTTCTATCTTCACCTGGTTGAGCTGTATACACACTTAATCTATCATAAACAAGTGGTGCGTTTAGGCCATTTGAAGCATACTTAAGACTTCCTGCTGCAATATTTCTCTTGCCTTCATTATCATAAGTATATATAGTGTATGTATCTCTTTTTCTTGTAACGTCAACTATTGCAGTTTTCACTTTACTTCTTGCAAGTGTAGTTCCAATAGCATTAACGCAAAATGTTGTTCCACTCTTTGGAGCTCCAACAAAAACTACTATTTTTTTATAATCTTTTGGAACTTCATAAACATTTCTTACAACTTCTTTTTCAACTACTTGTGTAACTACCTGTGCTTCTTGTGGAGTCTCTTTTACTACTATTCTCTCTACAATTTGAGGTTCTTTTTTTATCTCAACTGCTCTTGCATCTTGATTTACTATAGGTTTAGTATGCGTAGCTGTCTGTGTAGCTTGAGGAACTTCAGGTTCCATATCTTTTACTATTTGTTTATATTTTTCGTTGTTAAAAGATAAATATTGCTTAACATCAGCAGGTAAAAATTTAACTATTACTTTAAGTTGACCATCTGTATATTGACTTGCAATTCTATCAAATATTTCATTATACTTATCTGCTATTCCATTTTGATTTTTATAGTATGATATTATTCTTTGTATTTCAAGTTCTGGTACTTCATCAGAGTTATATAAATTTTTATCAGTAACATTTTCATAATATTTTTTAACATCTTTTTTAAGATATGGTCTGTTTATACCCTCACTTACTTTTCCTTTTGTTCTATTTTGACCAGTAAGTACTGTATAAATTCCTAAATTAAATAACTTTGATAAAAATTCATCTCCTGGTTTTCTTCTATCTGAAGCTATATAAATTATTTTCTTAGAATCAAAAATATCTGTAATGCTATCAATATTTTGAAATAAGTATTCATCTATTTGTGCATAGTTATTTGTTGGAAACTTTTCAAGTTCTTCCAAAAGAACTGCTCTGTCGTATTCACCAGTAGCTAGTTCTTGAGCAAACTGTTTAAAATAATAAACATTTTTATATTCTATTTTTTCTTTATACTTAGCTTCATAAAACTCTACGATACCTTTTACTGTATCATCATTATTAATACCGAAAATTACTTTCATATTTTATCCTTCTCCTAATTAACTAATATTTATTAATTATACAAAATCTATAATTTTTCTATGCTGCCTGAATTGTTATTATAAAAGCATAACAAAGTGGTAAAGCTTGAATAAATGCTGTAAATATTGCAATTCCTACAATAAGTCTTTGTCCTAAAACTTTTTTCTCTAAATTTTCTGATCCTATAACATAAAATTGATATAGTGCATATATAAGAGCTAAAATAATTACAGGCCATGAATATTTTTGTACAAATATTAACACTTCAAGACCTTTACTAAAAATTTGATCTTGTCCTGCAACATCTGTTGCTCCAAAAACCACTCCTGAGACAATTCCAAAAACTATTGCTAAAACTAATGATATTATTGTTGTTTTTTTGTAAACCATATTAACCACCTTTATTTATTAATATTAATATTTTACACTAATTGTAAAAAAATATCAAGCTATATTTATAGTTTTTATATGTTTTACACAAAAATGTTTACAAGTAAAAAAATTGTTTCAAATTATCATTTATATTATGATTATTTAAAACAATTTTATTTTTATATTATATATTTGTATTTCTAATTTTGCTTAAAAACTTTATTAATTAAAAATGTATTTTTTATAACTACTTAACGTAAATAATTTGTTTTTTAATGTTACATCGCCATGGACGTCATACAAGTCCACAAAAATGTCGGCCAAATTATGACCGACTAACAAATATTTTATCATAAAAGGTAGCTTACATCCCGTAAGATTTCGCCATTTTCTTCATTTTACTTTTACCTTTTTTCATCATTGCTTTTAAGGAATCACTATTTAAGACACCAACTATTGTTCCTGCCATCATTCCTAACATTGCGCCTTTAACAAAGTTCATATTATCAACTCCTCTCACTAGAATTATTCTTAGCACTTATCATATTCTTTAAACTAGAAATTATTTCATAAATTCCCATAAGTGCCATAAACACTAAGAAAATTTTTTGTAATAAATCTTTTTCCACTATTTTTCCTAAAATACTTCCACCTATACTTCCAAGTATTACGAAAAAAATAATTTTTTTAAAAATGTTTAAATCTATCTCTTTATTTTTTATGCTATATATTAAAGATGACATACCCACTGCAATAAATAAAATTAAATTATATACTTGAGCTTCATAAAAATCACAGGTATTAAATATTGATGCAAGAAGTAAAAATATACTTCCACCACCAATTCCCATTCCCGCTACTATACTACATACTAAAATTAATATATAAAAAACCATATTATTTTACTAACACCTCAATAAATTTATATAAAGAAAGTCCAGCAACAAGTATGCCAGATATAAGATTTAACACATTAGCCTGTATTTTTTTCATTAATTTTGTTCCAATAAATCCGAAGATAAGTCCAATTGCTATTACAATAATAATCTTAATGTAATCTATATTTGAAAAATCTATATGGAAAAATAATGAAATAATGCTAGATACACTAAGTACAGCTATACTAAGAACTCTTGACATATGCGTTTCATACTTCTTTATAAAAACAAGATAAAATACTAAAATTTGGCCAGCTCCTGATGTAAAAAATCCATTTAGAGCTCCAATTAAAATTCCTAAAAAATATATCATAGTAATATTTTGCGCAAATTACTATGATATATAATTTTTATTTAATTTTTTATTTTTTTAAAATTTTTTGATTTTTACAGCGTTTCCCGTTTCTAAAAGATCAATATGATTTAGGGCTTTACCTGTGCCTATTGCGACACAAGATTGAGCATCTTCTGCAATCATAACAGGTATTTTTAATGTTTCTTGTAAAAGCTTATCTAGTCCATAAATAAGTCCGCCGCCACCAGTTATATAAATTCCACGCTCCGAAATATCTGCTGAAAGTTCTGGTGGAGTTTCCTCAAGTACAGAGTGTACACCATCTATTATAGCTACAGCACATTCAGTCAGTGCTTTATACATTTCAGATGATTTTATTTCAATTTCTACTGGGAGTCCTGTAGAAATATCTCTTCCTTTTATCATCATAGTTTCATCTGTTGGTCTTGGATACATACAGCCAATATTTATTTTAATATCCTCTGCTGTCCTTTCTCCTATAATAACGTTTCTATTTTTCTTTATATATTTTATTATTGCCTCATCAAACCTGTCACCTGCAACTTTTAGTGATTTGCTTCTAACAGATCCTCCAAGTGAAATTACAGCTATATCAGATGTACCTCCACCAATATCTACAATCATGCTTCCGTATGGTTTTGTTATATCTAGTCCAGCTCCTATAGCAGCAGCAATAGGTTCTTCAATTAGATACACTTTTTTAGCGCCAGCATGAGTCGCAGCATCAACAACTGCTTTTTTTTCAACTTCTGTAACACAAGAAGGGACACATACCATTATCTTAGGCGCAAATATAAAATGTCCACATACTTTAGTTATAAAATATTTTAAAAGCTTTTCTGTAATTGTATAATCTGAAATTACACCATCTTTTAGAGGTCTTATTGCAATTATATTGCCTGGTGTTCTTCCAAGCATTTTTCTTGCTTCAGCACCAACAGCCAATACTTCGTTTGTATCTTTATCAATTGCAACTACAGATGGTTCTCTTAAAACAATTCCTTTTCCTTTGACATACACTAAAATCGTTGCTGTACCTAAGTCTATGCCTATGTCCATACCAAACATATAACTCCTCCTAATTTCATTGCAATTATATTACATTTTGATTTCATTTGCAATACATTAGGAAAAACTTGTCACTTTTTTAAGTAATTATTAAAATTTATTTTTGCTTATGATTTTTTTATTAATTAAGGTTTTAAAGCTGTAATAGGCAAAACATATATTCCATCTGGTCTTCTTACAACAGCATCGTATAAACCACAAATTATACACATAAATTTTGGCTTTATTTCAGCCATTTCATAAAATTTCTTTAAACTTGATGCCGCTTCTTCTTCTTTATTTGATCCTAATTTTATTTCTATAGCTCCATATTCGCCATCCGCAATCTCTATTATAGCATCCACTTCAATTCCTGTGTCATTTTCTCTATAATGATACAATTTTGCACCTATGCTCTCTGCATATATTTTTAAATCTCTCTCACATAAAGCCTCAAAATATAATCCCATAGTTTCTAAATCGTTAATCAATTTATCTGGTGTAATATTTAAAACTGCACATCCTAGTGATGGGTCTATAAAGTGTCTTTTAGGATTTTTACCGACATTTAATCTTGAACGTATTTTATACATAAATGAATTTTGATTTTCTATTAAATGTAATCTAGTCAATACATTCAAATAATCTGTAACTGTATTTCTACTTACACTAACATCTTCTTGCGTAACGTTATCATCAACATCTTTCATTAATACGTTATTAGAAGAAATTGTACTTTCATTTCTCGCTAAAGATCTTAATAACATTTCCATTTTTTGTTTATCTCTATTTACTCCGTCTATTTGTACAATATCTTTATCTAATACTGCTTCTATATAACTTTTGGTAATTTTCATCGCGCCATCAACGTTCATATTAATAGTTTCTGGCCATCCACCTTTTACAATAAGTTCAGCTATTTTTTTTAATTCTATTTTTTCTACAAGTTTGTTTTTCACCTTATTTTCAAACAGATCTTTCAAAGAAACGTCTCCACTAGACTCACCAGATTCGTACAATGACATCGTATACATTTTCATCTTGCAAATTCGACCTGCACCTGAATGATGTATCTTCTCACTTACAGGAACGCTAGAACCGGTCAAAATATACTTTCCTTTTACATTATCTTGGTCACATTTAAACCTTACTGCATCCCAAATTGCTGGAACTTCCTGCCATTCATCTACAAGTTGGGGCATATCCTTATTTAAAACTAGATCAACATCCATTTCTGCTAAGTGTTTTTCTCTGAAATTATCGGCAGTATTATTTAAATATGTTACACTATTGCAATGGTTAAGTGCGGTCCAAGTTTTTCCACACCATTTGGGACCTTCTATACTAATAGCTCCAAATACTTTCAAATTTTCTTCTATTTCTTTATCTATTAGCCTTGGTATATATCCACTTTTTGTTAATTTCATTTAATACACCTCTAAACAATGATAACATATTTATAAATATTTATCAATACCTATTGTGCAATTTTTGGCATTTCTATTGTGCATTTTTTGACACTTTTGTTGTGCAATTTTTGAAGTACTTATTGTGCAACCTTCCTAGACTCATATTTAATTTTGGTTGCAAGTCCACCTCTTATATGCCTTTCTGCTTTGTTTACCTCAAGAACTTTTTTAGCTTCACTAGCCAATGACGGATTTATTTTCTCTAATCTTTCTGCTATATCCTTATGAACTGTTGATTTGCTTATATTAAACTTTTTTGCAGTTTGTCTTACTGTACTACCAGTTTCTATTATATATACAGCAAGAATCTTTGCCCTTTCTTCTATATCTAACATATAATCTACCTCCAATTTAATCACTTATTTTATTTGTTTTTACTATTATTTTATTCAGCTAAGTATAAAATATGTTAGACGGATCAACAATTTCGTCATTCTTATATAACATAAAATGCAAATGTGGTTCATCCTTTATCTCACCTATACTACTTGTACCAATCTCTCCTATTTTTTGGCCTTTCTTTACCTTTGTACCTACACTTACATACAATTTCTCCCCTAAATTAGAATAACTTGTTTTATATCCTTGTCCATGATCTATTACTACAGTTTTACCTAAAAAAGATTCATCATAAATTTTTGTAACCTCTCCTTTTTCAGATGCCTTTATAATATCTCCTACACTTCCTGATATATCAATTCCTTCATGAATCTTCCACATTTCCAGTGTTTTTGAATAAATTAATGTATCTTTTGAATATAACTTTTGAACTTGTCCTTCATGTGGCTTTCCAAACTCTAATTTTTCTACCTTTTTTGTTGTAGTACTTACGTTATTGTTTTTTTTAGTGGTATTAGTTGTGCTAGTATTTTTAGATGTTGTTTTATCTGTGTTTTCACTTTGTTTTATACTAGATATTATCTCTTGCTTTTGCTTTATTATTGAATTTGACTCTTCTTCTGTAATTTCTTCTGCACTTTTTCCCTCACTTGAACTTATGTCTTCACTTCCACTGTAGGTACTTATTGCATTATATGTTTCATAATCTTCTTCATTATATTTTTTATAAGACTTTGAAGTTAAATAAAAACTTCCACTACAAAGTATTATCATTGCGAATAATAATACATAATAATTAAATTTTATTTGCCTTTGATTTAAAAATATATTTTTAAAAAATTCTGATAAGTTTTTTTTACTTCCTTTCCTCTTCCAATTTTTCTTTTTTTCACCATTTTCCACTAAATCATTTTCATTATATTCTTTTTTCCCTCTTCTCTTTTTGGTTTGCTCTAAATTATAAACATTTTCCACTTCTTTTACTTCTGAATTTTCTTCTTTTTTAAATTCTATTGCGCCTTTTCTTTTTTGTTTTACCCTTTGCCTATCAGTTTTATCTTCTTGCCTACTAAATTTAATTTTTTTTATAATTTCTCCTATGTCAACATTCATTTTAATTTTCATTTTTACCTTCTCCTTTGTTTAAAATCAAGCTAAAAAAAGCTATGAATACTATATACATATTCATAGCTTTTTTTTATATTACTTATTTTTTTAATCTTTTGCAATTTCTACAAAACATTCTACTTTTTTCATAATAAGGTGAGAATTGAATTTAAATGCATTGAATCTATATCATATTCAAATGATATCTCATCAAGTTTTTAATTTTCCATTTTTTTCTTTATGAAATCATTCAAAAATATCTGTTAAACTTTTATTGTTAATTTACTTAATAAAATATTTGATCACCCCATAGTATGATAACAAAATTATATAGCCCCACACTCTTTTAATATTTTCTCTATACACTCATTTATAGTTAAGTCTGGATTTTCTGTATAATATTCAAATTTACCATACTTTCTATAATTATTTTTAAAGTTTTGATTATTAACTTTTCTAATTTCATTTCCATTATTTACTGCTGTAATCACATCTTCTATCTTTATTTTTTGTAATATCTTTTTCTTAAAATTTTTTTCTTCTTTATAATCATCTATAAATTGAAAATTTTCTTTATAAGCCTTATTAATTCCATTTACATACTGTTTCCTATGGGGTATGGATCTTTTTTGTTGTTCTTTATGCAATATAATCCACAAGTCAAATGAAAAATTGCTATATCCCAATTTATAAATAATATTTTTATTTATTTTATTAACATTCTTCAATTCATCTAAAACTTTAATAAATTGTCTTTGATGAACATCATCATTACTTTCATAATCACATATATGAAATGCCTCTATTTTATATGGCGCTGATATTGATTTTGCTCTACTTATAATTGATTTGTTTATTTTTATGTCAAATTTAACTTTAAATGGTAATTTTTCCTCTTCGTTAATTAAATCTTGTAAATGTTCAAAATACCATTTTTCCGTTTCTCCCTCAACTGACAAATAATATTTATTACATTCTTTTCTCAATATTTACTTTTCCTTTCTCTCTTCATCAATAAATATACTAGAAAAGTCGATATCTCTGATCGCACCATATTTATTAATAAAATAGTTTTTAATATAGTCTTCGGTATTTCTAACACCTTTTTTTCCATTAGTGCCGAAATCAGACAAAGAATAGTGTATACTTCCCATTTCTTCTCTCTCTACAAATTTTATCTCATCTCTCCTCAATAAAGCATTATTTAAGAATATTGGATTATGTGTGTTAAAAATCAATTGAGCTCCTTTAGTATTTACTTCATCATTATGAAATAAATTTATAATATTCATTATTGCCATTGGATGTATTGAAGCGTCTAATTCATCAACAACTAAAGTATAACCATTTTTTATTGTCATTAGTATCATAGGAAATATATCTAAAAATCTAATTGTTCCAAAAGATTCAAAAAATTTTGCCGGTAATATTGCTTTTCCCCCTTTAAAATCAATCATTGACAATGGTCCTACAGATTCTTTATCACTATTTATCGGATATGCAATTTGCTTAGATGTCAATCCAAAATCTATTACAGCCTTATTTAAAGACTCGTCAATATAATATTTTTTTTCGCTATTATCAGAAGAAACAATAGGTGAAAAATGTATCATATCTGAATGATATAATATTTTAAATTTATCATTAAACCATAAATATACAATTTCAAAAATTTTTTTACTATATAGTGATTTAAACATACCATTTAAAAATAATTCCTTATCATCCAAATTTGTTTTTGAAATTTTTTCTGCTGTATCCTTTGAAAAGTTCTCTATTAAAAACTCACTAATTGTATCAATTTTTCCAATTGTAAGATTTTCATCTCTTTTATATACCATTACGTTATTTACATATAATTCTTCATTTATTATTTTTCTATCGTAATTTAAATCGAGAAAGCCACCCAATAATATAACCAATTTAAATTCTACCATAATACCTTGAGTAAAGAATTTAATATAAAAAGATACCGGTTCATCCTTTTCACTCTCTATATTAGGTATTAGTTCTAATTTATCTACCGCTGTATCAAGTGTAGTAATTGAGTCTTTATTTTTTATATTCCCGCTTAAAATGATATTTCGCAATACATCCATTCCACTAATTATATTAGTCTTTCCAGCAGAATTTGGGCCATATATTACAGCAGAAGATAGAGCCTTTATTGTTTTTCCTTTATTTTTCTTACATATTAAACTATATTCTAAATCTTTTATTTGAGTTGGAATCATTTTAAAATCTAATTCTTCTTTAAAAGATTTAAAGTTTTTCATTTTAAATTCTAACAGCATTTTTCCTCCCTTGCAACTTAATTGCAAATTTATCATAATTATACGCTTATTTCTTTATATAGTCAATATTTTATGCGTTTTTTTTGCATTTTTACTTTTTTTATTTTTTAAATATTCTATTTGAGCCACACATACACTATATTCTCTTTTATATTCATATTATAGAGTAAAATTTAAATTTTATCATTTTTTCGGTAATTTGTTGAATATTTTTTCGGTAATTTGTAGATTTTTTATTAGGTAATTTGTTATTTTACAATTTTACTACTTCTACTCCTGTATAGTAATGCTTTATAATTTCTTTATAATCCATTCCATTTTTTCCATAATAATCTGCTCCCACTTGACTTAATCCAAGTCCATGTCCATTGCCTATAACATTAAATTTAATACTGCTATCCGTTTCTTCTAATGAAAACATAGTTGATCTTAGACCATAAACTGTTCTTAGTAGCTCCGCAGATATTATATTTCCACAAACTGATATATTTTTTACTCTACCACTAGCTGTATTTTCGTTTATTTTTATATCTCCTTTTTTTAGTGATTCTATATTGCAATTTTTATCTATTTTTTCTTTTAACTTTGATAAAAATTCTTCATACGAAATTTCTACTGTACTTTGTCTATTTGCATAATCTTCTGCTTCTTTATTTTCAACTGAAACAAGGTATGGTATATATTCTCTTCCCCAAACCTCTGTAGAACTTTCTGTTTTTATTGGACTGCTTGCATGAAAGTAAGCTCTAATATATTCACCATTATATAATATTACCTCATCTTGAGTACTTACTACAGCTTCATTTACGTTATTCCAATACTCTTCTCTTAAGGCATCATCATACCCTTTATTTTTCCAAATACTTAAAATTTTTTCCTTATTGTAAAAGGCCTGACAATGTGCATAATTATCACAAATATCACATTCTTCCCCTTCTCCTTTAACAGACATCTTTCTATATAAATATGTTCTTGCAACAATTGCTTGAGCCTTTAGAGCCTCTATATTGTAATATGGTGGCATCTCAGATGGTAATACACCACGTAGATAATCATTTACGTCCATTGCAACTATCTCACCAGTACCACATAATTTAACTCTTATTGTTTGATTAGCTTTATATTCTATAAGTTGTTTTGCTTGCTTATTTTCTTCTTCCTCTTCTATTTTTTCTTTTTCTTCTTTTTGCTTATTTGATACTTCTTTTAGAGTATTTAATCCTATTAACGCACCTAGTATAATAAGTAAGAAAAACATTATAAACATTCTTTTTTTAGTATATATCAAAAATACATCACCTAGAAATAATATATTCATATAAGTAATTTTTATTAATGTTTGTCCTAAAAAATAAACCCTCATTGTTAAACATTTTAGTCTAACATTTGGGGTTTTGTACATTTATTACCATTTTCTTTATTTTCCATTAATTTATAACCTTTAAATAAATCAAAAAATTCATCCTTTATAAAATAAAATTTTCCGCTTTCTACCTCCATTTACCCCTCTTTTCTAATAAAAAATCTACCTTAGAAAAGGTAGATTTTTTATTAACACTTGTCCACCTACGTATTTATTTGTCGCAAGTAGGGTTGCAAGTAACATTTGTTCACCTGTGCATTTATCCCCCGCAAAGCAGGGTTGTATCTAACATTTGAATTGGACAAGATACAATTAAGTATCTATATTGTTATAGTCATAATAACCTATTTTATTAACAAAAACAAGTCTTTTTCAACATTTTGTAGATTTTATATTTTCATCATTCTCTAATAATGAGTTTTGCCATTATTCATGATTTACAAAGTCAACATTTACATCGCATTAGCTAGACAAAAATATTCATATACTTTATATATTTAAAATACATCCATAAATATATCACCTAAATCATAACCTGTAGTTTTCTTTGATATCAAAAAAAGTGCAGATATAAAAATATATCCACACTAAAATATTTAACACATGTACTTCCAATTTTCATTCTTTCCTCTACTAGCGATCAAAATTTCTACCAAGCAAAAAACCTCAAGCAATATTCTTTTGTCTTCTTCTTTTAACCCAAATTCCTTTCTAAAGAGAATGGATTTTTCACAGAAAACTTCAAATGAACAAAGTTCCCTTGTATCCATTGTATTTTCTTTTCTTATTTCCTTTAATCTTGTAGTAGGAATTCCTAAAACATCTGACATTTCTTCAGGTGTCATCTTTAAGATTTCCATTACCTTTCCTACCTCATCGCCAAGTTTAATTACCTTTGACATTAAATTTTTCCTCCTAAAAATTTTTATAGGTTAAATATAAAACCTAGCTATATTCTAACACCTTTTAGCCTAAAAGTAAATATGCACTGCATGATATCACACATGCTAGTGCATATTTTATACAAATAAACTATTCAAAGTCATTTGAAGCTCTATTATCTAAGTCAAAGAATACTACTGTTCCTCTTATTTGTTCATATATATCTTGTGATGAAATCATGAGTTTTCCTTTTGGAAATTGTAAGTATAATCCATCATTTCCAGTAACATCTTTTCCTGCATTTTTAAATCCTAGATATCCTTCATAATCCCATTGTGTTGTATTAGTTCCACTTGCATTTTTATTAGGAGTATTATATGAAACTTCAGTTGTTTGAGTATCGTATATATATATACATTTTATATCAAATTTAACTCCTATATAGCCGTCTGTCAATGGTTTAGTTACACTTCCTCCATCAGCTACTGCTATCGTTGTATTTGGTAATTTAAATTCACCATACCAACTTTGAACATATCCACTATAGTTAGTACACATAGAGTCTATATTAAGGTTAAAGCCATCTTTATTAGATACATCTAGCGTTACATATTTATCTGTAAACATGTCGGTAATATTTGTTATTCCTAAATTTGTTACATTTCTATATCCATCATTTGGTTTATATGAAATTTTGAATCCACTATCTATAAATTTTACATATTTGTTACTTGAATTCTTATAGTAAAGAGTTATATTTTCATTATATCCAGTTCCATCTTTCTTTATGTAATAATAACTTGGTGTTATTTTTACATATTTTTGATATTTACTGTTTAATTCATTAGCAGCTTTACTAGTTGTTACATATTTTCCTGTAGTTTTAACATCAAAACTAATTCTATAACCCATTTTTGGAGCATCAACATAATTAGAGTTTGTATGTTTATATGGTCCAAGTGGAATTGTATATGGACTTTTTCTATTTGTTAAAACATTTGAAGTAGAACTATTAAAGATTTCCAGTTCTTTTATTCCACTAAAATAAACTATACCACTTAATGAATTTACACCTGATTTTGATGAATCTCTAAATACAGATTTAAAATCTACATCTGTACAATCTGTTATTCTAAAATCATATATTCTTCCAATAGATGCAATTCTTTTAGTAGCTTTAACAGCATAATATGCATCTTGTTTAACTTTATTATTTGATTTTAACGTTTCAGACCATTCATTATTAGTAGTAGTTTCATTAGAGTCTTTACAATCAGTTGGTATTGTTATTTCATTAGAAGAAGAATAATGATCGTATATCGTTGTTAAGTCTTCATTTTTGTAACTTGGAATATTTTTTGTTACAGCCATACATACTATTTCATTCATATAGTCAGATACTACAGAAGTAGTTGTATTGTTATCATTATCCAGTCTGCTATCATTAACTAGTACTTCTATTGATTCTCCGCCTCTAATCCATGAACCAGATTCATACGTTTTGCCATTGTAATTTACTTTAAATCCAAATTTATAATAATATGCCCCTAAATATTTATCTTTAATATGTTGAATTGACATTTTAGTATAACTTGTCAAAGGTTTAATCGTAGCTGTTACCTTTAGTTTTGCGTTATTCTGTATCAGAGTTGATTTGACATCACCTGTTGTATGATCTACTGTGTTTATTCCCTTTACATCTATACTTAGTGATAAAGGCGCATATACATTTACATATGAAGAATTTGTAGAATACTCTTTCTTTTTAACAGAATCTTTAGTAGTTCTTTCATAGTTACCTGATTCATTATTACTGTTATCTCCACCTAATACAGAACTGCTACTTCCTTCTTTTAAGTAAGGACTAATATTAGAATAGTAACTAAAATCAGTAATTCCTATATTAACTGCTTTATATTTTACTGTTGCATATGCTGATTTAACTCCATTATAGGCATCAGTATCAATTATAACATTACTTCCAGCAATCTCATTTGTAATATAATTATTTATTTCGGTTAAACTTGTTGCATATTTATATACATGATTTTCATAAGCACTTCTACTACTGCCAGAATATTCGAACTTTTTGCTTAATGCTTCTCCTATATTTTTTCCTAAATTACTATTTACTAATTCAGTAGATAATATACTATTATTTGCCATATTACTACGACTATACACTACTTTATCTTCTGAAAGTAAGCTTACAAAATTACTTCCATCATTTTGTTTTATTTTTACTTCTGTAAGAACAAGTGCCTTATAGCCTACTACTCTTAAATTATACTTACCATTTTTCACACTTACTTCTTGCCAAATTCCACCTCTAGTATTATCATAGCTATAACTTAGTGAATCTATTAATATTACTTTTGGTACATTTACAATTGGCTTTATATCCTCTCCTATTGGAACTACAAGTTCCTGTGTTGTAGTATCATTATCCGTACATTCATAGGTTTTATCTTTTTCTTTACAAGTATTAGTAGCAACATTTTCTTTACCTTCAGCATTTTTTAAATAATCTGCTACTGTTTTAAAGTTTAGCTTTGGACATACAGTTATCCACTCTGGATCTGGTTTTTTAGTATAATAGAAAACGATGTCTATTTGTTTTTTATTCTTTGAATTTGTAGAAGAAATAGATATTGAAGTTCCTAATCCTTTTTTGGTATAATTATTACTTATTGGACTTTTATCATTAGAACCATTATAATAGGTAATCTTTACATTCCCATTATACTCATATATATCTTTTTCATTTGCAGTTATATACTTCAAATTATTTGCTACCGATGGCATTGTAGATTTCTCACCATAGTAAAATATTCCCCTCAAAAAGTTCTGATTTTCTTTATAAGTTTCAAAATTATTTACTGTATATTTGCCAGTTGGCGAAATTAAAGCGATCTCATTATTTTTATCATCTATGTATTTTCTATAAACATTCACGGTTCTTTTTGGAAATTGATCATAAAAATATGTCAATATAGCACCTATTTTGGTTCCGTTATTTTTTGAAAGTGTTACATTTACTTCTCCATTTTCATTCTTCCCATCTCCACTTTCATACGTTGAACTGAGATTTGGAAAATTATACATTTTTCTTAAAAAATACATACTATTAAATTTATAAAGGGCATTAGTCGTTTTGTATTTTTTCTCAGAAAGCTTTACATCAGTTTTATTTGACTTTAATATATATTGATAATACGCATTATTTATAAGGCTCTTAGATGAAAAATTAGTTACTGCCTCTTGTTTAAAAGCTTTATTAATATCAATTAATGATAATAAATTTTCATAGTTTCCACCTGTATCATTATATATAGCATGCTGTACCCTTAAATAATATGTTATTTTACTATATACAAATACTACTAACACATCTTTTTTTTCATAAGAAATATACGTTGAAGCGTTTTTATTTGTTACATTTTTAACATCTACACTCGCTTTATTTAAACTTCCCATATTTACTTTTGAAGTCAAAACTCCTTTATATCTGTATCCATCAATACTTTTTTTATCTACAGTTACTCCATTCTTTGGAATTGGCTTTTCTGAACTACTTGTAGCTATTTCCCTCCCTGATTCATCTACATATTTTATTTTATATCTTGGAGGATTTTCTGCTGGATCATAATAAAAGTTTACTACTAAATGTTCTGCTCCACCACAAAAATTAACTACATTAGTCTTTATTTTTTGTGATAGATTGTCCTCTGCAGCTATCATAGAATTATCATCATATCCAAAACGTGCAAACTTATAGGAATATTTTGTACCATTATCATAGATTTCAGAACAATTATTTGTTACTCTACCTAAACTTTTTTGAGTCCCATTATTTGCAGATACTAACATATATCCAGGAATTATACCTAACCTTACCTTAGGTACTTCTACATATGAACCACCATATTGATATTCAACTTTTTCATTTTCTACATCATTTGTATATTTTTCATAATTCCCGTTTTTCTTTATATAATAATTTACGGTAAGGGATATTTTATTTCTTTCATCATTATATAAAATATTGTCAAAATCATTTGCACCTGATAAGCCAATTCCCCCTATTCCTTTTGTGCCAGTTCCCCACGACCAATCTCCGCTGTTGCTGTTACCGTATATATCTTTAAATAATTGATAAGATGTCCAAACAAGATGTGACTTACTTTGGGGTTCTCCATTAAGCATTTTTATTGATAAAATAGTTGACCAACATACTTGGTTACCACTTAAATTTTTCAAAAACTTCTCATAGTTTCCTTCTAAATAGTACTTACAAATAATTTTGTTTTTATCTTTATCAATTAAAAATTTTGCATTAAATGGCATAATTGCATGACTATTTACATTAATTTTTCTACCTGCTGGCAATGCAAGATATTTTTTTATCTTTCTTGCATATTCTACATTTTCATCTACTCCACCCTGTCCATCTAATGTAGAAAAATTTGCTGCAACTTGTTCGTATTGAATATCACCATTATCCTTTCTTCTAATTATATCTTTATTTGTAGTGTCATAAAAATTCCAATACCACTTACTTGAAACATTTTCTTCAACACTACTATCAATTTTATTACCAGAAGTTTTACTAGCATATTTAGTTAAGTATAATTCATCATTATTTGATTGTAGTTCACTCATATTATAAAAAAATAACCCTACCACTGAATAATACTCTGTATTTATTGGTTCCTCATCATCAATTTTTAAATCTGCCCAATAGTATCCATACTCATCTTCTATACTATCAATTTTTCCTTCATTTAAAGCCGATTCTAAAGCCTGATCATATCTCATAATAGATGTAGGACTTGCCGCACATGAAGTAAATAAAACTGGCACTACTATCTTATTACCAGATTTATCTTCCATAAGTTCATACCTTATATTAGTTTTCAATCCTACTCCTTTTGTAAAATTTATAGAGATAAGTAAAAAACAAACAATAAAAAAGCATCTTTTTAATATTTTCTTAAACATAAACCCACCCATATTAATAATATAATTTTTTAAAAAAAAATTCAATATTTTTATTGTATTTTCATATAAAAAATGGGTTCTATAATAAATGTTGGGGTGAGTCACCCTGACATTATTTTATATAAAAAAATTGCAATTAAATGCAGCTTATTATAAAATAATGGTGACAAAACCAATATAAAGGAGCTTATTTAATTGCAAAATAATTGTATAACAGATTTATTAAATATTCAAAGAGTTAAGGTAAAAGATATTAAAAATAATGAAAATTCTTTAAATGTTTTTATAGAAACCACTTCAAAATTACAAAA
>OLPF01000090.1_pt1 | contig 102675 bp, 82 predicted proteins | sample 1673121 | NCBI WGS metagenome assembly OLPF01 (sample SAMEA3136756, study PRJEB25190) | human gut metagenome
CAGGACGCAAAGCCCACAAAGCGTTCTTATAGGGATAGAGAACAAGCACTTTTTTGAAAAAACATACTTTTTCAACAACCCAAAACGGTACACCGAAAATGTACCGCTTTTTTAATCCCACCCTTCACTTCCCTTAACAAAAAATTCACCAAAACAGCTTATTTTTTCCTTTTTTTCTATTGATTTTTTGATAAAATTGTACTATAATAAAAGCAAGATTAAAAAATAATTGAGCATTTTCAACAAACTTAGTCCAAAATGCTGCTGAAACCGCACTTTACCGTACCCGATTTCTTTTGAAGGGAGGCGTAGATATGAAAGTATTAAGCGGTAAAAGCCTGAACGCATTTACAGTAAGCGGACAGGCATTCAAGTTTGAAAGAAAAATCACCACCGTAAGCTGCATACATACGCCGAGTGCAGAGGATGAAGCAGGTCGGTTCGCTGCGGCACAGCAGACAGCTCTTGAACAACTGCACGAGCTGCATGACACAGCAGTGAGCAAGGTCGGAAAACAGCTTGCGAAAATCTTCGATATACATATGGTTCTGACGCTTGACGACGATTTCAGCGATGCCGTCAGAAGCATAATCTCTACCCAGCGTGTCAACGCCGAATACGCAGTATCGCTTACATCCTACAACTTTTCGAAAATCTTCGCCGCAATGGATGACGATTATATGAAAGCTCGTTCTGCCGACATTCACGATATATCCGACAGGCTCGTTTCCATTCTTTCCGGCAGAAAGCAAAAAAGCGCAAAGGATTTTGCAACAGGAGCAAACAAAATAATCTGCACGGAGGACTTCCTCCCCAGCGAAATAATACAGTTCTGCGAAAACAACGCACAGGGCTTTCTGACGGCTTTCGGCTCGTCCGATTCGCATTCTGCGATTCTCGCAAAGAGCCTCGATATTCCGGTTATTGTAGGTCTTGGCTGGGATTTGCTGAACGATGTACGCACAGGCGACAGCCTGACCGTTGACGGCAGAGAAGGCACGGTAATATTGAACGAAAAAAGCGAGAGCTTCGTTTCCTGAAACAGTAAAGATATAAAAACGCACGGCGCAACCGTTACGATTGCACCGTGCGTCAGTCTATCGAAAAACCGATTATTAAAGCCGTATATCTAAATGCACCGCCAACACCGCCGGAAACATTTTCCGTAGCGACAAGGCATTAATATTTTCGTGAGTATATCAGTGCAACTGCACTGACATTGACCTTTCAATAAAACGCCAATAACCCGAGATATATGTACTAACCTGCGGACGTGTAGCGTTAAGCGTCGCTGATTTGACAGGATATACAATGTTCAGGCGGTTATTCGAGTTCCACTAACACCCCGACGGAGTGTGGGTATGGGTAAGGAAAGAGGGAGAAAACCTAATGGACAGGGAGAGGGGCTGTCAACGGCGGCGCATTTCCGCCGTTCATCTTGACCGTTGACAGGCTCGGCTGGGTTTGCTATCTGCTCACGGCAATTCACTCTCATTGATAGGAATTGCCTCAAGTTCCGTATTCAAATTGTTCCAATAAGAGCCGATATCCGCACTTGTGAAATACTTAAAACCGCCTGCTGCTGACTTCAATTCGCCGTTTTTAACCCCATAGCAGGCGTAAATCAAATCGTAGCTTGTTCCATCTGAGAGGTTAAATCTAAAGCTGGTCACATCTGCTCCGGCAGTTTCCTCAGTCGTTTTGTCTTTTAGGGATAAGCCCTTGAACTTATCATACAGGGTCTTTATATCATTTTCAGCAACAACTACTTTCTTTTCTGCTGATGCAGGCACTCCGTCATAGTGGTACATTTCAACGTTTTCGACATCTTCAACCTCAAATGGGAAGTCGATTTTGACAGGCTCATAAGCAATGTTTATAGGTAACAGAAAGAGAGCTGTAAAAATTGCAATGATACAAAGAGCGATGGAAACGAGAACAGCAATCGTTATCTTTTTTCTGCCTCTCTGCTTTTCTTTTGCCTCATGGCGCATAATAACGCTTTCGCTTTCTTCGTGAAGAACATCTTCGCTCGTGTGAGAAAGCAATTTCTGATAAATTGCGTTACAGTCAGCACAGGCGTTCAAATGCTCTTTTACCATCTCTGCGCTTGCTTCGCTGCAAGCATCGTCAACATACAGCGGAAGAATATCTCGAACAATATCGCATTGTTTACTCATGCTTTTCATCCATCCTTTCTTGAATTTTTAGCTTTGCACGATGATAAGTAACTCTCGCCCATGATTCTGTTTTTCCAAAAATTGCAGCGATTTGTGAAAAAGATAGTTCCCCGAATACGCGAAGCTGAAAGACTTCTTTGTATGGTTCTTCCAAACGGTGAAGAACGAGGTGTATGCGGAACGCCATGTCAGAATCTGCAACTGAGTTCTCAACATTTTCATTTGATGGCAAGTCATTGATTTCACTCACATCAGCTACTCGCTGACGGCTTCGCATTTCATCATGGTAAAGATTTTTTGCTATGGAGCAGAGCCATGTCAATTCATCTGACTTACCTTTGAATTGTGATGTTGTAGAAACAGCCTTATAGAATGTGTTCTGCGTGATTTCCTCTGCTATCTCACGATTTTTGGCAAGAGAAATAGTATACGAGTATACCTGTAAATAGTAGGCTTTATAGAGTTTTTCATAGTCCATACTTGTCATCACCTCCTTCAGCTTCATAGGTTAGACGGAGAAATCGGAATTTCGTTACAAAGAAGTTTGAAATTTTTATACCTTTACGCTACTCTTGCTTTGTGCGGACTATTGGTAGACGCGCATTAACGGCAAGTAAAGAGATTGCTGTGTCAGCTTGATATGTTCAAATGCTAATTAAGTATAGCATACAGCTATGAATTTTTCTATTGCGTTCCCCTGACTTCGGAATAGTGGCAGGGCTGGCTATCCTTGTTTTGCTTTGTGCTTCTCTACCGTACATGAGCATTGGAGCCGGGGTTATCGCTGCCGTAGGCTTCCAGCAGGTTAATCAGGCCCCATGCGCCAAGAACGCAGCCCAGCAGAATGATAATGGTCTTTAAGACCTCTATCGCTGCAATGAAAAATTCCATATGCCCTCCTGTTCATAAGTTGTTGAGTATTTGTGGAAACTGTGTGTAAAAGAAAAACGTGCTGCAAAAATCGCTTGCGCACGTTCAAGAAAAATAAGGTAGGCTCAAAATTTACTTGTGAACAATCTGTTCACAAGCTGTGGAGTAAGTGTGCAAAACCGTTCAAGCATCACCTTCCTCCATAGTATCCACTTCGTACACCTCATAAGCGTCCTCTGCGTGGAGCCGCAGCCGTGCGGACAGATACTTTTCCACATCAAAGGCGTTTTTCGGGTCTACATCCGCAAGGTATTTGTAGTTTGGATGCTGTGTCAGGTCATACTTGTCCGAGAAAAAGGGCCGCACACCGCGCAGCTGCAAGATGCACTTACCGCCGTCCATCGTGGACAGCTCGTCCGGGGTCATAAGCTCCTTGCCCAACTTCTGATAATTCAGGCTGTGCGAGGTTTCCCGCCCGCGGGACTCGCCCGTGTTGAAGAGGTCAATCGTTTCTTTCCCCAGTGCAGCAGACAGTTCTTTCAGTGTAGTCGGTTCCTTGCCGCCGAGAAAGAGAGCGCTGTCACAATTACCTATGATGGTGTCCGCGTGATCCTTGTACAGCGCTTTCAGCTGGCTTTGCGTTTGCAGCACCAGACAGGCGGAGATTTCCCGGCTTCGAATCGTGGCCATGAGCTTTTCCAAGTTTGGAATCTGGCCAATGTTGGCGCATTCATCAATGAGACAGCGCACATGCACAGGCAGCCGCCCGCCATGCTTATCATCCGCGCTTTCACACAGCAGGTTGAAAAGCTGGCTGTAGCACATGGAAATCAGGAAGTTGAACGTGCTGTCCGTATCGCTCATGATTAGGAACAGCGCCGTTTTCTGTTCTCCGAGGGTGTCCAGCGCCAGCTCGTCCTCCGAGGTGAGAGTGCGCAGCTCTGCAATGTCGAACGGAGCAAGCCGTGCGCCGCAGGAAATCAGGATGCTTTTCGCTGTCTTGCCCGCCGCCAGCTTAAAAGTCTTATATTGCCGCACTGCGAAGTGGTCAGGCGCGTTCCGCTCCAAGTCTGCAAACAGCAAGTCCACCGGGTTCTGAAAATCCTCATCGTCTTCCCGCACCTGCATACTGCCCAGCATATCCAGCAAGCTGCTGAAATTCTGCTCCTGCGGCGAACACTCATAATGCAGATAAGCAATCAGCGCCGTCAGCAGCAGGCGTTCGCTTTTGTCCCAGAAGGGGTCAGTGCCTTTTCCCTCGCCCTTCGTGTTTTCCATGAGTACGTTCACCAGCTTCAAAATGTCCTTCTCCGAGTGGATGTAGGCCAGCGGGTTATATTTCATGGATTTCTGAAAGTTAATGAGGTTCAGCACCTTAATACGGTACCCTTTTTGTTGCAGCAGCGAGCCGCAGTTTACGATCAAGCCGCCCTTCGGGTCCGTGACCACAAAGGAACACGGAAAGTCCGCAGAGTCGCATTGCAGCAGGTTGGGCGTAATGAAGAAGCGTGTCTTGCCTGAACCGCTGCCGCCGATAACCAGCACATTCTTGTTTCGCGCCGTCTTTGGGTCCTTGGGACGGTTATTCATCGTCAGCCGTTCCGTTCGAGTCAGAATCAGGTTGTTCTCCGGCTTTGGGTCGATATAGGGGGCAATGTCCCGTGCCGTTCCCCAGCGGGCTGAACCATACTCTGTTCCTTTGCGGAGCTTCTTGCGGTTGCGCCGCTTTTCCAATACAACCAGCGCCAGCAGCAGGCCAACAGCCGCGCCAAAGAGCAGATCATGCACAGCAAAGCTAGGCAGCGGAGACTGAAATGCTTCGCTTAGTCCCGCCGAGTAGTGCAGCAGCTTTTCGGAAGCGTCATTGCCAGCGGCTAACCGCCACGCCTGACTGAGCTTCGTTGCGTATAGCCCGATCAGCAGATACGGCAGATTTTGTACCAGCTTTTTGCGGAGGTCCGCCTTCTCTAGCTTCACCTGCTGACCTCCTTCTGACGCGCCACACGTTCCTGTCCAGCCAACGACGGCTGTTGCAGCTTGCTATGCAGCGCTTGCTTGTCCTTGCCGCGCATCCGTTGTGCTGTATATTCTTCCAACGCCGCCATCAGCGCATCGTTGTCCCGAGCTTTGAAAAAGATGAGATACCGCGGCTTTTCGCCCTTCACTTTCGTGATAGCGTAGTCCACACCGTATTTCCGCGCCACATGCTCAAACTGCTTTACATCATCGTCGTGGGATAAATCCACGCGGCTTACGCCTTGGTTCTGACCGATGAGTTTTTTCACCGACTGCTTTCCCCGAGGCTTTACCTGCTGATGCTGCTGATGCTGCTGGTGCTTGGTTTTCAGAAAATGAAGCAGCTTCACAAGGGCATTGCGGAACGTGCGCCCGGTCATCTTACTGACGTTCATTGCCAGCGTTACGGCCCGGTGTTCAATATCTTCTTGCATAGATTGTCCTCCTTCTTCTGTTATTGCTTCATACTACGGCGGAACGACCAGACGATGCAGGTATAACACGATGCAGCCACCCTTTCCCTTATTTCTTTCGCTTATGCCGCCGTGCCATGATTTCCATAGCTACCCCTGTAAAAATCAAGCCCACGCTGATCCACAAGCCGGGCGTCATTTCAAAATCCACACCCGTTTGAATTACGGGCTCATTGACCAGCTTCGGCAAGGTCTCCGGCACAGCATAGTTTTCGTCTAGCGTGAAGGTCAGCGTTTCCTTTGTGCGCATAAAACCTTCCAGCGCTTCCGTTTCCCGGATAACATAACTCCCGGGCAGTAAGCCAGCAATCTGCACCATACCGTTTTCATCCGAAACAAGTTCCCGAAGCACCGTGCCGTCCGTATTTTCCAGCGCGAATTTCACGCCAGCCAGCGGATTCCCCATGGGATCCACCTTCTGGAATTCATAGTGGTTCGGCACATCCACACAGGTTAGCTCCAAAGGCGCTGTCCAATCAGGGGTTACTTCCACCTCTATATCTGCCATACAGTTGAATCCGACAGGCGCAGCAAGCTCGCGCAGGATATACTTTCCGCAGGGAATGCGTTCAAATGTTGCCAGACCCTTTTCATCCGAAACAGCAGTCGTGACCTCGTGGCCTTCACGGTCCAGTAGCGCAAAGGCAGCGCCTGCTAACGGATTTTCTGCTGTGTCTACCTTGTGCAGCAGCAAACGGTTGAAGTCATCTCGCAAGGTTGTATTCCCGATAATGCTGCCATCCTCGGCTACTGTAAACTGCATTTCCTCTGTATTAAGCAGATACCCATCCGGGGCCAGCACTTCGCGGAAGGTATACGTCCCCGGCACAACGGGAATCTCCGGGATTTGCCCCTGCGCGTCCGTATAGGCACGATAAATAACAGCGCCAGCTGCATCTACTACCTCAATGAGCGCTCCCGGCACTGTCTCTTGCCCGGTAATGTCCGTTTTCGTCAGCGTGACATGAAAATAAACCAGCACGTTGTGAACCGGTTCCTCCAAAGAGGTGGCAATAACGTTCACACCCGTAGTCAACTGATCTGCTGTCAGACTTACAGGAATGTGTTCATTTGACAGCTTCCACCCCTTTGGGCCGCTCAATTCTCGCAGATAATATGTGCCATGGGGGAAATACCCGGAGAAAGTCAACTGTCCTGCACCGTCTGTCACGCCTGTTGCCATTAACGTGTCTGCCAGCAGTACACCACCCTCAAAAGGAATATCCATTGCATTGTATAGCCCGAAAACAAAGCCCTCACCGGGAACATTCACAACTTCCTGCCGCATCTGCCCATCCGGCAGGGGAACAGTTTGCAGCACCTCCTTTTCTTTATAAAGCTGTATCTCAACAGGCAAATACTCGTTACCAACTTCCACATGAACGTCCACCCGTGCCGTATAGCCATCCGCATAGGCCAACTCTACCTTATGCCGCTGATCATCCAGCACATAGCCAGTTGGTGCTGTTACTTCCTGCAAGTAATACTTGCCCAGCGGCAATTCTGCTGAGGCATCCGCACCGTTCGCCGTAGTCGTAATGGTATCCACCAATTCATCCTGCTGATACCAGATTGTCCCGTCTGTGCCAACGATTTCTTCTGCGGCGCGCACTTCAAAGACCGCGCCCGCCAGATAGCGTTTTTCAAAGATAGGTCGCTGCACTTCGTTTCCACAAGCATCCGTTTCAGTCTTTACGCCTACGAATTGCAGCCCCTTCTTGTCCAGCAGAACACGGCCCTTCACGAGCTGATCGGGAATTTCAATATCCACCGTATAGGTGTTGCCCGGTTCATCTCCATCCTGACCGATGAATACCGCGAAATCGTCCTCCCGAATCAGGTATCCCTCGGGCGCTTGAATCTCCTCGATAAAATACGCACCCCATGTTACCGTCTCGGGCAGCAGCACCGTACCACTGGCATCCGTGGTGAACGTGTCGATCTCCTGTGCCGCCGGATAAAACACCTTTTGCGTAACATACGCGCCTTGTGCGTTCTTGAGCTTGAAAGACGTTCCTGCCAGCGTAATGACCTTGCCTGTTTCGCTGTCCACCTTGATGAGCCGCAGACGATACCGGATCGGCTGGTCGCTCAGCACCAGCTGCGGCGGGTTCACGAGGTCTTCCTCCCCGTTGATTTCAAAGGTAATCGGCCCTTTCAGCTCATACCCCGGCTGGCCCTTCGTTTGCTGCAAAGCATAGACGCCATAGGGCAGCGCCTTCGTTTTCGCATAGCCGCGTTTGTTGGTTTTCAAATGGTCTCGCTCACATTCGCGGGCGTTCTCATAAGAGCCAGCTGACAACAGATACACATCAAACTCTGCGCCAGGTTCAGGCTGCTCCACATAGCTGGGGTCTGGGTTGATAGAACCGCTTCCCAGCGTTTTTAGAATGGCCTGTGCGCCGTACTTGATGGTATTCAGCACCCAGCCCTCATAGGTCACAACCGCTTCTTCGGATTGCTTTGCAGCGTCCCGTGCATCAATTTTGATGCTTTTTGCGCTGGGCAGATACCCTTCAGGCGGCGTTACTTCTTCGATGACATATACGCCGGGCCAGAGTTCTTCCGTCATAGTAGACGCTTCGTCACCCGCCGTTATCAGCGAAGGAACTACAACATCACCTTTGGCATACAGCACGTTGCCCTGACGGTCTGTAATGTCCGCACCCGCCAGCACGCGAAACTCCGCGCCTGTCAGCAAGCCGTCCCCGCGTGTGTCCAGTATGGTATTGTCCTTTCGTGCTTCCTCAGTATCTCGTTTGTAGATTTTCAGCCGCACCTGCACAGGCTGGTTAGTCGCTTGCAGTTCCGTTGTTTCGTCCGACTTCACCGTAGCTTCCAAGGTCACTTCCTCGAATACATAACCCCCGGTTGCGCCATGTTCCCGAACAAGGTAGCAGCCTTTCCGCAACGGTTCAGAAACCGCAACGCCATTCTCGTCTGTGACCATGCTGCCGACCAGCGCATCGCCGTAAGCGTCATGCTCGTAAATGTCAAACTGCACTCCTGCGATGGGATTGCCATTCAGGTGGTCTGTCTTGGTCAGCCGTAGCCAGCCCTTGGTCGGCTCGTTTTCCACAACGAGTTCACAAACCTGTTCATTGGCGGTAATAGCGACTTCTGTAGAGAAAGTCGGCGCTTCGTAATGTTCCGGTGCCTTGGTCTCCGTCACCAGATAGCGGCCCCACGGCAACTCGTCTATTTCAGCCATGCCCGCCGCGTCTGCAATGAGAGTTGCCACAACTTCGCCAATACCCGCGCCGTTATGCGATGCAGGCACGGACAGCCGGGTGAGGGTAAACGCTGCTCCTGCCAGCACTTCTTTGGTGAGCGCATCCTGCTTTTGAATCCGCAGCTTTCCGCGAATGATTTCATTGCTGACGCTGACATAGGACAAAGCGTCCTGCACACGAACGGAAATCGGGACATATTCGTCATTTGACTGGTAGCCCTCCGGCGGCATCACTTCATGGACATAGTAATCGCCGTAATCAATCCCGGCCCATGTTGCCATGCCGTTGGCATCCGTGGTCAGAACAGGGATTTCTTCGCCATCTTCTGTCTTGGCCCGCGCATATCCCCGCGCTGTTTTCACCAGCAGTTCAAACTGTGCGCCTGCCAGCGTCCGTTCTTCTCCCGCCGCTTTCTTCACTACACGAATGGAGCCGTTCACAGGCGTATTGCGCATTGGCAGCAGCACGGTTTGCTGGTTGACCGAAACCTCATGCCATGTGCTGTCCGGCTGGTAGCCTACAGGTGCAGCCGTTTCAACCACATAGTAGGTTCCATACACGAGATGTGACCATGCGGCTTTACCATCCGCCCCTGTTGTGACAGATTCACCGATTGCCTTTTTCTGTGCGTCATAAAGCTGGAAAGTAGCACCTGCTAGAGCCTTGCCGCCTTTACCTTGCTTTTGTACGGTCAAGTCTCCGTATTGGATTACATATGCAAAAGTAACGTCCTTGCTTTTCAAGGCATAAGGCTTGCCCTGCATGGGGATCAGCACCTTTTGAATGGCTGCGTCCGGTACGCCAATCAGGAAGTCAGCTTCTTCCGTATCGCTGGACACGGATTCAATCTGCACGGCGAAGCCATTACTGTTAGACGTGATCTGCACGGTATCACCGCTGTTCAAGTAATAATATGTTTCATCTGTGCCTGCCGTGTTCCCGGTAAGAGTGCCCGCTATTTTACGAATGCGTATCAGGTCGGCATCCGTGGTCAGCGTCATTTTGCCGATGTACTGATTTCTTACCTGCTGCACGCTCTGGCCTGTTACGGTAATCTCGCCTGTGATGCTGGCGCGGGCGATACCGTTCGCTGCTAGCCACCGGGCATAAGTCAGGTAGACCGCAGGGGCTTGATTTGCCGCAGCGTAGAATTCGTTCATGCGCCAATAGTCCCGGACGTACTGCGCACCCTCGAGCTGCTTAATCACTTCTCGAATGGCAAACTGCCCTGCAACCCGCGACCATGTTTCATTGCTGGCATCCGACCTGTCCAGCACCATGAAGGGATAAGTATGCCGCAGCACCCATGCAATGGCGTGGAGCGTGGATTGGTGATAGATCATTTTGCTGTTGCCGGGCGTGTTCATATAGCTGTCAATGTCCACAATGGTGTACGGCCCGGTTGGCTGCTTGCCGCCGCCAGAAATGTTCTCTCCGGGGCCGGGATACAAATGCTCTAAGCAGTACACTGGGCAGCCGTTCAGATAATGGGGCGTGGCGTAAATTGCACCTTTACCGGGCAGCGTGGCAATTTGTTTGTACTCGCTGTCCTTACCGGAGCTGCCATGCACACCTGTCTGGCCTACGGTGAAGCTCCCCATGGTGCCATGGATATTTTTCAGCGTGAAACCGTCCATGGCGCTGGCACGGTGTGCGCGGGACGCTCCTGCGGGACGTGCTGTAAAAGCATAGTCCGTAACGGTCAGGGCCTGTGCGTCCGTGAGCGGGGCTTCTTCTGCCAGCACATACACCAGCCCTTCCGCCGTCCATTTCAGCGTTCCGTCCGCATAATCATCCCCGTACAGGTAGCGCACACGATACCAAGCGCGGCCTTCTGCGTCCTGCTCCGCAACATCCACCTGCACCACGGCATCCTTCACGAAAACACCGAGAGCAAGGGCTCCCAGCGTATCATCTACGCCCAGAAATACACGGGTGCTGGTCGTGACGGATACAAAATCGCCAGCCTGCGCAGGAAGCGGGGCTGGCGGAGTGACGGTTGGTTCTTCGGTTGTCTGCGTTTCAGCGGTTTCGATAGGCGGTGCGGTTTCATCCTCTGCTGCTGAGGTAGGCTGCTCCGTCGGTGCTGGTTCTTCCGTTGCTGCATCCAGCGTAGGCACCGCTGTTGCCGTTTCTGTAGGTGTAGGCGGTTCCTCCGTAATCGCCGGAAGGTCATTGCTCGTTGCTATACCCGGCATAGCTTCCGCAAAAGCCGTGCAGCAAGGCAAGAATGCCATGACTGCTGCCAGCAAAAAGGCTTGGATACGCTTGCTCTTGTTCATGTTATGCCTCCCTGTTATTCCTTGACGGCCATAACCGCCAACCGCCCGTTTGCGCCGCCGAAGCTGCGGTCACAGGTGATAAGCGTCAGGATTTCTGCATTTTCCGGTACTGAAACGCCTGTGTCATACAACGACCTGCGCTGGGCTTCCTGGACGAAAGCTGTAAATTCTTCCGTACTGTCAAAGCTCGTCTGCATGGGCATCCAATCTCCATCAATGTCCCAGTTAACCACAGCAAATACCCGGTACGTATTGCTGCGGAAAATGCTGTCCAGCAGTATCTCCGGATGCTTGCGTCCATAGCCCGCCTGCTTGTAATTCAGCAACGGTGAAAACATAGCGTTCGGTCGATGACTCAGGTGATGACCATAAATCACGATATTCCTTCCCGGAGTACGGTAATCCGTGCTGGGCAGCGAAAATAGCGTCCCGGCCTTAGCTTTTTGCCGCTTGAAATTATGCGTAAGGTAAAACGCTGTGTCGCTAGTCTGCACCACCGGATAATTGACGCTGGTGCCGGGAATTTGCAGCCATGCGATAAACTCCGAATTTTGCGACTGGAGCTTCGCCAGATTCACGCCTGACAGCGTAGCAGGTTGCGCGGACGATTGTGCTTGCGTTCTCTTTTCTGGCTTAACCGAAGCAGGCGTTGCATTGTCGGATACCTCTTCCGCCATCGTACTCAAGCTCTCAAAAATTTCATACGCCGTCAGTTCTTCCGAAAGCACTTGATCAAGCAATGCTGATTCCTTTGCCTGTAAATCCTCCCCCCAGAGGTCTATTGCGCCCATCAGCAGGCCAATCGCTACCCCAATCTGCGCGTAAGTGTGAAGATGTTCCCGAAGCTGCTGCTTAGTTTTCATTGGCGATTCCTCCTGTGTACCAATCGTTTAAGGCGTTCTGCGCCTTGTTGTAATAATAATGGCTCATCGTTACTGGCGCATTGAACAGCGCCATTAGCAGGTATTGTTTGATGTTGCGGATGCTGGGATTGCTCTTTCGCAGGGAGGTACAGACGTATTCGAGGCAAAAGCTGTCAATCTGCCGCATCCGCTCCTGCACAAGCGCTGCCGGGTAATCATGGCTGCCAATGCAGATGGTCTGCGCCTTATCGCAAAGGGTTTCGACGATCAGGCCAACCAGTTCATCCAATAGCTCCTGATCCACGCTTTGATCCAGTACGTCATAGCAGACCTGCTGCCTGACCTCCTGACGTACCTGCTCCACCTTGTCCTGCTGTTCCTGATTGGATGGATAGGATGGATAGGATGGATTTGTCACCTGCGTTGTAAGTGATTTCGTTTTTTGTTCTTTAGTCTTTACTCTATTCGTATTTAATAATAGGGACGGCCTCTCCGACATCGGCCTTGCCGATAACGGGTTTTCCGTCATTGGGCAATCCGAACGTGGCGCTGCCATTCTTGGGGCTTTTTCTGCTGGAATTGCGGTCACCTCCTCCATGAACGGATTTTCCGTTACTGGTGCTGTCATGCGTGATTCTGGCTTACTTGGCACATCCACCTCCTCTGTTGCTTCTTCCGTATTAGCTTCTACTTCAACTGGAGTTTTGTCACCGTCTGGCCCGCTGTTCTCTGACTTCTGCGGCGTTTCGTAAATGATGTATTCCAGCCCGTTGATGTGACCTTCCTTATCCCGCAGACGGTGCCGCACGATGTACCCGGCCTCCTCCAATTCTCGTACCGCGCCGCTGATGCTGTCCCGCCCTTCCTTGCAAATGGACACCAGCCCATGCACGGTGAAATGCCAGTCCTCGGGCAATGACAGCATGACTGACAGCAGGCCCTTCGCTTTGAGCGACAAGTCCCGGTTCTTCAAATGATGGTTCGCCATGATGGTGTAGTCCTTCGTTTTATTCACACGGAAAAATGGCATAAGACAGCCTCCTTTGCAGCTTTGGTACGAAAAAAGCGCGTCGTGCGCGCTTATCTTTCCGGGCTATTGTGGGTTCGCTGATACCAGTTGTTCAGCAGCTTCAAAATCTGATCTTCCATTTGTTTGGGCGTCCAGTTCGTTGGAAAATATTTTCGCAGAGTGTCCGTTCCCAGCGTGACCTTGCCGATCTCTGACTTCTTTTCTTCGGACATGATTGCCAGCATGGATTCTTCCGTCAGCTTTCCTTCCTGACTGAATTTTTTGAGCCGTTGAGCTTGCGATAGGGAAGGGGTAGCCTGTTCGCTTTCCATGGTATCCACCAGCTTACCCTGTTCTTCTGCCGTCAGATAGGACAACTCCACGGCAGGATTAAAGGCGATTTTCTTGCTATCTACCATATCCAATAGGGCAGGAATCAGGTTCGTCAGGCGAATAAAGCGCTGAACCTGCTTAATACTTTCACCAGTGTTCTCTGCTACTGTTCCAACGGACAAACGCAACTTCTGGCCAACTTGGCCAGAAGTTAAATCACTGCGCAATCCCTGATGTTTCAAGGCTTCCAGCTTCATTTGATACGCGAAGGCCCGCTCGCTGGGCAGGATGTTCTCCCGCTGAATGTTACTGTCAACCATAATGATGATTGATGCATCGTCATCCAACTCCCGCACAATTACAGGCATGGTTTTCAGGCCCGCCAATTCGCAGCCTCGTTTTCTGCGATGCCCAGCAATCAATTCATACCCGCCGTCCGGGCGGGGCCGCGCTATGGCTGGCACCAATACGCCATATTCCCGGATGCTGTCTGCCGTGTCCTTCATGCGGTCATCGTCCAGCACCTTAAACGGATGGTGGGCGAAAGGATGCAGCTCTTCCAATGGGATTTCCTGTACTTTTTCCCGCTGGGCATCGTCCCGGCTGGCTTGCGTACTGAACAGATCATCTAGCGAGGCCAACTGCATTTTTTGCGCGCTGCTTTTCAACTGCCAGCACCTCCCTTGTGAACTGCTCGTATGCCGCTGCAACCTTGCCTTTCGGGTCATGCACGAAGATGCTCTTTCCTTCTGCGCTGGTTTCTGCCGCCCGCACGGAGTGGGGAATTTCCGTCTGGAATACCTTCATCCCGGAGCCGTAGTTTTCGCGCAGCTTTGCTGTAACCTCTCGGGCATAGTTGGTGCGATTGTCCACCATGGTGGGCAGAATGCCCTCTATTTTCAGGTTGGGATTGATCTGGGTACGAATCTTTCGGCAGGTGTCGTACAGTTGTTCCAACCCCTTTAGGGAAAGGTACTGTGCCTGTACGGGAATAATGACGCTATCCGCCGCTGCAAGTGCGTTGATCGTCAACTGTCCCAGCGAGGGCATACAGTCAATGAGAATGTAGTCGTACTGTTTTTTCATCGGCTCCAGCAGCCGCTTCATGGTGGTCTCCCGGCTCAGAACGTTTATGAGCGTCATTTCCATGGAGCAAAGCTCGATGTTAGACGGCAGCAGGTCTACACCTTCGGCGTGATGCAGGATGCCTTCGCCGGGACGTGGAGTGCCAATCTGCGCGGTTACTTGCAGCAGTTGCGTTAGCGTTACAGGAAAATCGTCTGGATTTGCGTACCCCAGACTGATGGTCAGGCTGGCCTGCGGGTCTGCGTCGATGAGCAAGACACGCTTGCCTGTGCGAGCAAGGCCGATGCCGAGGTTTGCTGTTGTGGTTGTTTTGCCAACGCCGCCTTTCTGGTTAGCGATGGCGAGAATAGTTGCGGACATAAAGTCACCTCCGTGTTGATATAGAAAAAGGCGCATCCGTTTCAGAAAAAAACAGATACGCCTTATTTCCCATGGTGGGGGAGTCTGCTCCCGCAGACCCGGTATGAAGTTTTAGAAAGAAAATGGGTAAAGAAAAAACCAAGGCGAAATGCCTTGGTTTTGTGTGGAGCATAGCGGATTCGAACCGCTGGCCTCGACAATGCGAATGTCGCGCGCTACCAACTGCGCTAATGCCCCAAAAATCCCTGCCGAATTTTGTGCAGATTCGACGATAACTGCTAGAGGATGTGGGGCGTAGTTACTGATGGTTCGTTCTACCAACTGCGCTAATGCCCCATATGTATCGCACTCCGGCTTTGCTTTTCAAGCCCCATAACCCGAATGCGAAAGTTATTATAGCACGACATATAGGTATTTGCAAGCTTTTTTTGGAAAATATTTTTGTTTTGGCATAGCTCGGAAAAAACGGTTGTTTTCATGGACTATGCTTGTCATGGATAGCCAGGAAGGGGAAAAAGGCGGATATGTTTTCTTGACGATGGGATGCATGCGTGGTAGCATACTTTTATCATGAATCTATCTGAAAATCGAAGCAGCATGAACAAACAGGGAGGACAAGCGCGTGACGGAACAGTGCACTACGGAGTTTCAAGGCTTTTTTGCGGAATTTTACGATATGCTGCATGCCGGATGTAGAGACCAGGCCATATACCCTGAACTGCTGAAACCCTATGGCAGGCGGGTACTTGAGCTGGGATGCGGAACCGGGCGAGTGGCTATTCCTCTTGCGGAGGCGGGCTATGACGTTACAGGGATCGAGGCGGAGCCGGATATGCTGGCACGCCTGGAGCAAAAACAATACCCCAGGGAACGGCTGAAAATTGTTCGGGCAGATGCCAGGTCGTTCCACCTGGAAAGCCAGTTTGACGCCATCTTGCTTTCCTGCAATTTTATGAATCACTTTGTGGAGGCAGCGGATGCATTGGCAGTGCTGGAGCGCTGCCGGGAACATCTTGCGCCGGAGGGCGTAATCGTCATGGACTGCTCTACGCCCGATGTTCGTTTTATGGTGAAAACCCATGGTCAGGAAGAAGCATTTACCTTTCCCACTTCCCGGGGGACGGTTATCAAGGATTACTTTTTAGCCCGGTATGACTTTGTGCGTCAGGTGGAAGAGGATCGGATCATCCTGGAGGAGTATCAAGGGGACACGCTGGTTCGCAGGGCGGAAACCCACGAAACCCTAACCTGGTATTTTCCACGGGAAATCCGCCTGCTGGCGCGTACAGCGGGGCTGCGCGTGCAGAAGGAAGCCGCACGGCTGGGCGTGGATACCCCGGCTTGCACCCTGGAGGATGCTTCGCCCCAAATGGTCTTTTTTCTCACATGTTCGCAGGCGGGTACAGCGGGCCCTTCCCCTTGCACACAGGGGTAAATGTGATATAATAAGCCCAGTACACAATAAAGGAGGTTCAGCCATGGACGTGCAAAAGATCCTGACCGACGCGGCAGCGAAGGTCGGCCCCAGCGGTCAGGAAATGGAAGTGGCGGAGTATTTTGCCGAACAGTTCCGGCCTTTTGTGGACGAAGTAACCGTGGACAGTATGTTCAACGTGATCGCCCATAAAAAGGGCACCGGGCCCAAGGTGGCGCTTTTTGCGCACATGGACGAAATCGGCCTGATGGTCGTGGCCATTGAAGAGGACGGAAGCCTCCGCCTGGGCAATGTGGGCGGCGTGGATCCGCGTATTTTGCCTGCCTGCCGGGTGTGGGTGCACGGCAAGGAAAAACTTTTCGGCACCATTGGTGCCCTGCCGCCGCATTTGATGAAGGCGGAAGATCAGAAGCAAAATTACCGGCGTGAGGACCTGTATGTGGATGTGGGCTTGCCTGCGGAGAAGGTGCGGGAGCTGGTTCGCGTGGGGGACATCGTTACCTTCAATGTTTCTTCCACGCCCCTGCTGAATGGCCAGTTTGCCGCCAAGACCATGGACGACCGGGCTTGCGTAACCATGCTGGTGGAAACGGCGGAGCGCCTGCGCAAGCTGCAATGCGACGCAGATGTTTATTTCGTGGGCTCCACCCAGGAGGAAGTGGGTTCCCGGGGGGCGAAAACCGCCGCTTATGCCCTGGACCCCGATCTGGCCATCGCCATTGACGTGGATCATGCCACCATCCCCGGCAGCCGGCCCAATACCACCGTGGATCTGGATAGCCTGTGCGCCAGCATCGGTCCCTTCCTGCAACCGAAGCTGCTGAAGCGCCTGATAGACTGCGCGGCAGCGCATCATGTAAAGCTGCAGACCACCGTGGCCGAGCGCAACACCTTTACCGACGGCGACGCCGTGGCCCTGGCCCGGGATGGCGTCCCCATGGTGCTGCTGTCCCTGCCGCTGAAATATATGCATACCACCGTGGAGACCCTGGATATTCAGGCGCTGAAGGAGGGCAGCCGCTTGCTGTCCCATTTCCTCAGCGAGCTGGACGCGGAATGGGAGGATGACCTATGGATCTGAAAACGCTGACGGAATTGCGTGCCCCCAGCGGCAATGAGCAGCTCTTGCGCCGGGCCTTGCTGGAGGAAATCAAGGGCATGGGTTTGGAACCCAAGCTGGACCGGCTGGGCAATGTGGTAGTGGTCAAGCCCGGTACCCAGGGTAAGGGCGCCAAGCGCGTGATGCTCTCGGCGCACATGGATGAGGTGGGCCTCATTGTGGCCAATGTTACCGAGGAGGGCTTCCTGCGTCCCCTGCCCATTGGCGGGGTGGACCCTCGCGTGATTATCAGCAAGCGGGTGCTCTGCGGCGACGATGCGGTGCCCGGCGTGATCGGCGCCATGGCCATCCATCTGCAAACTGCCGAAGACCGCAAGTGCGTGCTGGGCTACGATGATATTTATGTAGACATCGGCGCCAAGGACAAGGCTGAGGCCCAGGCCAAGTGCCCCATGGGAACCTATATCACCTTTGATACGGATTATGTGACGTTTGGCGACGGCTTTGTTTCCGCCAAGGCCCTGGATGACCGTGTGGGCTGCTATACCCTGCTCAAGGTGCTGGAAGGCACCTATCCTTGCGACGTGGTCGCCGTGTTCTCCTCCCAGGAGGAAGTGGGATGCCGGGGTGCCAAGGGCGCCGCATTCGCCCAGGAACCCGATGTGGCTCTGGTGTTGGAAGGCACCACCTGCAACGACCTGGGCAAAGTCCCCCAGCCCGAGCAGGTTTGCGTGGCCGGTGCGGGCGTGGCGGTTTCCTTCATGGACCGCAGCTCCATTGGCAACAAGCAGCTCTTTGCCAAGGCCCTTGAGCTGGCGCAGGCCAACGAGATTCCCTGCCAGGTGAAGGGGTCGGTGAGCGGCGGCAACGACGCAGGCGCCATTCAACTGGCCCGGGGCGGCGTGCCCACCCTGGTGCTCTCGGTGCCCTGCCGCTCTATCCACAGCCCCTCGTCGGTGTGCAAGCTCAGCGACGTGGAGGCCCAGCTGGCCCTGACCCAGGCGCTGCTCAGCGCTATGTGATATAGTGAAAGGAAGTACAAAGCCATGTATGAGCTTTTGGAAAAAGTACTCAAGCCTTATGGCCCCTCCGGCAATGAGGAGGCGGTAGCCCAGACCATCCGCCAGGCGTTGGAAGGCCACGTGGACAGCATCGAAACCGACGTTATGGGCAACCTGATTGCCATCAAGAAGGGCACCAATCCCAATGGGAAAAAGGTAATGTTCAGCGCCCATATGGACCACATCGGCTTTATTGTCACCGGCTTTGAGAAGGAAGGCTTCCTGCGCGTGACCAACGTGGGCGGCGTGAGCCCGGACAGCAACCAGTTCCGTCATGTGACCTTTGGCAACGGCGTGCAGGGCGTGGTGGTCAGCCAGCCCCTGAAGCCCGGCGAGAGTCGCGCCATGAAGCATATGTTCATCGACATTGGTGCGCAGGACAAGGCTGAGGCCGAAAAGATGGTCAAGCTGGGGGATGTGGCGGTGTACGCGCCCAATGTGGTGCGCCTGGGCCAGTACCGGGTGGCCAGCCCCGCCATGGACGACCGCAGCGCCTGCGCGGTGCTGCTGCAGTTCCTGCTCCAGGCCGGCACCTATGCGGACACCATCATCGGCGTGTTCTCCGTGCAGGAGGAAGTGGGCTGCCGCGGCGCCAAGACCGCGTCCTTTGCCCTGGCGCCTGATGTGGGTATTGCCCTGGACGTAACTGCCTGGGGCGACACCCCCGAGGTGGATCAGCCCGCCGTGGCCCTGGGCAAGGGCATTGCCGTGAAGGTCATGGACCGCGCCAGCATCTCCAACCCCGCCCTGCGGGATCAGCTCATGGGCCTGGCGGAGAAGAGGAACATCCCCTACCAGCGTGAGGTGCTGGCCTTTGGCGGCACCGACGCCGGGAGCATGCAGACTTCCCGGGGCGGCATTCCCGTCTGCACGCTGTCCATCCCCTGCCGCTATGTGCACTCCGCCCTGGAGACCGTGGATCTGCGGGACATGGAAGCCGGCGTGCAGCTGATGCTGGCCTACATGGAGGACGGCGTGAAGTAAACCCAAGGGTACGCAAAATTGCCATCTGGCGGCTGGGAAGGGGCGAAGGCTTCTTTCCCAGCCGCCCATTCGGTTTTTTGAAGGAGGTTCCGCTTTGCTGGCAGGGATCTATTGCGTAGTGTTTCTTGTGGGGGGCCTCATGCAGGTGCGGTGGCTGCTGCCCCGGCACCGGGCGCTGAACCGGGTATGGCTGGGACTGTGCCTGGGCCTGTTGGAGATGATGTGGTTTCCGGCGCTTTGCGCCTTTGCGCTGCGTTTTTCCATGGCGGCGCATGGGGCGGCAGCCGGCGTGCTGGCCCTGGTTACCCTGGGCGTTTATTTCCTGCGGGATAAGCGGCCCGCCCTTCCATGGGACGCGGAGGAGACCCGGCAGCTGCGTCAGGCGGCCTGGCTGGTTATTCCTCTGACGATTTACTCAGGCTATTTGCAGTATACGCATGTGATCCGCTTGGCGGCGGACGGCTCATACCATGTGGGGCAGAGCACCTACGGGGACCTGCCCATGCATTTGAGCTTTATTACTTCGCTGAAAAATGCGTCGTTTCCCCCGGAATATTCCTTTTATCCCGGGCACAGGTTGTCCTATCCCTTCCTGATGGACAGCCTGTCCACCAGCTTTTACATGATGGGTTGCAGCCTACAGGCGGCGGTGATTATCCCCGGCACGCTGATGATGGGCTTGTGTTACCTGGGGGTGGTGCTCCTGGCGCGGGAGATGACCCTGGGGAAAAAGACCATCGTGCTGGCGGCGCTGCTGTTCTTCCTCAATGGCGGGCTGGGCTTCCTGTACGACTTTGACCAGGCGGCGGGGCTGGAGGCCGACGGCACGCCCACGGTATTGGTGCGGCTGAGGAACATCCTGGAGGGATATTATCAAACGCCCACCAATAAGCCCGAGCCGGACAACCTGCGCTGGAGCAACGTGATTGTGGACCTGATGGTACCCCAGCGCACGCTGCTGGGCGGGTGGTGCATGGTGATTCCGTGCTTCTATTTGCTCTACACCGCCTTTGATCCGCGCAAGCGTGCTTCCATGGGGCAGCAGCTTCCTGGGGCCATGCTGGAAACCCGCCGGGATGGCCTGGGGGGAACCCGGGCGGTGGCTCTTCTGGGCGTATGGGCCGGGGGACTGCCGCTGATCCATACCCACTCTTTTCTGGCGCTGGGGCTGTGCTCCGTGGGCATGCTGATATACGATCTGTTCCGGGACGAGGAACGATGGGCGCAGTTGCGGCGCTACCTGCTCTATGGGGGCATTGTGGTGGTGCTGGCGGCGCCGCAGCTGCTTTGCTTCACCTTTAACCAGGCTTTGGCCGGGGGCGAGGATGGGGTGGGCGGCTCCTTCCTGAAGTTTCAGTTCAACTGGGTGAACAATCCCGGCGGCAGTGGTATGCGGGACTTCTATCTTTGGTTCTACGTGAAGAATATTGGCCTGCCGGTGATTGCCCTAATCTGTGCCCTGGTGGAGAAGGATCGCCGGACCCGGCGTATTTTCGCGGGTGCGTTCACCATTTTCATTGCCGCGGAGTTCATACGCTTTCAGCCCAACGAGTATGATAACAACAAACTGTTTTATTTGTGGTACCTGCTGTGCGCCATGCCCATCAGCGACTGGCTGGCGGCGTGCTGGCGGCGGCTGCGGGGACTGCGCGGCAGGTGGGTTCTGGCGGTGTTTACGGCGGTATGCGTGTTCCTGTCCCCGGCGCTGACGCTGTGGCGGGAAGCGGTGAGCGATTACCAGGCATTTTCTCCCGGCGCGGTGGAGGCGGGGGAATACATCCGGGACAACACGGAGGAACACTGCGTATTTCTGACAGGCACCCAACATCTGAACCCGGTGATTGCCCTGGCCGGACGCACCATTGTCTGCGGGCCGGACCTGTGGCTGTACTGGCACGGCTTTGATACCACCGAGCGCAAGCTGGAGATTGCGGCTTTTTACGCGGACCCGGAGGGAAATGCCGGCATTTTGGAGAAATATGACGTGGACTATATCTATGTCAGCAGCTACGAACGGGCGGATTACCAGGTGAATCAGGCGGAACTGAACCGGCTGTATGAAGTTGTGTTTTCCAATGTGGAGTGTACCATTTACAAGGTGCCGGGGGAGTGAGCCATGGAAAGGATCTTGCGCTATTCCCTGGATCACCGGCGGCCCATTCGACTGATTTTCCAGCGGGAGGGCGCGTTGCAGCAGCGCAATGTGCAGGTGCTGGCCCTGGAGGCCGGCCGGGTGCGCCTGCTTTCCCGTCGGCCGCGGGAGGAATGGGAAATGCCCCTGACGGACGTTTTGGGAGCGGATTATGCCCGAGGAGACGAAGGGCAGGGAGAAGGATAAGGAGGAATCCGGATGGTAAATCTGGTGCGTGGCGCGGGGACGGGGGTACCGCTGGGGGATGTGACGCCTCTGCTGCTGCCCTGGGCGCGGGACCCTTGGGGCGCGCTACGCCCGCCCGTGTCTGTGGAAGCCATGCGCCTGAGCGCCGAGCTGGCGGCGGCCACCTATCACATGGACATCGAGCCCTGGGTACAGGCAGGGTGGCGGGATGTGACCATCCAGGTGGACAATGACCTGCTGACGGATTTCTTGCCCCGGCGGCACAGCGGCGCCGTATCCCGGCTAACGGCCAACTGGCGCATGCGGCGGGTCCGTGCCAAGCTGCGCCAACGTAACCCCATTGGGCAGGTGGCTGGCGCCCTGCGGCAGATCAAGCAAAGCGATACCGGCAAGGTGCTGGTAATGATTCACCCCGCGCCCGGTGGCCGCTATGTGGTAGCGGTCAGCTTTATGGGCACGGGAAGCCGGTTCTACGATTGGTTCTCCAATTTTCGTATGAACAGCCAGGACGGCATCCACAAGGGCTTTTTGCAGCTGGCCCGGCAGTTTGAGGGGAACGAGGAGCGCATCCTGTTTCCGCAAACGGCCCGGGAGCTGGGCGTGGAAAAATGGACGCTGGGCAATATCCTGGAGGAGGCCACCCATCAAAAGAGCCGCTTCACCCTGTGGATTACCGGGCACAGCCAGGGCGGCGCGGTGATGCAGGTGTGGGTTTACCACAAAATGCTGGAGGATGGCGTGCTGCCCCAGAACCTCTTGGGCTATGGCTTTGCCAGCCCGTCCGCCATGGAGGGCCGGGCCATGCCCCGCCCGGAGGCTTACCCGCTGTATCATGTTCTGAATGGGGATGACCTGGTGCCGCGGATGGGGGCGCAGGTGCATCTGGGCGTTTGCCTGCTGTATCCCACCGATGCCGCTTTGCGCAGCGCCTGCTATGCCTGGCCCAGGGATACGGAATCTGTCCGGCGGCGCAAGGCGCTTTATCCGCTCTTGGTGAGCATGGTGGATACCCCCGCATGCATGGCCATGGTGTTGGCCTATTTGGATGCCCTGGCTACACATACCCCGGAGGAAATGTTCATTGGATTGGACATCCTGGGCATGGGCAAACGCCTGCCCCTGGGTCGCCTGCTGGCGGCGGCGGAAAGCCGCATGGAGCAACTGATCGGCTTTTTGCGCAGGCATATTGTGGCTGCCTACGCCAGTATCACGGGAAGCCCCATGGACGGTGAACGGGTGGCGCAAAACAAGGCGCGGATCCTTCAACTCATGGACGAAATGGGCGTACGTGGCTTTGCGTCGGCGCTTTCGGAATGGATGAGCTGGCCCCATAGCATGCAGGTGGAGAAAAACGGCATGCAGGGCGCCTACGTATATATTGCCCGGCTGTGCGCGGAGCGTATGCGTCCCTTTATCTGGGAGGGAGGCGCACGGCCGCGGCGGCGCTATGCCGACGCCTGGGAAGATGGCGGCGAATTGCTGGTGCGGCGCAGGCTGCCAGGGCTGCGCCGGGTTCGCGGGGCGAAGCGCTTCTCGCACCTGCGGCCTTCCCGTGGGCAGAACGCCCAAAGCGTGGAGCGGAAGGAGCGCATCCTATGACAGACCTGGTATTGCTCTTGCTTTTGCTTACGAATACGGCTTCTTTTCTCCTGATGGGCGAGGACAAACGCCGGGCTCAGCGGGGGAAGTGGCGGATTCCCGAACGCACGCTGTTTCTGTCCGCGGCGCTCTTTGGCGGCTTGGGTGGCGTGCTGGGCATGCATATTTTTCATCACAAGACAAGGCACCTGCGCTTTCGCCTGGGCTTTCCGGCACTGCTCCTTGTACAGGTCGTGCTGGTGGGCCTGTGGGCCTGGCAGCAGCTGGGACGGTAGGACGGAGGAAACACTGTGACCCTGATCCCTGAACAAAACCAGGCCCCTCTGGCGGACCGCATGCGCCCGCGCACCCTGGATGAATTTATCGGCCAGCGGCATCTGGTGGGGGAAGGCCGGCTGTTGCGCCGGGCCATTGAGGCGGACCGGCTGACTTCCTCCATCTTTTACGGGCCGCCAGGATGTGGAAAAACCACGCTGGCTTCCATTATTGCCCGGGCAACCAGCGCCGCCTTTGTGCAGCTGAACGCGGTAACCAGCGGCGTGGCCGATGTCCGCGATGTGCTGAAGGCGGCCAAGGAACGCCGCATGCTCACCGGACAGGCAACGTATCTGCTGCTGGACGAGTGCCACCGCTGGAGCAAAGCGCAGAGCGACAGCATCCTCCCGGCCATTGAGGAGGGAACCATTCGCTTCATCGGCTCCACCACGGAAAATCCCATGGTGGCCATGACGCCGGCGATTGTGAGCCGGTGCCGGGTCTTTCAGTTTTTCCCCTTGACGGAGGCGGATGTCATGAGCGCCATGGGCCGCGCCCTGGCGGACCCGGAGCGCGGCTTTGGCAAGCTGGCGGTGGACATGGCGCCTGAGGCCATGCGCCATATTGCGCATGTGGCCAATGGAGATGTGCGTATGGCCCTGGGCGCAGTGGAATTGGCGGTGCTTACCACTCCCGCTGGAGCGGACGGGAAAATCCATGTGGATCTGGCCGTGGCGGAGGAAAGCATCCAGAAGCCCATGCTCCGCTGCGATGAGAGCCTGTACTACGACATGCTCAGCGCCTTTTGCAAATCCCTGCGGGGTTCGGACAGCGACGCGGCGCTGGCTTGGTTTGCGCGGCTGCTCTATGCGGGGGTGGACCCCCGGCTGATTATGCGGCGGGTACTGGCCCATGCCAGCGAGGATGTGGGCATGGCCAACCCGATTGCGATGCTACAGGCGGCTGCGGCGGCCCAGGACCTGGAGTTCATGGGTATGCCCGAGGCGCGGCTCCCCATGGCCCAGGCGATCATCGCCGTGTGCGAAAGCCCCAAGTCCAACAGCGTCAGCGCGGCGGTGGACGCAGCCTTGGCCGACGCCGCCAAGGGCGGCTTTGGCCCGGTGCCCCTGCATTTGCGGGATACCCACTACGCCGGGAGCGACCGCCTGGGCAGCGGCAAGGGATACCTCTATCCCCATGATTTTCCGGGGCACTGGGTGCGGCAGGAATACATGCCCCCGGAGGTGCGCGGACGCACCTATTACCATCCCACAGAAATGGGTCATGAGGATGTGATCCGCAAAAATCATCAGGTGCGGGAGGGGCGAAAGGGTTGAAGCGGCAAAAAAACCTGGAAGTGAAAAAGGCCACCATCCTGGCCATGGTGGTCAACAGTTTACAGATCCTGATGGTGGGGGTCATTGTGCTGTACATGTACATGACCCCCGGGGACATTGCGGACCTTCCGCTGGCGCGGGCACTGGTGGCGGTGGCGGCGGCAGTGGTGATCTGGGGTGGCGTGATTGATATACGCGACGCGCTGGACAGCCGGAAGCTGCTGCAGCAGCTGGACGACATGGACCAGACCATCGAGGCCCAGGAGGACCTGAACATCACTCTGCGGGCACAGCGGCATGACTTCCTCAACCACCTGCAGGTGGTGTACAGCCTGATTGAGATGAAGGAATACAAGGAGGCCAACGACTACATCGAGCGGGTGTATGGCAGCATTGCCTCTGTGGGAAAGGTGCTGCGTACGGCAAATCCAGCCATTAACGCCCTGCTGCAGGTCAAGCTCGGCGTTTGCGAAAAGGCTGGCATCCAGGTCAAGCTGGATATCCGCTCCGCGTGGAAGGATTTGTCCATTCCCGGGTGGGAGATGTGCAAGGTGCTGGGAAACCTGCTGGACAATGCCATCGACGCCTTGCAGGAGGTATCCGACCGGCGGCTGACCCTGACGCTCACCGAGGATTTGAAGGCTTTCCGCTTCAGCGTGAAGAACAGCGGGCCCATGATTCCGGTAAAGCTCCAGGCCAGCATTTTTCAGCCGGGCATTACCACCAAGGCTGCGGGCCATGGCATGGGATTGTTCATCGTCCGGCGCACGGTTCAGGAATGGGGCGGAGATATCCGTCTGATAAGCGATGCCAAGGAAACGGAATTCTCCGGCTTTATTCCCCGGGAAGTGAAGCCGCAGGATAAGACCAAGAAGGAAAAGCGGTAATGGCGGCCGCTTCTAGCTGCACGAAAAAACTACCTGACACAGATGGACGAAAGGGAGCGATACGAATGAAACACTTATGGGAAATGACGCTGGATGAGCTGCTGAACCCGCAAGGACATGCGTGCTCCTGTGGACGGGTGCACCGCTGCGGGTTGAAAATGCTGCGGGTGGGGAAAGGCGCGGTGGATGCGCTCCCGGAGGCCCTGGCGGCCACGCAGGTGCAGCGGCCTTTCGTGGTGGCCGACGCCCATACGTATCAGGCGGCGGGGCAGAAGGTGGAGGAGGTGCTGCAGGCCGCGGGCATCCCGTATACCCTGTACCGTCTGCCGGGGGACAAGCGCATTGAGCCGGACGAATGGGCGATGGGGAGCCTGACCATGGGCTTTGATCCCCGCTGCGACGGCATATTGGCGGTGGGCAGCGGCGTGATCAACGATTGCTGCAAGGTGCTGGCCCATGCCTGCGGCTTGCCTTCGCTGGTGGTGTGCACAGCTCCTTCCATGGATGGCTATGCTTCCAATTCCTCTTCCATGGTGGTGCGCCGGGTAAAGGAAAGCCTGTATAACGCATGCCCGCAGGCCATTCTGGCGGACACGGACGTGCTAAAGACGGCGCCGGAAGTGATGCTGCAGGCGGGGCTGGGAGACATGCTGGCCAAGTATGTCTCCGTGTGCGAGTGGCGCATCAGCCACTTGGTGGCCGGGGATGCGTATTGTGAGGAAATCGCGGGACTGGTGCGCGCGTCCTTACGGAAAATTGTGGAGCATGCCGAAGGGCTGATGCGCCGGGAGGACGCGGCCCTGGAAGCGGTGATCGAGGGGCTGGTGCTCTCCGGCGTGGCCATGGCCTTTGCGGAAATCAGCCGTCCCGCAAGCGGCCTGGAGCATTATTTTTCCCATATGTGGGAGATGAAGGCCCTGCGGGAGGGAACCGCCGGGGATCTCCATGGCATTCAGGTGGGTGTGGGTACGCTGCTGACCCTGTGGATCTATGAGCATCTGCTGAACTTTGACACCGTTGACCGGGTGAAAGCGGAAAGGGCCATGGCTGCCTTTGACCCTGTGGCGTGGGAAGCCCGGTGCCGGCAGATTTTCGGCCCCATTGCGCCGCAGATCATCGCCTTAGAGGCAAAGGCGCACAAGAACGATCCCCAGCGGCATGGGGAGCGGCTGGAGAAGCTCTGTGCTTACTGGCCACAGATCCGGCAGATCATCGCGGAGGAGCTGCCGCCACGGGAAAAGATCTATGCGCTGATGCAGCATGCGGGGATGCCCCTGTCTCCGCGGGACTTGGGCTTAACAGGCGCGGATACCGCGCAGGCACTGGTGGGGAGCCGGGACATCCGGGATAAGTACCTCACCAGCAGCATGCTGTGGGATCTGGGCCTGCTGGAGCAGGCGGCGAAGGAACTGCAAACCATGGTGGATGCAGGCCGCCTATAAATCAACTGCTTGTTTCGGAAAGGATGTGTGTGTGATGGATGCATTGACTTGCTTGAAGACCCGGCGCAGCATCCGGGCTTATGAGGACCGCCAGGTGGACGAAGCGCTGCTGGCCCAGGTGCTGGAGGCGGGCATGTACGCGCCCACCGGTATGGGGCGTCAGTCGCCCAAGATGGTGGTCGTGCAGGACCGGGCAACCCGTGACCAGCTCAGCCGCATGAATGCGGCCGTGATGAACAGTACGGGCGATCCCTTCTATGGCGCGCCCACGGTGATTGTGGTTCTGGCGGACCCCGCTGTGGGAACCTGGCGTGAGGATGGCTCCCTGGTCATGGGCAACCTGATGAACGCTGCCCATGCGGTGGGATTGGGCTCCTGCTGGATTCATCGGGCCTATGAGGAGTTCCAGTCCGCGGAGGGCAAGGCGCTGCTGAAAAAGTGGGGCGTGCCGGAGAACTACGTGGGTGTGGGTCACTGCATCCTGGGCTATGCCAAGGGTGAAGCCAGGCCGCCCGAGGAGCGCAAGGCGGATTATGTGGTGCGTGTTTGACCTGATTTGCTGAGAGCACAAAGCGCGGGCGCCCTCCCTACCAAATGTTACAAGGCAGGGGATGAACGCCCGCGCTATTTTCGTTATGATATAGAGTGTGCTGTGTTACAGCCAGGCGAACAGCTTTCCCACGTACACCAGCACAAACAGCGTGCCCATGCTGCATAGGGTGGTCAGCACCACCTGGGAGGCGGCCAGCGGTCCATCTCCGCCCATGGCCTCCGCCATGGGATAGCTGCTGATGGCGCAGGGCGCGCCGAAGAGAATCAACATGACGCCCAACGCTTCATTCCGGAAGCCCAGCAATACCGCCAGCCCAAGCATGACCAGGGGAATGATGACCTGCTTGAGCAGTACGGTCCATACCAGTTCCGTGCGATTGTCCCGCACGCCCTGCCATTGCAGCGACGCGCCCAGTACCAGCAGCGACAGGGGGGAGGCCAGGCCACCTACTTGCCGCAGGGCAGAATCCACCACCGTGGGAAGCTGCAAATGGGTCAGCAGCATGATGCCGCCCAGTATGCAGCCGATGATAAGCGGATTGGTCACGATGCTCTTGAGCATCTCCAGGGGCCGAAGTCGCTTTTGCCCCGGGGAAGAGAGCGCAATCACCGCCAGAATGTTGTTCAGCGGGATGACAATGGGTAAGGCCAGGGAATACATGGCCAGGCCGCTTTCGCCAAACATGGCCTCCATCAGCGGTGCGCCCAGGGCTGCGAAGTTGGTGCGGAAAATACCCTGCACCATAACGCCGCGCTTTTGCGGATGCTTTTCAAACCGGGGAACGAACACCGCCGCCAGCAGGTAAATGCCCAAAAGCCCAAAGAACAGATAGGCCGCGTATCCCGCGTCCATGGAAACCCCGGAAGCCATATCGCGGATGTTATTGAACACCAATACGGGCAGAAACAGCTGAAAAATCAGCTTGTTGGTTTCCCGGGTGAGCTGCGCGCTCATCCATCCGATCCGGCGGAGGACCCATCCCAGGGCCAGCAGGAGAAAGAGCGGGAAAAGAATTTCAACGGTGATTTCCAGCTCGCGCATAGCAGCAGCCTCCTCAGCATAAACTAAATGAAAGGGAAGGTATGCGCTTCCCAAAGCGTAAGGAGAAAGTGGCACAGCCACTTTGAAAAAAAGCAAAGTTGGCCAACCGGCGGTATCCCTATCCGATATACGCCCCTGTGAGCAGAGGGGTGGCACCCCCTCAGCACCTTCCCAGCGCTTTTTCGACGGTCTGCGGGAACCTACGCGCTTCCCGGTCATGGCGCATTCCCATGCATCATGTTGAGTATACGCTTCTTTTGCGCTTTTGTCCATGCGGACGAGGTGTTGGGACGAGAAAAAGACAATTTGCCGCTGTTGCCTATGGACGCGGGAGCGTGAAAGTAATACACTGAAGAAGCACAAGGAGGTGCAAACCATGGAACAGGAAAAAATACAGTACGTATGTCCCAAATGTGGCTGCCAGCACTATGAACACGATCAATTCCAGGCCACGGGCGGAAATTTTGCGAAACTTTTTGACATTCAAAACAAGAAATTTGTCACCATATCCTGTGAGCAATGCGGATACACGGAGCTATACAAGCAACCGGAGGACCGCGCGATGAATGTGCTGGACTTCCTCCTGGGAGGTTAATGAAGAAAGAAGGGTAGCGTTTGACACAGCAGGAAACAAACATCAAGAAGATGATTCCCAGGTATGAGGGTACCCTGCGCAAGCATATTCTGCGTGTGCCCGAAGTGATACGGGAATGCAGCGGCATTGTTATCTTTGGCCGGCGGATCAAGTCCGTGGCTTTTACCACAGATCTGTGCATCGTGCGCAATATGGATGCGGACGCGGTGCTGGCGGTGTATCCGTTTACGCCCCAGCCCATTATTACCCAGGCGTTGCTTTTGGCGGCGGATATTCCCGTGTTTGCGGGAGTTGGGGGTGGATTGACCACTGGCAGGCGGGTAACCATGCTGGCCGGTTACGCGGAGGTACAAGGCGCCACCGCGGTGGTGATGAACGCGCCCACCAGCAATGAGATTCTGGCGGAGGTGGCCAAGGTGGTGGATATCCCCGCGATTATCACCATCGTGAACGACCATGTGGATTTCCAGAGCCGCGTGGAGGCGGGTGCGGCGATTTTCAATGTAGCGGCTGGCGCCAATACGCCTGAGCTGGTGCGGCAGATCCGCCGCGAGCTGCCGGAGTTTCCGGTCATCGCCACGGGCGGCCCCACCGAGGAGTCCATCCGTGAAACCATTCAGGCGGGGGCCAACGCTATCTCCTGGACGCCGCCGCCCACGGCAAGCCTTTTTAAGGATTCCATGGCTGCCTATCGGGAGAACAAGCCTCACCCCTGAAATGGATACCCGTCTTCCGCAGGAAGGAAGAAAGGGCCGCACAGTACTTCGCCGTGAAAAAGCGAAGCACCGTGCGGCCCTGTTTGATTACCGTAGCGGAAAGCTGGCCTCGTGGATTTTTCCATCGTCCACAAGTTCCACCTGACCTTCCGGACTCTTTTCCCCGTCCAGGGTGGTGAAGGGTACATCCCGGCGGCTTTGCAGATGCCAGGTGGTTTGCCCGATGCGCAGTGTAAGGGCAAAACCGTCCCATGCTTCGGGCAGGCGGGGACGCAGGGAGACCTTTGTCCCTTGCTTTTTGAATCCCAGCAGCTGCTCCAGAATAACGGTATACAGCCAGGCGGCGCTGCCGGTGTAGGCACTCCAGCCTCCGCGGCCCTGCTGCCCCTGGGCGGTGTAAATATCCCCCGCGGTGAAATAGGGTTCCAGGCGATAGCATTCCGCCTTTGCTTGGGTGTCGCTGTGGTGAATGGGCAGCGCTTCGCCAACCAGCGCCCAGGCAAGATCCGTCTGCCCCATTTCGGCCAGGGCCCAGATGAACCAGGGCAATGCGTGGGTATATTGCCCGCCGTTTTCCCGTACGCCGGGGAGGTAACCGCTGATGTATCCGGCGTCCACGTCCTCGGAAAAGGGCGGCGTGAGCAGCGCGGTGAGGCCCAGCTCGGGGCGGTGAAGGCGTTCCAGAGCGCTTTCCAGGGCTTGGGAGGAACGTTGGGGCAACGCGCCACCCAGTACGGCCCAGCACTGGCTGAGCAAATCAATTTGACATGCGGGGCTTTCATGGCTGCCCAGGACCCGCCCATCCGGATACCACGCCCGTACATACCATGCGCCGTCCCAGGCATGGGCCTCCAGCGCCTCCAGCACGCTGGCGCGGATTTGCCGCAGCTCCTGCGCGTCGGACGCTTCGCAGTAGGGAGCGAAGTCATCCAGCACGCGGCAAAGGAAGAACCCCAGGAATACGCTTTCCCCCTCCACGCGGTTCATGCCATCGTTCCAGTCTCCGCCTTCCATCAGCGGGATATGGCGCGGCCCGAAGCGCAGGCTGCGGATGGCCCGCAGGCAATGTTCCATCAGCGGGGCCGCATAGGCGGTGGGCGCGGCGAAGTGATACAGGTCGTGCTTTCCGGGGGGAATGTCCGCGCCCACCAGGAAGGGGGCGGAAGCCGCCAGCACCTCCACGTCCCCGGTGCGGCGGATGTACCACGCGGTCATGAAGGGCAGGAAAAGCCGGTCATCGGTGATCCGGGTGCGCACGCCGGCATGCCCGGGGTGCCACCAGTGCTGCACGTCGCCTGCCTCGTACTGCCGGGAGGCGCAGAGCAGCAGGTGACGGCGCACCTCCTCCGGGTTGGTGTAGATCAGTGCGGTCATGTCCTGCAGCTGGTCCCGGAAGCCGATGGCCCCGCCGGCCTGGTAGAGGCCGGCCCGCGCCCATAGCCGCGCTACCCGTACCTGATAGGGCAGGCATAGGTTTAGCATCAGGGACAGGCTTTCCCAGGGCACATGACAGGTGAAGGCACTGAGCTCGCCACTCCAGAAGCGCTGCACCTGCCGCTGCATGGCGCTGACACCCTCCCGACGGTAACGCTCCAGCAAGCCTTCTATTTCCTCGGGATCCCGGGCCAGGCCCGTTAAGTAGGTGAACGTGGCGCCTCCTTCCTTTTCCAGGGTGAAGGTGCGGGTAAGCACCGCCAGGTTGCCGCGGTCCGCGGCGCCGATTACGCAGGGCTCGGCACTGTCCGGCCGATGGTTTTTGGGCGGAGTCAATCCCCACGGGCGCTGCCCCCATAGGCCCTGGAAGGCTGCCGGGCTCATGCGGTGAGCTTCCGCCTCCTGCTCCAGGTCCGTAAGAAAGCCAAGGCAAGGCCAGCCGGGATTTACCGCCAGCACCATGCCGGGCAGAGGCGTCAAGCAGGTAAAGGGTTCCGCACGCCGGTCGGTGCCCATGACAAACCTGAGACATGCGTGCAGGCACAGGTGCCGAGCGGTATTGCCATGCACCCGTACCCGCAGCTGACGGCATCCTGCTTCCTGCTGCGGATCGGTAAAGCAGGTCCATTGCAACTCCAGGCCTTCTCCAAAGGCACGGTATACCGTAACCCCCGGGGAATGTACCACACGGCAGGTCATGGCTTGCCCGAATGGCAAGCGGGTGGGGGAGAACATCTCTCCCGTATCCAAATCCTCTACCACCAGAAACTCTCCGCCCTGGGGTGTCACGGGATCATTGACCCAGGGGGTCAGGCGGCGGCGATGGCTGTTGTCCCCGTAGGTAAACAGCAGCCCGCTTTCACAGCACAGGGTGCCAAAGCCCGGGCGGCACAGGTAATTGCACCATGGAGCCGGTGTATTCCGGTCCGTGGTGAGGCGGATCACATAGGCGCCTTCGTCGGCCAGGAAACCTCCGTAACCATTGAAAAAGTGAAGCTCCTCCGGCGGCAGTTCCGGGGCCGGCTTGGGTGGGCGCGGCGCCAGCGCTGTGGGCGTTACGGGAACGCGCAGGCTATCCAGCTGCTCCCGGATGGTGCCCAGCCGGTCGTCCAGGGAAAGGCTGGCGGCGGCATGCAGCAAGGCGTACCGCTGAGGAGTCAGGGTGGACTTGTCCATGATGGCCACGCCTTTTCCTCGTAAATCCCTTAGCGGGGAGGCATCCAGCGCTTGCTGGGCGGCATCCAGCAGGGAGCCGCCTTCCTCCAGCACGGCAATAGCCAGCTCCACCTGCATGCCCAGGGAGCGCTGCAGGGCGGTGAAGTGCAGCGCCAGCGGCAGCAGCGGGCTTTCCTCCCGGTTGAGGAACACCGCCAGCAGCGGACGGTCGCCGCTCAGGCCCATGGCCCACAGCTCTTCCAGGGGGAGAGAGATGGGCGTGCCCACGCCCTGGTGGGGCTGATGCAGCCACTGCACCGCGCCGGTGAGCTGTGTCAGCAAGGGTAGATGCTCCACGGGAATGCCCAGGCTGTTCAGCAACACTTGCTGCCGGAGCTGGGCCATACGCTGCCGCTGCATCAGCTGCGTCAGGTCCATGGAAAAATCCTCGGGATGGGGCGGCTGCTCCTGGAAACGGCAATAGGTGGCATATACCAGGCGTATCCGGCCGCGGCCGCCCAGGCGCACCGTACAGCGCAGCGAGGCGCAGGGATGAATGGGCGCGCCAAACAAACCCTGCTTGCCTTTTTCGCGCAAGGACCAGGGCTGCCAGGGCGAGCCGTTACGGCCCAGGAACGCCTCACGGTCTGTTTGCGCAAAGACCTCCATGTCCGAGGGCATGGCAAGCAGGTGGCACAGGTAGATGCAGGGCTCCTGGGGATCACGGCGGCGGCGGTGGGCCAGGATGCCGCTATCCCCGAAGGGAGCGGTTTCAATGAAAAGATCATGGTACGTGGGATGGGCCAGCTGCTCCATTTCCGGCGCCAGGGCCAGCTCAAAATAGTCCGCCACTTCCAGGGTTCGCTCCCGGGCAGAGAGATTTTCCAGCTCCAGTATGTGTATCTGGCATTGGTCCACCGGGTCCACAAAGCAGGTCAGGCGCATGCGCAGCTCCCGGTGCTCCCGGGTATACACCAGGCAACCGTCCTCCGCCCACACCTTGCCCGACAGGCGGGGATCAAAGGGTTCCCACAGGCGGCCGGACTCCAGAAGATAAAACTGTATGCCCTCCCGGCAGGATGGATCACGGGTAAAGCGGTTGATGAAAATGTTGTCATAGCCCATCACGCCCAGCCCGCCGGCGCTTTGGAGCAGGAAGGCCTTTCCGCCGCCCATGAGCGCTGCCTCCACCGGCAGGCGCAGGGGAGCAAGCGGCACCTGGGGCATTTGTGGCGCGGGAGCGGCTTCCCGCCGGGGCTTGGGCAGCGTGAGCGTTACCGGGCGATGGCGGTCCTCACGTTCCCGCAACAGCAGCAGGAAGGCGCGCACCTTGGGCATGCGGCAAAATGCCCGGCTTAGCGCGTCCCCGGTGAGGGCGTTGGCCACGGCGCACAGCAGCATCCCCTGGTGATGGGCCATGTGGCTGCGCACTATGCGTCCCTCCGGCACGCCGGTGCGCTGGGTGTCCAGATCAATGCTTTCCAGAAAGCCCTGGGGTGTGTCCAGGCCCAGGTTGTGCATGCGCTGGAGGGCGGCCATTGCCTGATCCGGATAGAGCGAGAGCGCCAGTGCCACCGCATAGGGCGCGAAAACCTTACCCTGTGCGTCCGGGTCCGCGGCTAGCGCCTCCAGGCCGAAGGCGCGGTATTGATAGTTCAGCTGCGGATCAAAGGCGTAGTATCCGCTTTCACTCATGCCCCATAGGCCATCCTTGCCTGCCTTGATGTGGCAGCGCACGGCGGCGGCGCAGGCATGGTGCAGCAGCGTTCCCGGAGTAAGGGGAAGAAGCAGCTGCGGCATCAGGTATTCAAAGAGCGTACCGCTCCAGCTCATCAGCAAGTGCTCCCTGCCCAGGGCCACACGGGTACGGCTTAACCGGCTGAAGTGCCTTAGCGGTACCTGCCGGGTACAAATGGCAACAAAAGAAAGTAGCCGGGCTTCGCTGGCCAGCAGATCATAGTGGCTGCCTTGGGGTTGTTCCTGGCGGGTATCGAAGCCCACAAAAAACAGCTGCGCCTGAGCATCGTACAGGGCGGCGAGATCTACTGCTTCAGCCAGGGCATCCATGCGGGCGGGGAGCTCCCGGTCGGCAGCGTCCAGCTCCGAAAGGTGCTGCCGCAGCAGCTGCGCCGCGGCCATAAGAAACGCCACATAGTTTCCGCTGTCCACTGAGGAGACATAGGGGGGGTCCAGAACCTCCAGGGTGTTCAGATCATACCAGTTGTACAGGTGACCCCGCCACTTGGGCAGTGCCTCCAGCGTTTCCACCGTGGCGCGAATGCGGGTTGCGGCCTGGTCCGCCTCCAGCAGGCCCATTTCCACCATGGCTATGGCGCTGAGCAGGTAAAGGCCGATATTGGTGGGTGATGTGCGCATGGCCGGTCCGCGCCAAGGCTCCAGCTGCACATTATCCGGAGGCAGGTGATGGGTATCGGGGCCCACGCTGCTTTCAAAAAAGCGCCAGGTGTTTTGCGCAAGATCCGTTAGCTGCTCCTGCTGCAATTCGTCAAAGGGAAAAATGGCACTCCTGGGTGCGTCCAGCCGGGGAAGAACCAGGGGAAAAAGGGCAAAGAGCGCGGCCAGGGGCAGCGAACTCCATTGCAGGGGGGCGGCCAGCAGGCAGGCGATCCCCAGCCCCAGCGCGCCGCCCCATTGGGGCCAGGGGCTCAGGAACAATCCATCATAGGGCGTAAGTTCTGCCTGGGCCGTGGGAAGCCAGTTCAGCCGTTTTTCATGGGAGACCGCCATACGCCACAGGGCGCGCAGGATCGCGTCCCCCTGCACAGCCAGGCGGGTGGGAAGCGTAATCAGGCCCATAAGGACGCCTGCCCAGTCCCTCCAGGTCCGGCAATGTATGCCTTTTGCGAGAGAGAGCAAAATCAGCAGCGCAAACAGGCCCGGGCGCGACGCCAGGGTGGCATAGAGCAACAGTCCTGCCAATCCCAGTGGCAGCATACTCCGACGAAGATTATCCCAGATTTTGTGCCGGGAAAGGCGCCCCAGGGGATTGCGGCGCACACCCTGAGGCGTGTGAATCCAGGGCAGCAGCCAGGGGAGCAGCTGCCAGTCGCCACGGGTCCAGCGATGCAGCCGTTGGAGCCAGCCCGCCCAGGTGGCCGGATTCCCGTCATACAGGCGCAGGGAACCATCCGCGGCGCAACCGGCCAATTCGCCTTCCAGCAGGTCATGGCTCAGCACCGTGTCCGGGAGAATCCAGTCCTGGGTAGCGTCCAGCAACGCTTCGGGCATATAGGCCCCTTTGCCCTGAAAGCTTCCCTGGCCGCATAACCGCTGGTAAAAGGGGCACTGGGTGCTGTTATAGGGGTCAACGCCGCCTTGGCCTCCCATAATCCAGCTGATGGATGTGCGCACGGTGGCCGGGTCGGTTTCCATGAGGGGTTGCACCAGGCTAACGCCCCGCCAACCCTCGGGGACACGGCGGCGCTCGGTCAGGGGATGACTCAGCGCGCCAATCAGGCTGCGGACGGTTTCCGGCGGGAGTTCCGTGTCCTGATCCAGGGTAACCACAAAGGCATAGCGCCGGTGAAGCTCGGAAGGCGCCATGCTGGCGTAATCATAGAGGTCGTCACAGTTACCGTGGACGATGAGCCGGTTCAGACTTTCCAGGTTGCCGCGCTTGCGCTCCCGGCCGATCCATGCGCCTTCGCCCTTGTCATAGGTGCGCCGGCGCTGCAGGTACAGGTAGCGGTGCTCCGGATCACTCTCCTGAAGGGCTTCCAGGGCGGAAGAAGCAGCGCGCAGGATCAGGTCATCCGACACCTGCTCGGCGGTGAGACTGTCTCCGAAATCTCCCAGGAGCATATATTCGATGTTGGGGTCGGGGTCAGCGTGGCACAGCTCGGACAGGCGGCCGATCATGTGCACGGCCTGTTCCGGGGTGGAAAGAAGCGTGGGAAGGACGACCAGGGTCCTTTGACTTTCCTTTAGAGCGGTGATATGCAGGCGCGGCAGCTCCCGGTTGGGTAACCAGCGCTGCAGGAATCCCTGCCCAAGCAGCCGCCAAAGCTCAGAAAAACATAGCCCCCACAGCGGCCAAAGCAGCCATGGCAACCGCAAGGGAATCATCATCAGCAGCCCAACGGCGATGCCCACCCAAAGCAGGCTCAGATAACAGCCGCGGCTGTGCCGGCGAAGGAAAAGCCGCACGGGGAACAGGCTGGCCCGGCGGATGCGCAGGCTCAGGTACAGCTGGCGCAATCCGGCATCCTCCAGCAAATAATATCCCACATGGTTATGGATACCATCGTCTTCCGATTCCTGGGCCAGCCGCACGGCGCCCAATGCTACACGCTCCTGGGCCATGTTCATCTGTTGGGCCAGGCGTGCCAGACGGGTTACATACATGCGCCGGCTGTCAAAATCCATGGCGGCGTACGTTCCGGAGGGATCTTCCAGAAAGCAACGGTGGAGGGGGTCGCAGGTTTCCAGAAATTCCGGCCAGGTGATTTTATCCAGGCCGCGGAGGCTGGTGATCAACGCGGCCAGCCACTGGCTGCGCTCCATCTGCCTTTCCTGTGCGCGGCGAACCAGCTCTCCGGCCTGTAAGCCCATTTGCTCCAGGCGAAGGTCCAATTCACGCAGGAGAGAAGCTGCCCCGCTGGCTTCCAGGGCGTGGGTCACCCCTGCGAAGGCTTCCGGGGAAAGACCCGCATGGTCGATACCGCGCAGAGGATCACCATGGGCGCGAAGCATGGACTGCGCAATCCGTTCTCCCCGCTGCTCTTCCTTCAGGGCCAGATAGGCGTCGGCGGCGGCCTGGGAGGTAAGCCGCAACAGCGTCAGGCGCAGTGCCTGAGGAAGCAGCTGCAACTCCTCCTCGGTCATGCCGGCGGTTTCTTGCCAGCATTGCAACAGGGAAGGCAACGCATGTGTACGCAGTTGACCGCGAAAAGCCAGCAGAATGCTGTCCGTAAAGGCGGTTAAGCGCAAACCGCCGCCTTTAAGGGCGGGAAGCGCGGGCGTACCCTGTAATTCCCTGTCCATGATGCCCAGCTGTTCTTCCACGGCCCGCCCATGGTCACGCAGCCACTGCAAGCCCGGTTCCCGGCTGGAGGAAGGCTGCAAGGCTTGCCGAAGCTGACGCATCAGGGCAGGGCGCAATCCGGGGGAGGGGTGCATACGCTTCCGCCCATGGAGCGCCAGGCCTACCCCCAAACGGGAGAGGTGGCTTTGCAGCTCCGCCTCACTGAGTACCGGTGCGCAAAGTGACAGCTTGCGCTCCTCTACCAGGCGGGCATGGCCTCCACGATAGGCCAGCAAGGTGAACAGGCACAGGGCCACAAGACCCACGGCAGCGGAAATCCAAACGATCATAGGCGCTCCTTTGGCTGATGCAACACGTTTTTCAGCTTTAATTTGTACCAAAGGCTGGGAAACCATACCCATGAACCTTCAACCGTATAGCCTGTGAATCTTCCAAGGCCCGAAGCAAAGGCCTGACAATGATCTTTACTTCAATAAAAAAAGGCGCGCTCCCATGTGGGAACGCGCCTCGTGGATTGCGGGAAATTATTCGTCCTCCTCCTCATCCTTCTTGGCGGAGGCGATGATCTTCTCGGCCACGTTGGCAGGTACGTCTTCATACCGGGCAAACTCCATGGTAAAGGAACCACGGGCCTGGGTCATGGAGCGGAGATCCGTGGCATACTTGAACATTTCCGCCAGAGGAGCTTCCGCCTCCACCTGCTGCATGCCGTCCGCCTGGCTCATGCCGATGATGCGGCCGCGGCGCTTGTTCATGTCACCCATGATGTCGCCCATGTACTCGTCGGGTACGGTGACGGTTACATGCATGATGGGCTCCATCAGCACGGGATTGGCTTCCATGCAACCCTTCTTGTAGGCAATGCGGGCAGCGGTCTTGAAGGCCATTTCAGAGGAGTCCACAGGATGGTAGGAACCATCGTACAGCTTGGCATGCACACCCACCATGGGGAAGCCTGCCAGCACGCCGTGGGCCATGTTTTCACGCAGTCCCTTTTCCACGGAAGGAATGAAGTTGCGCGGTACCACGCCACCCACTACGGCATCCTCAAACTCAAACTCCTGGCTGCCATCCCGGCAGGGGGAGAATTCGATCCACACATCGCCGAACTGGCCGTGGCCACCGGACTGCTTCTTGTGGCGCCCTTGCACCTTTACCACCTTGCGGATGGTCTCGCGGTAGGGAACCTTGGGCTCCTGGAGAATGGCGTTGGCGCCAAACTTGGACGCCAGCTTATTGCGCACCACATCCAGATGCATTTCGCCCTGGCCGGAGAGCAGGGTTTCGGTGGTTTCCACATTCTTTTCCAGGGTAATGGAAGGATCTTCTTCCATCAGGCGGGCCAGGCCGGAGAAAACCTTGTCCTCTTCGCCCTGCTTGGCGGCATAAACGGCCTTGCTCATGCAGGGTGCCGGGAAGGCCAGCACCGGGTACTGGATGGGGTTGTTGTAGTCGGCCAGGGTATCGCCGGTGGAGGTGTATTGCAGCTTGGCCAGGGCGCCCAGGTCGCCAGCGTGCAGGGTTTGCTTGGCAATCTGCTTCTTGCCCCGGAGAATATAGATGCCGGCGCTCTTTTCCGTCTTGTCCTTATTGACGTTGTAGAGGGTGGTGGAGCTGGTGAGCATACCGGAGAAAATGCGGAACAGGCTCAGCTTGCCCACGAAGGGGTCGGCAATGGTCTTGTAAATAAAGGCGGAGAAAGGTTGATCGTCTTTGCAGACGCGCTTCTGTGCCTCACCGGTGCGGGGATTGAAGCCATCATGCTCAATGCCGTCATGGGCGGGGGAGGGCAGGTATTTGGCCATGAGATCCATCATGCGGGCAATGCCAACGCCAGTGAGCGCGGAGACGGCGCACACGGGAACAATGCTCCCATCCTTCATGCCCTTCCGGAAGCCCAGCAGAATCTCGTCGTAATTCAGCTCACCCTCGTCCAGGTATTTCATCATCAGGTCATCGTCAGCGGCGGCAGCCTGCTCGGTAAGATACTCAAAGGCCCGGTCTACCTTCTCCTTCATGGAGTCGGGCATGGGCACTTCGGTGCTCTTCTTATAGGCGCCTTCATAGGCTTTCTTTTCCAATACATTGACCACGCCGCGGAAATCCGGGCCTTCGCCAATGGGCATGAGCACGGGCACCACACAGCTGCCATGGCGGTCCCGCAGCTGCTGCGTGACCTTATCAAAGTTTGCGTGTTCACGGTCCATCTGATTGATGACAAACATCCGGCCTACGCCGCTCTTTACAGCGTGCTTGAAGGCCTTCTCCGCACCCACGTTGAAGCCGGTAACGCCGCTGACCACGATGCAGGCGGTTTCCACTACCCGCAGCGGGCCAACCATTTCACCGATAAAATCAAAGTAACCGGGTACATCGATGATGTTGAGCATCTTGTCATTCCAGTCAATGGGGGCACAGGCAGCGCTCACGGAGCACTTGCGGCGAATTTCTTCGGGCTCGAAGTCCGTGGTGGTGGTTCCGTCTTCCACTTTGCCTTGACGGTCAATAATGCCGGCAGCGTAGAGCATTGCCTCCGTAAGGGTGGTTTTGCCCTCGCCGCCATGACCCATGAGGGCGATATTCCGAATGTTACTGGTCAAATAATCCGCCATGATCGTTGCCTCCCTCTAGATTTGAAGATTTTCGTATTTGTGCGGATGCCTTTCGCGTGGCAAAGTATCCGCGTAGCCAATATCTGCCTAGCATTATAGCAGAAAAGTCACAAAAAGAAAAGCCTTGTCTTTGGGCAAGGCGATTCTTTGGCAAGTTTTTACGAAATGAATCTGGTAAATTTGGGTTTTATCGGGCCGTTTCGTCCATATCCGGCAAATGCAGCAGACGTTCCATTTGCGGGAGAATATGCAGGGGATCGCCGCTGGTAAGCAGCTCCACGCGGCCGGGGGATGGCGCTTCACGGCACAGGCCTCGCTGCTCCAGCACCCGGTGGAGCTGCCGCACGGTGCCTGCGTTGCCGTCCAGCAGGGCCGTTTCCGGCGGAAGCATACGGCGCAGCACGGGACGGAGAAAAACATAGTGGGTGCAGCCAAGCACCACGGCGTCCAGGGGCGCGTCCCGATAGGGCTGCAACAGGGCGGAGAGGTAATTGCGCACCTCCGGGCCGTCCAATTCGCCTTCCTCCACCAGCTCCATCAGGCCTGGGCAGGGCAGGGGGGAAGCGCCTTCGCCGTAACGCTCCATCAGCGCCTGAAATTTGGGCAACCGCAGGGTGAGGGGCGTGGCCATGACCAGAATGCGCCCGCCATGGCGAAGTTCGGACGCGGGTTTCAGCGCCGGTTCCATGCCGATAATCGGCAGGCTCAGTTCCGCGCGCAGGGTGGCGGCTGCCACGCTGGTGGCGGTGTTGCAGGCGATGAGAACCGCCTTGACCTGCCGCTCCATTAGCAGCGCCATTACCTGACGCACCCGGTCCATCACTTCCGACGGAGGTTTGGTGCCATAGGGGGCGTGCGCCGTATCCCCATAATAAATGATGTTTTCCCCGGGCAGCTGCGCGCGGAGCTCCCGCAGCACGCTGATACCGCCCATACCGCTGTCAAAAACGCCCACAGGGCATTCCCGCGAAGCAGTTTGCCAGGTTTCCATACCGTCCTCCAATTTCTGTTATGCGTAACATGATTTACAAACTATCGAAAAATGTCTGGGGAGGCGCCGGAAGGGCCGCAGTCCCTCCGGCTTCGATTCGTGTCTCCCGGCTTGGCCGGCGGATGGTTGGCTTTTCAATGGCAAATCCAAGCCGTTTCGCGGCCGAGCGCCTTGCTGGGTTGTTGATTTTGTTTGCAAAATCAATGCCTTACAACTTCGGGCGGCCGCTGCTTGACCGAAGTTGCTTCCGCGAAAAAGAGGCGAAAGTCGCTTTCCGATACGCTGAATTATTATAGTCCCACGAAAATGAAAATGCAACTCAGAGCGTATCCAGCCAGGAGAGCTGACTGGGCTGGCGGGCAAACATTTCCCGGTTGATTTGCGGAAAGGACCATGCCAGGCCCAGCTGCTGGCAAAGCGCCCGATAGCGGCGCGCAAGCGTCTCCGCCTCCCGGGCGGGGCATTCGTACTGATTGCCGAAACGGCGGAGGTATGCCTCCTTCACCCCTGGAAAGTCACGGTCCAGGGCCTTGAAGTAATATTCCCGGTTGCCGCTTCGCAGAGTCATGCCAAAGAAACAGACGGCATACCGGCCGCCGGCTTCCCGCGTGCGCACCAGCAGCGACTCCAGATTTTCCCAGTCGTCCGTGAGATAGGGCAGCACGGGATTGAGCCAGATGCCTGCGTAGACGCCCGCCTCCGAAAGGGTGTGCAAGGCCTCCAGCCGCTGGGAGGTGGGGGAGACATTGGGTTCGATTTTCCGGCACAGCCCGTCGTCGGCACAGGTAAGCGTGATACAGGCGCGTACCGGAGCGCTTCGGGATAACGCGGCAAGCAGTTCCGCATCCCGGGCGCATAGCGCCGCCTTGGTGGTAAAGCTGGCGCCAAATCCGTAACGCCGGAATAGCGTCAACGCGCCCTGCGTGACTTTCTGGGTCGCCTCGTGGGGATTGTAAGGATCGCTCATGGCGCCCATGGTTACGATGCCCGGACGGCGCTTAGCGCGCAGTTCCTTCTCCAGCAGCGTCAGGGCGTCCGCCTTTACCCGCACCCGGTCGAACTCCGTCAGCCGGTAACACAGGGAACGGGAATCGCAGTAAATACAGCCGTGGCAACAGCCGCGGTAGAGGTTCATATTGTAATCCGCGTAAAAAAAGTCTGTCATGGAAGGGCGCAGCGGCGTCAGGAGCTGCCGGGCGGGTACGGTGTCCATGACCATGCCTCCTTAGGGCTTGTGGTAAGGGACGAGGGACAGGACGCGCTCCACGGCACGGCTGCAATCCGCTTCCAGGTCCGGCGCAGGCTCGACGCCGCCCAATATTACATGAAGAAAAAATTCATGGGTGCCGTTGTTGCCGGTCACCGGGCTGCAGGTAACCTGGCGGACCGCCGTGCCGGGCTGCGCGTTCAGGTCGCGGATCAGCCCCCGCAGGGTGGGCAGATAGGCGTCCGGGGAGAGTATGCCGGTGCGCCGGGCCTCCATATCCTCGGTTTCAAAGAGCGGCTTTACCAGGCATAGCAGCTCGCCGCGGCCGTGCATAACGCGGGAGAAGGCCGGGACGCCCTTGCGCAGGCTCAGGTAGCTTAAATCCACGCTGGCCAGATCCGGCGTAGGGTCCAGGGAAAGCAGCCTGTCGTCGCTGATATTTGTGCGTTCCAGGTTCACGACCCGCGGGTCTTGCCGGAGGGAACCCGCCAGCTGACCGAAGCCTACCTCCACGGCGTACACCAGCGCCGCACCGTGCTTGAGAAAGCAATCCGTGAAGCCGCCGGTGCATGCGCCCGCGTCAATACAAACGCGGCGCTCCACCGTAACCTGAAAGTCACGGATGGCCCCTGCCAGCTTCCATCCGCCTTTGCTGATATAGGGCGCGTGCAGGCCGCGCACCGACAGGGGAAGCGCGGGATCGACCTTCGCGGCGGACGAAGTGACGCGCTGCCCGCCCACATATACTTGTCCGCCCAGCAGATAGGGAGCGGCTTCTTCCTTGCTGTGGAAAAAGCCCTCCTCCACAAGACGGCTCAGCAAGGTTACTTTTTTGACTTTCCCAGGCATAAGCAGCCTCCTTGACAAGAACAGATTCCTTCTCAAACATTATAGCATGTTTACCCGGGAAAACAAAAGGACTGTTGGAAATGAGATGCTGCTTGCAACGGGACGATCGGTAGGAAGCGGCGCTGCCACTGGCGGCTCCAGAGACCGAAGAAAAACAGACGACGGTTTGATGCTAATAAAATATGAAGAAATGTGAACACAAAATGAGCAGCCATAGGCATTTCAAGGGATAGAAGGGGGAATCCAAAACATATTTGTAAACAAAGTAACAAAGAAAAGCAGACCAAAGTATAGTATTTGGCGTGAAACGTGCCGGAATTGAGAAAAAATCAAAAAAGAATCATGTAACAGTTCATAGCGGTAGACTGCGGTATGGAAAATTCGCATGCAGCAGAGGGACCGGGGCGGTAGAAAGCCTTCCTAAGGCTGGAAAGGCGAAAAGACAGAAAACAGCTCCAATAGATAATGAAGAAACTCTGCCAATTTTGATATTTTCCGGCTATGAATTCCTTTGGAAGATTTCGGGAAGGCTGGAAAAGGGGGGAGCAAAAAAATGGGTGAAAAACCAAAGAACTTTGAAAAAATCCTGAAATGTAACCGACCGCGTAACCCTTGCATGGTACAATCTAGTTGTCAGATGGAAAAAGGGTCCGTAAATCGGATTTCTAAAAATAGGAGGTTGTATTTCATGAAAAAGATGTTCGCCTTGACGCTGGCCGCTATGATGCTGTTTGGTTCCGCTGCGATGGCTGCAACACCTACTGATCTAACAACGGAGCCGGCTCCTGTAGTTACTGAAGAAGTTACCGAGGCTCCTGCCCAGGAAGCGACCGAGGCCCCCGCTGAGGAAGCCACCGAAGCTCCTGCTGAGGAAGCCACCGAGGCCCCCGCTGAGGAAGCCACCGAGGCTCCTGCCCAGGAAGTTACCGAAGCCCCTGCTGAGGAAGCCACCGAGGCTCCTGCCCAGGAAGTGACCGAGACCCCCGCTGAGGAAGTTACCGAAGCTCCTGCCCAGGAAGTGACTGAGACCCCCGCTGAGGAAGTTACCGAAACCCCCGAGGCGCCCGCTGTGGAGCGCAGCGTAAAGATTGGCCTGGTTTCCGGAAGCACCATTTATGATGGCGACCACGTAGGCCTCCGCGCGGAGCTTATCGGTTACGAAGATGTTGCCTATGCCATTCAGTGGCAGGTATGGAACGCTGAGACCCAGTCCTGGGATGACATTGCCGGCGCGGTGACCGACACCCTTTGGCTGGATGTTACGGAAAGCATGAACGGTTATCAATACCAGGTGCTGGTGACCATCCTCTAAAACAAACCGAAGTTCATTAAAAAATCCACAGAATCTTTACGGCCCGTTTCCTTAGGGAAGCGGGCCGAAGGAGAATAAAAGGTAAGGTTACAGGAACGGACCAAGGAAGAACAGGCAGGAATGCGGAAGCGCCATTGGCAGGAAAGAATGGAAAGGCTGGCCGCCTGTGGGACAAAGGGAAGATGCCGCCGGGCAAGCGAAGGCGGCCGTCAAACGGAGTCCGAAGGGTTTCCACGCTTCCGGCCGATCGGCAGAGAACTTCCCGGGCGGAACGCTTGCGGATACCCGGGCGGGACTCCTGCCGGAGGCGTCTTCAAAAAAATTCCGACACAAAGCAGGAAAACGACCTTGTAAGCGCAAATGCTTACATTTGACAAATTTGTGATTTCAAGTTGAAAAGAGCGGTGTATAACCGCAGATAATAAGCTGAGAGGGAGGCTTTCAGAGATGAAGAACCGGATCAAGAAGCTCATGCTGTGGGCGACTGTGCTGGCCATGCTGCTGATGGGAATGTCAGCGGCCCTGGCGGATACACAGTCCGCTACGTTTGTTTTGCAGGTGCGGCCCAAGCCGACGGAAGCGCCTGCTGCGACAGACGTGCCCGCCGCTCAGGCGCCTGCTACGGAAGCGCCTGCTACCAAGGCGTCTGCGACCAAAGCGCCTGAACTTACCTATGAGAAGGATGAAGTTGCTTCTCCGGTGAGAGCGACTTTCCAGAAGAATGCTGATGGTTCGTTGATTCTGGATGCCAACGGCGATCCGATTCCCGTCATTCCGGAGGGTGCAGAAGTTCCGGTGGCGTATCAGCGTGATGAAAACGGTCAGCTGGTCTTGGATGCCAATGGCGACCCCATTGTAACGGAAACGTTGCCTGCCGGCTCCAGCATGATTGCTTCCATTTACGATCAGTTGGATCCAGATCGCCGCATTGACATCTACGTGAGTTATGAGGGCGAGGAACTGGACTTCGGTGTGGAGGCTACGCTGACGGCGGTTCCCAAGGGATATGAAGCTGTAATATATACACTTCAGTGGCAGACCAGCAAGGATGACGTTACCTGGGAGGACATTCCTGGAGCAACGGAGGCCCAGTACACCGTGACGGTCACGGAAGAAAACTACATGGATTACTGGCGCGTTCTCGTCATCATTGACGAAGCGCAGTAAGCAGGGCGACCATCAAACGTGAGGAGGACGGTAACCATGAAGGGAAGCTTGCGTAGGGCGCTGGCGTTGCTGGTAGCGATCATGATGGTCTCTACCTGCATGCCGCTGACTGCACTGGCTGAGATCATCGAAGCCAGTGGGTCAGTGCAGCCGTTCCGTGTGATACAACCGGATCAGGGCGTATACGTTACCTTCGAGTTCTATAATGGGGACGAGAAGGTGGATACGCAGATCGTGACAAACGGAGATACCTTGTATGCCCCGGCTAGCCCGACGCGGGAAGGGTACAAGTTTGTTGGTTGGGAAGAAAACGGCCAGCTGTTCACGGACTTTGGTGTAGTCAGTGGATACGAAGCGGCGGAGAGCAAACGTCTTGATGCTGCCTTTGAGGAAGTACATTACGTGTTTTTCTTGAACGAGGCAGGCAGCGTGTGCGCCACAAAGGAAGGCATCGAAGGCGCTGTCGTTACGACAGACGATGTGACTTTCTCTACGGCCGCGGATGAAGGTATTGCTGGCTGGTACTATGATGCGGCCCTCCAGCAGCCTGCGGGTGCGTCTGTGAGCGTACAGAATACGAATATCACGCTGTACCCGAAGGTAGAAAAAGGCTATTGGCTCACCTTTAAGTCTGATGGCGGCAGTTATATCAATCCTGTGTTTGTAGCTCCTGGCACAGTGACGGTGCAACCTGAGACTCCCACCAGGGCTGGTTACACTTTCCAGGGATGGTATAACGGCGATCAACCGTTCCAGTTCGGCAAAGAATTGACCGCGAGCCTGGAATTGACGGCCCGCTGGCAGGGACAGAATGTTCGCTACAAAGTTTTCCACTGGTGGGAGAACGCTAACAACGATGAATATTCTTTCCATGAAAGCAGCGATGCAACTGGTACAGCAGGCACGATGACAGCTGCTACTGCGAAGTCCTATGAAGGATTTACCGCGAAAGCTGTTTCGCAGCAGGTCATTGAAGGCGACGGAACCACCATCGTAAATATTTACTACGATCGTATAGAGTATTCTGTAAAATTCTATGAGAAGCCTTCCTGGTGGTCGTCATGGAGTGAAATAGAGGACCTCCGCATTACTGCCAAGTACGGTGCGGACATTGCCGATCAGTGGCCGTCTGACTACGCCAGGATTTGGCACACTTGGAATGAAACAGCATATCAATCCGGCATTAGTACCATGCCTTTGAACGGCGTTTCATTTAAGTACGTAGAGCAAAGTGGCAACTATACGATGCGTCTCTACTACTATACAGAAGTCCTCCAAGGTGAGACAGGGACAAAACAATATAATGGAAAATGGTACGATCTTGATCATACCGATGAGTTCAGGAGTAGCAACACAGGTTGGTCCACTACGAAGGAAGACCACTATGACATTACTGGATTCACCTATACGGGCAACTTGGCGGATGGCTCTGCTTTCCAAAAAGAGACTAACAACATTTATTCTGTGACGTTCTACTATAACCGCAATTCGTACAATGTGAGCTTTGTGAATGGTGGTGCGGTAGAACAAACAATCTCCAAGCAATATCAAGCGGATATTAGCGAAATCAGCTATACTCCGGAACGGCCCGAAGCTGTACCGGCTAGCTATGAATTCAAGGGGTGGTATGACAACTCTGAATTTGCAGGTGTTCCCTACGTATTTGAGGGTACGATGCCTGCCTATGGCATCATCGTTTACGCAAAGTGGGCTCCCCCGGAAGTAATTGCTACGGTTCATCTTACGATGGCAGGTACGGGCGAAACGAAAACGTATGATGTTCCCTACGGCACAAAGATTGACGAAGAAAATCTGCCTGAGGTTACGATTCCGGAAGGCTATACCTGGCATGGATGGGCGACCAAGGTAGGAGAGGTATACACGCCTTTCAACTTCGACACGGTAATTATTGAGGATATCACGCTGTATCCATATTACACCAGTAACGCATCCTTTAGCGTAGTGTATGACGTTAATGGTGGTTCTGGGACGGTTGTTGACGAAAAGCGGTATGCTGACCGCGTATATGCTGACGTTCAGTATATAGCGGAATTGGCTGCTCCCGCGAATCAGGTCTTCCTAGGTTGGAATACCGCTGCGGATGGCAGTGGAGATATGTACCAGCCTGGCGATAAGCTGTTGATTGCAGCGGAAGATGCCAATGCGGCTGGGGAGATTACCCTGTACGCTCAGTGGGGTGGTCAGGCGGGAACTGTGGAACTGACCTACCATGCCAACTTTACCGAAGCGGCACCTGCCACGAAGAAAGAAACCCAGCTCATCAATAACGGCGTAATTACCGTTAGCAGCTATAAGGCGACGGGGCTTTCTGAACGCGCGGGATATGAGTTCATCGGCTGGAACACGGCAGCGGACGGTACAGGTACGGACTTTGCTGCTGGCGAGAGCGTACGCGTGAACGATAAGAGCGCTGCAGAAGCAAATCATTTGTATGCCCAGTGGCAGGTTCCTGCAGATAACCTGTACTGGATCAAGGTCAACATCTACGCAGGCAATAAGGGTAATGCTGTACTGATCAGTTCTCGCGAGAATAATGCGCTGTCCTGGGACGGGCTCAACACGTACTATGACATGCAGCATTATCAGGTCGCCAATGCGTTCTGGGAGGATACGCTCTTTACCAGCAACAGCGATCTGTACACGCATCAGTGGACGCCTTCGCAGCCCAATGCTGTTATGACGGCGGATCAGGGTACGCACGTGTTGGATATTTACCTCCGGGAGGATGCGCCTGTAATCATAAGCATCACCTACGACGCAAACGGAGGACAAAATCCGCCGGCTGCCCATGAGGGTATGAAGGGCGACCAGTACAATATTGCTTTCGACGACGGAATGACCCGGGAGAATTATGAGTTCACCGGATGGAATACGCAAGCGGATGGTACGGGCATCTCTTACGCACCGGGCCAGGAGATTGTTCTGGAAGCGGACATGACCCTGTATGCCCAGTGGGAGAAGAAGGTCGCTACCTATACGGTGCAACACTACATCCAGGTATTGGATGCTGAGGATAAGCTCCAATATGAACTGGAAGACGAAGAATCGTTTACTGTGGATGTGGGTACGTCCGTCAATGATGAATTGATCAATGCTCTGAAGAAGAGCAATTTGACGGATGCTGATGATGGCATTGGCAGCCCGGCTTATGCCGATGGATTGTACCATTACGTCTATGAGAGGAACGAGGCAGAGCTGGCTGTTGATGGACAGATTACGTCGGATGCTGATGTAATCAAGCTCTACTATCAGCGCGAGCTTACACGGACTGTATTCGACGATGGCGTCGTAAGCGCGGAAGATGCCTATGAGGATGATCCCAATGAAATTCGGCAGGGCGTCATCACCGTGGAGACCCATTATGTGGGTGGTTCCAAGGACGGTACGGTAAATACGGATAAGGTCTACTTCAAGTTTAACAAGAGCGAGATGGTAGACCTGAAGATCGCGGTGAATTCGGACGAGTATATACTCAACACGATTACCGCCGATCTGAGTGGCGATAAAGGTTGGGACGGCACGGTTCTTGACAATGTATTGGGCAATAGCACCGTGCGTATCTACCTGACCCCCAAATACACACTGGAGTACTACAAGGTAGAAAACGGCGAGGAAACCAGGGTATATACCGATGTGGAGACCAAGACGTATACCCTTGCGCCGGAAACCACGGGTACACAGGCGTTTGTTCAGACAGAGTGTCCCACTAGCGCGACGCTGCAGCCTCTGCCTGAGGAAGAAGGGTATACCTGGAGCGGCTGGTATCAGGATGCCGGCTTGACTGGAGATACCTTGCCTGAAAACAGTGTGCAAAAGATCAATGACCTGGTTGAAGACACAACGGAGAAGGTCATCAAGCTCTACACGGGCAACAAGACGGCTAATGAATATCCTTACACCATTCATCACTACCTGTATGGGACGACGGTGAAGGTGGCTGAGGACACCACGGGAACGGCTGCCTTCGGTACGGATGTGACCGTGAACCCGGCTACGGAATTCCTGGCTGGCTTTGAAAAGGCTCAGGCCAAGAATAGCATCCCGGCTATGATTACCATCAAGGTGGATGGCAACGAGGCTACGGTTTACTATACCGTGCCGCTGACCCTCACTGCGGATGGCGCTTCCAAGACCTATGACGGCGATCCGCTGACCTGCGGTACGTTCACCGCGGATGGGCTGGTCAATGGCGATGAGGTAACGGACTTTGCCCTCAGCATGACTGCGGAATCCACCATTACGAATGTTGGCACGCAGTCCAATGTAATTGACGAAGCTACGGTTACGTATAAGGGCGAAGCTATTCCTTCCTATTATACGGTAACGTATGAACCTGGTACGCTGACGATCACTGCCGTCAGTGACGAAGTGGTTGTAACGATCACGGAGCACAGCGCGACGGAGACGTACGACGGGACGGAGAAGAGCGTGACCGGCTACACGGTAACGGACATCTCCAACGAGCTGTACACGGAAGATGATTTCACCTTCAACGGGACGGCGGAAGCGAAGGGAACCAATGAAGGCTTCTACCCGATGGAAGTGAAGGCGGAAGACTTCACGAACGATAACCCGAACTTCAGCAATGTGAAGTTTGTAATCGTGGACGGCGGCCTGACGATCGAGAAGCGCCCCGTAATGGTCACCGTAAACAACGAGACGTACAAGTACGACGGATACCTGAAGACGGTAGCCGATGACAACGGGCAAGAGTACACGGTAGAGGGCGAGAGCGAAGGCCGTGGCTTGCTGAACGGCGATGACATCAGCCTGAATGTGGTGTACGGCGTCTATGCCGACGAGGCGCAAAGCCTGGTGGGTCAGTATACTGCTGATGCCAAGGATGGATCTATCGTTATCAGCAACGCGAACGGCGACGTGACCAAGAACTATGCTGTGACAGTTGTTCCGGGATGGCTGGTCATTACGGATGGCACGGAGGACGATCCTGTTAATCCCGATGCGGTTCTGACGAAGACGCATCTGGCGGGTGTGTATGACCTGGGTGATGTGACCTTTACCATCACGGTGAAGAACATCTACAACGAGGCCAAGACCATCACGATCCGTGAGCAGCCTGGCGTAGAACTGATCGGTGCGGACGAGGAAGGCAAGATTGTCTACCAGGATGTTCCGGCAGGCGAACAGGTAACGGCGTACGCCAAGTACACGATTACCGAAGCTGATATTCTGGAAGGCACGTTCACGAACCATGTGACGGCGGAGTTCTCCGATGCTAAGACGTATACCAATGAAGATACGGTTGACATCGCGGATCTCGATACGACGCTGACGGTGGTGAAGAGCTCCGGCGTGCCGGAAGGTGGAACGGCGAGCCTGGGCGAGACGATCAACTACACGATCACGGTGACCAACGACGGTAACGTGTCGTACACCGGCGTGAAGGTAGTGGACGATCTGGCGGGCCTGAAGATCAATGAGGATACCCGGTATACGGTGAACGAGGATGGCACGGTAACGGTTGGCGATCTGGCGGTTGGCGAAACCGTAGTGATCACGGCGAGCTACGTAGTGACTTCCGACGACATCAAGGCCGGACACGTGCTGAACACGGTAACGGCTACGGGCGATTCCATCGACGACCCGAAGAACCCCGATAAACCCAAGACGCCGGAAGGCGAGGACGAGGAAGACGACGAGACGGACGACCTCGACACGACGCTGACGGTGACGAAGAGCTCCGACGTGGCGGAAGGCGCGACGGTGGGCCTGGGCGAGACGATCAACTACACGATCACGGTGAAGAATGACGGTAACGTACCGTACACCGGCGTGGTGGTAGAGGATTATCTGACGAACCTGGTCATCGACGAGAGTGCCCGTTACACGGTGAACGGAGATGGCACGGTAACAATCGGCAATCTGGCGGTTGGCGAGACCGTGACGATCACGGCGAGCTACGAGGTAACCTCGGACGACATTGAGGCGGGTCACGTGCTGAATACCGCGACGGCGGCAGGCGATCCCATTGACGATCCGAAGAACCCCGAGGAACCCCAGAAGCCGGAAGGCGAGGACGAGGAAGACGACGAGACGGACGACCTCGATACCACGCTGACGGTGGTGAAGACCTCCAATGTGCCGGAAGGCGCGACGGTAGGCCTGGGAGACACGATCATCTATACGTTCACGGTGACCAATGACGGCAACGTGCCGTATACCGGCGTGAGCGTAGTGGATGCGCTGGATGGCCTGAAGTTCACATCGAGTTCGCGCTATTGGGTGATCGAAGATAACACGGCCTATATTACTAAGCTGGCAGTGGGTGAGACCGTGTGGCTTGAGGCGAGCTACGTGGTGACCTCCGACGACATCAAGGCGGGCCATGTACTGAACATGGTGACGGCTACGGCTGATCCCATCGAGGATCCGAATGATCCCGAGAACCCGAAGAAGCCGGAAGGCAAGGACGAGGAAGACGACGAGACGGACGACCTCGACACCACGCTGACGGTAGTGAAGACTTCCGACGTGGCGGAAGGCGAAGTGGCGAAGGAAGGCCAGACCATTCATTACACCATTACCGTAACCAATGAGGGCAACGTGCCTTACACGGACGTAACGGTGATTGATGACATGGAAGGCCTGGTAATCGATGCAAACGACCGTTATACGGTGCAGGAAGATGGCACGGTAACGGTTGGCGGCCTGGCAGTTGGTGAAACTGTAACGATTACCGCATCCTACACTGTAACGGCGGATGACATCCTGGTGGGCACGGTAGTGAACGCCGCGACGGTCTCCGGCGATGATGTGGAGGATCCCAAGAACCCCGATGAACCCAAGACGCCCGAAGGTGGCGATGAGACGGAAGTAACCCTGGCCGTGGATGTGCCGGTAACGGTACACTGGGTGGATGGCGACCAATTCTATCGGCCGACGGCTGCGCTGACGGTACAGCTGATTGGTAACGATGGCGTGGTTATGGACGAAGTTGTGGTGGATCCGACCACCATGGGTACGGATTGGACCTACACCTTTGAGAACATGCCCACCCATGATGAAAACGGCGACCTGATCGTATACTCCGTGCTGGAGCCTGTGGCACCCGGCAATGGTCGGTACGATGTGACTTACAACGGACTTGAGGTAACGAACACCGCGTACGTCACCGTAACCTTTGTGGACTGGAACGGCGCAGTGCTTCAGAACGAACGGATTCTGGTTGGCGCAACCGGCACAGTACCTGAATCTCCGCGGCGCGTGGGGTACAACTTCACGCAGTGGAGCGGCGGTAGCTGGGAGAATGTAACCCGCGATCAAATCATCCACGCCAATTACATGACGGTATATGAGGCGATTGACGAGCTGAATATTCCTCTGGCCGGTGGCACAATTCAGAACGTTGGCGATTGCTTCGACTAAAGAATAGCCCTTACCCAGCCGGGAGCCCGTCTCCCGGCTGGGAATTGAAGCACTTGCGTCCACGAACAATGCAAAGGGGTGACGGTATTCATGAAAAAACTACTTGCGATCATCCTGGCGGCGATAATGGCGCTGTCAGGCGTAGGCATGGCAGTGGCGGAAGAGGAAAGCGTCACTTGGACACTGTCGATCCTGGTACGTGACGTGAACGGACAACCTCTCCACGGCGCCGAGATCACGGTAAAGGATATAACGGGAGAGCTGGTTTACAGCGGCGTTTCCGATGCGTCGGGACAGGTGGAAACCAGCGTAGCCATGGGGACCTATGCCGTGCGTGCCACGGACCCGCAAACAGGCTACAGTGCCCAGGAAACCATGGATATGCTGGGCGACACGGAGATGGAGATAGTCATTCGCACCCTGGTGCCGGGAAGCAAAATCACCGTAGGCTCCGTGACAAAGGTGGCAGGACAATTCTCCACGGACATGTTTGGCAACAATACGTCGGATATTGATATCCGCGCATTACTCCACGGATACAGCACGGTGGCCTATACCGATGATGCCAGCTATACGCTGGATGAAACGGTGGCGCAGGTGGACGTGGCCACGGAGGATGACTTTGGAAACAAGGTCTATGTGTTCCATGTCAACGATGGATTGACGTACAACGACGGAACACCCATCACGGCCAAAGACTACGCCTTTAGCGTGCTGCTGCAGAGCGCACCGCAAATGGCGGAGCTTGGCGCATCCACCAGTGGATATTGGCACATACAGGGCTATGACCAATACGCCAGTGGGGAACGGAACTATCTCTCCGGTGTACGCTTGCTGGATGATATGACGTTCTCCTTGACCATCCGTGCAAATGCGCTGCCCTACTACTATGAACTGACTTACGTGAATGTAACACCCTATCCCATCAGCGTGATTGCTCCCGGATGTACCGTGGAGGACGATGGCGACGGTGCCTACATTGACGGAGAGTTTACGGCAGCTGTTCTGGAAAAGACCATGCTGGACCCTGAAACAGGCTATTGCAGTCATCCGATGGTGACCTCCGGCCCTTACCAGCTGGAGAGCTACAATGGGGAAACCGGCGAGGTGGTGCTCAAGGCCAATACGCGCTATGTGGGCAATTACGCCGGACAGCGTCCGCTGATTGAAACCGTGGTGCTGCGGGAAACCACCAACGCACAAGCCCTGGCAGAACTGGCGGATGGTACGCTGGACATCGTAAACAAGATCAGCGATAGCCAAGTGATTGCTGAGGGCGTGGCGCAGCTGTCGCAAGGCACGTTGCAGGCAAGCAACTACCTGCGCAGCGGCCTGGGATTCCTGGCGCTGGCCTGTGAGCAAGGGCCGACTTCCCAGGAGAACATCCGTAAGGCAATCAGCTACTGCCTGGATCAGGATGCGTTTGTAACGGCCTTCACGGGTACGTACGGACAACCGGTGTACAGCTGGTATGGCCTAGGCCAGTGGATGGCATCCGAATACGTGTCCACGGCGGGGGAAGACCTGAATACCTATGAGATGAATTTGGACACGGCAACCACGCTGGTGGAGCGCGCGGGCTATGTGTACAATGCGGAGGGCGACGCTTTCCGCGAAGGTGACGACACGGTCCGCTATCGCTTGCTGCGCGGCACTGCCTTGAACGAGTACAATGCACTGGAAGATCCCGTGGTGGAAGCGGTCCAGGTGGGCAATAAAAACCTACTGCCGCTGGAGATCAAGTTTGCCCGGGTGGAAAACAACCGTATGTGTGACCTGGTGGTGGAACAGCTGGTACCTAACCTGGAGGCCATTGGCTTCAAGGTGGAGGTAGTGGACCTCAGCTTTGAGGACATGCTGGCGCAGTATTACCGTGAAGTACCGCGGGAGTGCAACATGTTTGCCTTGGCGACGAACTTCACCCATGTGTTTGACCCCATTTACACCTGGGATGGCGAAGCGCAATATCAGGGTTACCTGAAACCACGGGGATCGATAGCACCAGACTGGCACGGCAGGCTGCCCGCTTGCGCGGCACCACGCCCGGAGACACGGAACGCTATCTCCAGCGCTGGCAGCAGCTCATGACCATTTTTAACGATGAGCTTCCCGCTATTCCGCTGTCTTCCAACATGTACTTCGACTTCTATGCGAACCGTGTGCAAAACTACGCAGCCAACGCGCATTGGTCCTGGTCTGCGGCGATTCTGTACACGTGGGTTGCGGAGCCGGAAGAGACCGAGGATCAGGATGCCCTGACCCAGGAGGCAGAAACCGAAGCACCTGACCTGGAGGAAATCACGGATGGCGCCGATGCGCAGCCGTAAGTAAAATCACAGACGTTTTCAAGATGCACCCCGCTTCTGGCATGCCAGGAGCGGGGTACTTTGCTGAAGAGCATTATTGCATTTTCCTTGAAACCGTCATGTGCCAAGAAAAGAGGCGCCTCTTCCTATTCCTGCTTTTTTGTGGTATACTACCTGCAAGACGGCGGAAAGAGGGATGAAGTTTGTCGATTCGTGTGGGAATCCTCACATTTCTACATAATGATAATTATGGTTCGGCTTTGCAGGCCTATGCGCTGCAAAGGGCGCTGCTTGCTCTCGGCGCGCAGGCGGAACATATGGATTATGCTCCCTCGCCCTGGGAAAAAGCGCGCAACTTGCTGCAAAGCGGAAATTCCCCGCGGCTGCTGCTGGAGGGCCTCCGCAAACGTGAAGTGCGGGCAAAGCAAGCCGGTGCGCAGCGAAAGGCGGCTTCGTTTCAGCCCTTTTATGAAAGGCACATGCACCTCTCGCCGCGGTGCTCCAGCCATGACGCATTGAAAAAGCAGGCAACAGCGTATGATTTGCTGCTATGCGGAAGCGATCAGATCTGGTCGCCAACCTGGCTCAACCCCGCGTATTTCCTGGACTTTGCCGCTGCTGGCCAGCGTAAGGCGGCGTATGCGCCGTCCCTGGGCGTCAAAACACTGCCTTCCCCCCGGAAACAACGGCGCATTGCCAGGCTCTTGCAGGGGTTTGAGCGCCTTTCCGTGCGGGAGGCTGAAGGCAGGGCGCTCCTGCAATCCATGCTGCCGGGGGCGGACATTCCCGTTCTGCCGGACCCTGTGTGCCTGCTTACCAGGGAGGAATGGCTGGACCTGGCACAGATGCCGCACCGGAAGCACCCCTTTATACTTTGCTATTTTCTGGGGGAAAGCCCGGCCTATTGGACGCGGGTGAAGCGCCTGGCGGAGCGGACGGGTCTGCGGGTAAAGGTAATTCCCGTGACGGAGGAGGCCTATTGCCAACCTTTTGACCTGTGCGAAGGGCTATCCCCCGAGGCGTTCCTTGGCTACCTGGCGGAGGCAGCGGTAGTATGTACGGATTCATTCCATGGAACCGTGTTTTCCACGCTGCTGCAAAAGCAGTTCGAAGTGTTCCGGCGCTATCGGGAGGAGGACCCCGCTTCCCGAAACAGCAGAATTGATCACCTGCTGCGCACGCTGGAATTGGACCGTGACGAGGCCGAAATCCCCTGGGAGCGCGTATCTGCCCACTTGGGCGCAATGCGGCAGGAGGGCATGGCCTTCCTGCGGACATTGGTGGAGGAGAAAGCATGAACGTGGTGTTGGTTTACCCTGAAATTCCGCAGAACACGGGCAACATTGCCCGTACCTGCGCCGCCACGGGGGCGGAACTGCATTTGATCCGGCCGCTGGGCTTTTCCCTGGACGATAAATATATGAAGCGGGCGGGCCTGGATTATTGGTTTATGACAAAGATTACCGTATACGATAGCCTGGAGCAGTTTTTCCAGACCCATGCGGGCGCGTCCATGCACTTTGCCAGCACCAAAGCCCCGCGAAGCTATACGGAGGCAACCTATCAGCCGGCGGACTTTCTGGTATTTGGCCAGGAGACCCGGGGCTTGCCGGAAAATTTGCTGGAAAAAGTTTACGACCGCTGTGTGCGTATTCCCATGCGTGCCCAGGCCCGTAGCTTGAACCTGAGCAATTCTGTGGCCATTGTGCTGTATGAGGCACTGCGGCAGCAGGGATTCCCGGGCCTGACCGAGATGGGCAGCCTCACCGGCCGGAAAGAAGCCGCTGGGCCATGGCTGGATTATGTGTGAATGAAAGCGGCCTCCTTGCGCGTTTGGTAAGGGAGAAGGTCAGAATGGAGGCGAAATCGCATGGCGTATTTTCAGCATAAAAACGAGCAAAATGATCCTGTGGATTATTTGCCCGAGGACCAGGACCTCCAGCAGGATACCTGGGAAGAGGACGAATACCCGGAGGATGAGCAGTGGGAAGATGATCTGGAAGCGGAGGACCGCGAGGAACGCCGGGCGCGACGGCGGGACAAAATGCGCGTGGCGGCCGGGGTGAGCGATTTTTTTGGCGTGATCCTGGGAACGGTGTGCATTCTGGTGCTGATTGCCTTGCTGGTGAGCCTGCTGAACTGGCTGCACGCGGACATCGCCCAGAACTTTGCCCTGTGGCAAAATAAACTGTAACAAAAGCTGCAATGCGGGGAGATGGAACCATGGCCGAAATTTCCTGGGAATTGATGGAGCGGCAGGTGGCGGCTTGCCAGATGTGTGACCTGTGCCAGGGAATTCACCACAAGGTGCCTGGGCAAGGGGACCATCACAGCCCGCTGATGTTTATCGGGGAAGGCCCGGGACAGGTGGAGGATGAGCAGGGGCTGGCCTTTGTGGGTCCGGCGGGGCAGCTGCTGACGCGCATGCTGCTGGCTATTGATTTGCCACGGGACCGCGTGTATATCTGCAACGTGGTGAAGTGCCGCCCGCCGAACAACCGCGTGCCCTTGCCGGAGGAGGCTGCGGCCTGTATGCTGCATTTGCGGATGCAGGTGGCGCTGCTGCGTCCCCGGGTGATTGTGCTGCTGGGCTCCACGGCGGCAAAGAATACCCTGGGCGAAGAGATTCGCATTACCCGGGACAGGGGCAAGTGGTTTGAGCGCAAGGGGGTATGGATGATGCCCACCTATCATCCGTCGGCGCTGCTGCGGGATGCCTCCAAGAAGCGGGATGCCTGGGAGGATATGCAATCCCTGCGGGACAAGCTCATGGAACTGGGGCTGTACCCCGACATCTATCAAGGCTGAGGAGGGCTGCACACCGTGGATGCCATGGAGAAGTTTCGGGAGGAAGTACGCCGCTTTTTTGAATCCCTGTGGCCGGCGGAGGAAAAACCCCTGGTCTTTGGGGAAGGCAACTGGCAATCGCCGCCGGTGATGCTCATCGGCGAAGCACCCGGGGAGCAGGAGACCCTCCAGGGGCGCCCCTTTGTGGGGAAAGCGGGGAAGAACCTGGAAGGCTTTTTGCAGGCACTTTCATTGCGGCGGGAGGAAATTTATATTTCCAACGTGGTCAAGGTGCGCCCGGTGAAGGTCAGCGCCCGGGGAAGCGTGTCCAATCGCCCGCCAAACCGGGAGGAGATTCTTCTTTTTGCTCCCTGGCTGTACCGGGAAATTCTTCTGGTGCGGCCACGCATGCTGGTCACCCTGGGCAATGTGGCCTTAAAGGCGTTGGCGGGTCCCCGGGCCGTTATCGGGGAATCCCACGGGAAAACGACGGTTTGCCAGGTACGGGAGGAAGGGCAGGAGGCGTCTTTCCCGCTGTTTCCACTTTATCATCCGGCATCCATCATTTATAACCGGAGCCTCACGGAGGTATATCAGCAGGATCTGGCATGCCTGGCGCGGGCCATGCGCGAGCAGGCAGGAACAATCTGAAACACGGAGAAACGGCGTGCCCGCGCCGCTTCTTTTTTGCTTGTCAATTCAAACGCGGAAATGTATAATTCAGTCGCATGGGCTGGGAGAAAGCTGAGTTTTATGCTATACTAACGCCATCAGAAGGGGTGCCATTGAAACGCGCCATGGGGAGTAGATTTGGAGGCGAAGATATGCTGGAATTGATTGCGGAAAACCTGCCGATCCTGCTGTGTGGCGTCATCGGCGTAGGGTTGCTGGTTGTGGAGGCGTTCATGCCGGGCTTTGGGTTGCCGGGCATTTCCGGAATTATCCTGCAGGTGGTTTCGGTGGCGCTGACGTGGGTGGAGCATGGTCCGGTGGCGGCCCTGGGCGCAACGCTGATTGTGCTTTCCGTGGATGCCATTGCCATTTCCCTGGCGCTGCACAGTGCCACCAAGGGAAAGCTCAGCAAGAGCAAACTGATTCTTCGGGACACGGAGAGCAATGAAGCGGGCTACCGTTCCAACGAGGATATGGAGGTCTTCCTGGGAAAGGAAGGCACCACCATTACCGTGCTGCGTCCCACGGGCATGGCAGAGTTTGACGGTGTACGGCTCAACGTGGTCAGCGAGGGCGAATTTGTTCAAAATGGCGTAAAGGTGCGCATCGTGGATGTGGAAGGCAGCCGCATCCTGGTGCGGACGGTGGAGGCATAAGGGAACTATCGCGGCAGGTCCGCGAAGAAACATAGAGGAGGAGAGAGATTATGTTGGATTCCGGTATCATCATCATTTTTGCCGTCTTGGTGGCGGTGATCGTCCTGGCGGTATTCCTGCGGTTCTTCCCCATTGGCTTGTGGATTAGCGCGCTGGCCTCCGGGGTTCATATTTCCATCGGTACGTTGGTGGGCATGCGGGTGCGGCGCATTCAGCCTCAGCGGCTGGTGTATCCCTTGATTAAGGCCAACAAGGCAGGCCTGGATCTGACCATCACCAAGCTGGAAACACACTTCCTTGCCGGCGGTAACGTGGACCGGGTCATCAATGCCCTGATCGCCGCCCAGCGCGCCAACATCGAGATGCCCTTTGAAAAGGCATGCGCCATTGACCTGGCCGGCCGCGACGTGTTCCAGGCTGTCCAGATGAGCGTTACCCCCAAGGTCATTGAGACGCCTGTGGTGGCGGCCATTGCCAAGGATGGCATCGAGCTGCGGGCCAAGGCCCGGGTGACGGTGCGAACGAATATTGACCGCCTGGTGGGTGGCTCCGGTGAAGAAACGGTGATTGCCCGCGTTGGCGAAGGCATTGTAACCACCGTTGGCTCCGCCGAGACGCACGAGCAGGTGCTGGAAAACCCAGATATGATCAGCCGCACTGTGCTGAACAAGGGCCTGGATGCCGGTACCGCCTTTGAGATCCTGTCCATTGATATTGCAGATGTGGACGTGGGACGCAACATTGGCGCTCAGCTCCAGATGGACCAGGCGGAGGCCGACCGCCGCATTGCCCAGGCCAAGGCGGAGGAACGCCGGGCTATGGCTGTGGCGCATGAGCAGGAAATGAAAGCGGCAGTGCAGGAAATGCGCGCCAAGGTGGTGGAAGCGGAGGCCGAGGTGCCCAAGGCCATGGCGGCCGCCCTGCGGGAAGGCAAGCTGGGCGTAATGGATTACTACCATATGCAAAACACCATTGCCGATACTTCCATGCGTGAGAGCATCGCAAAGGCGGGCACACCTACCACAACGGTGGATCAGGACAACCGCCCTGTGAAGAAGTAACGCGCTGACCCTGGGGATGCAGGCAGCAATCTGCATCCCCGGGAAGGGAGAAGATGCTGAATGGAAGGATTAGTTCTCATCGCCCTTATCCTGTGGGTTGTGAACAGCGTGGGCAAGGCAACCAAAAAAGCCAAGCCGGTGCCTCCAAGGCCCCCGGTGAAGCCGGCAGCCCCCATGGCGGCTGAGGAGAAACCCGTGGTGCTCCAGACCACCATGCTGGGGGACCCGGTGGAGCCCATGGAACCGGAGCGGATGATTCCGGAACCCATGATCCCCGAATCCATGGCGGTTCCACAGCCGGAACGGTCCGGCAGTCTGCCGGGGAAGAGCATGGAAGGCGTGGACCCATGTCATCCCCAGGCGGAGCGCAAACCTGCGCGGCGCATGGAACATCGGCTGCGTGCCCATCCCGAAGCACGGGAAATGTATCCCCAGGAGGAACATGAGGGGCTGGTTCCGGAGCTTACCCCGGAAAACATGCGCCAGGCTTTCGTAATGAGCGAAATCCTGACGCGGCCATGTGAACGCAGGCGGTATCCGTAAGGAACAGGCGGCGGAAGGCGTGCAGAAAAAAGGGCAAGCCTTCCGCGTTTTCAGGCATGAAAGGCCCGTGACCGGCACATCCGCCGGGGCACGAAAAAGAGGAAAAGGAGAAATGCCCATGGACACGATCAAGGTCGTGCTGGCGGACGATGACGCGGGGATGCGCCTGGTGGTGCGCCACATGCTGGAAAGGGTGGAAGGATTTACCCTGGTGGGCGAGGCCGCGGACGGCGACGCCCTGCTGGAGCTGGTGGAAAAGCACCATCCACAAATCTGTTTTCTGGATGTGGAGATGCCGGGTAAAAGCGGCGTGGAGTGCGCCCGGATCATTCAGGATATGGACCCCACCATGGTGCTGATCTTCGCCACCGCCCATGACCAGTACATGGGCGATGCCTTTGAGGTCTATGCCTTTGATTACTTGATTAAGCCCTTCAAGGTGGAGCGGGTGATGCAAACCCTGGAGCGTGCCAGGGACCGGCTGCTTCGCGTGGATGAAAAGCCGCTTCCCAGCCTTGCCCGGGAACCTTCACGGGTGGCCAGCGGGCGGCTGATGCTCCATCACCGGGAGGGCGTGTCCTTCCTGAACATGAGCGATATTTTGCTGGTGCAGCGGGAGAACCGCTCCACCGTGATCTACACCATGGGCGGCGGACGCTATGAGACCAGCGACAGCCTGGGGGAGACGGAGGCACGGCTGGACCCGAATGTATTTTTCCGCTGCCATAAGAGCTACATCATCAACCTGAACCAGATTGACAGCATTACTCCCTACGGAAGATGGACCTATGTGGTGCGTCTCCATGGCACCAAGCAGGACGCGCTGATTACCCATGAGAAGTATGAGGAGCTGGAGCGGCTCTTCTCGTGACGTCCACGCCCATGGGCGTGGATGAAATGCGAAAAATGTAAAGAAAGGCTTGCAATTACGTGGGAAACATGCTAGAATAATCAAGCTAACGTGTTTGCAAACTCCAAAAGGAGGTGTAGATCCATGGGAAAGTATTGTGAAGTATGCGGCAAGGGTACGCTGAACGGCAACAACGTGAGCCACTCTGAGCGCAAGACCCACACCACTTGGGCGCCCAATGTGCAGAAGGTGCGCGTAGTTGTAAATGGCCGTGCCACCCGCCTGAATGTGTGCACCCGTTGCCTGCGTAGCGGTAACGTGGCTCGTGCGCTGCCCACCAAGTCTCAGGAGGCTTGAGCTCCGGGACTGGGTTCCGCCCTGCGTCGCCGGAGATGCGTTTTTCGGTTGCGGGGAGATGGATACACCGCTGGAGATAAAACCCGCTTGGCCTATATGGCTGAGCGGGTTTTGCTATCATGGGGAGATTGTCCGTGCCGGGCTGAGGAAAAAGGTACCTTTATACAAGGAGACATTCAGGCATGCCAAACCCCGCAAGGCTATCCGCAAGCCTAGAAAACCGGAAATTGCGAAGGTGCGGATAGCAAGCTCCAGAGGTCATGACCCCAGGCAAGAAATCCTTTGCAGGCGAGACGCGGGATGTTCATCTTCGGGGAAGTGCGGTGCCTTGCTCCAAAGCCGGGGGTATTCCGGCGGCGGTTAAGAGGTGGCATCATCCCATTCTGGGGGATTGGTGGAGTCGCGCCCGGTGTAGCATTCGGGATACATGCCCGCAGTGGAATAAGGTTCTCCGCCTGCATATAAATGAGAGAGGTCGCCCAGCTGGATGCAGCGAAAGTCAACTTCTCCCTTGATGCGCTCCTGGGTGACCAGCGTGGTCACGGAAGAAGGAAGCATGCAGAAGCTCTGCCACAGGGGAACGGGTGGAATGCCGCACAGGTGGCTGAGCAACGCGGTGGCAATGCCAAAGTGGCAAAAGAACACCAGCGTATCGGGACGGTTGTCGGCACAGCGGTAAATGGGGCCATCCCGGTGGTAGCCGTGCCGGGCCAGCAGGACGTCCATGCCGGAAGCAGTTTCCGCCCAGATTTGCTGGACGTCACCCTGAGCCAGCAGCGGGCTTTCCAGCCACGTACGGGGATCGAACAGCTCCGGGCAGGCGGTCCACTGCCGGGGACGATAGTCCCAGGGAATACGGCTTTCTCCGGCCATGGCATCGTAGCAACGTCCGCGAAATTCCGCCAGCCAGGGCAATGTTTCCGCGGTGCGGTTTACTTTGGAAAGGGTATAGGCGGCTGTGTCCTGCGCACGGCCCAGGGGCGAAACGTAAAAGGCTTTTACATCCAGGCGGCATAACCTGCGGCTAAGCAGCTCCGCTTCCCGGCGCCCCTTGGGGGTGAGAGAATCCCGGGCATAGTCCGGTTCTGCGTGGCGTACCAGTAAAATTCGCATGCTGCATCCTCGATTCTGATGAAGTAATCAAGCGGTTTGTAGTATAGCATAGCGCAACCAGATGTGCAAACGGCAGGACATGCCACCGCCGGCACCCTTGCAAAAATATATGGAAAGAAAAAGAGGCTATCGGATATGACCAAATGGCTGTTGCATCGTTTTATCCATGACGCGGACAATACCGGGGATCAGCGCGTTCGTGGCGCATATGGTACCCTGGCCTCCTGCGTGGGGATTTGCATCAACCTGTTACTGGCGCTCACCAAGTTCCTGGTGGGAATTGTGACGGGTTCAGTGGCTGTGACGGCGGACGCTGCCAACAACCTTTCGGATGCTGGCGGCAGTATTGTTAGCCTGGTCAGCGTGCGGATGGCGCAAAAGCCCGTGGACCGGGAGCATCCCTATGGGCACGGACGGATGGAATACATTGGTGCCCTGGGCGTGGGAGTGCTTATTCTGCTCATGGGTGTGGAGCTGCTGAAAAGCGGTGTTGAAAGCATCTTGGAGCCTCAGCCGCTGAGCTTCGGGTGGGTGCCCTTTGCCATTTTGCTGGTATCCATTGGAGCAAAAGGCTGGCTATATGCGTTCTATACGCGTCTGGGTAAGGCGATTGACTCGGCAACGCTGTTGGCCGCGGCTAAGGACTCCGTCAGCGACGTGCTGGCAACCTCCGCGGTGGCGGTGAGCATGCTGGTGGGCTATTGCTTCAGCTGGCCGGTGGACGGCTGGATGGGTACAGCGGTGGCGCTGGTGGTGCTGAAAGCAGGCTTTGACGTGTGCAAGGATACGGTGGACAGCCTGCTGGGCGGTACGCCAAACAAGGAGCTGGGACAGGAGATCATCAAGCGGCTCATGGGCTACGACCAGATCCTGGGTGTGCATGACCTGATGATGCATGACTATGGCCCCGGACGCTGCGTGGCGTCCGTCCATGCGGAGGTTCCTGCCGATGGTAATATCCTGGAGCTTCACGAGATCATTGACCGGGCTGAGCGGGAAATTGGCGAAGAGCTGCATTTGCCCATTTGCATTCACATGGACCCCATTGTCAGCGGTGATCCCGAAACGGATCAGGCGGAGGCGTCCATGAAGGCATACCTGACCACGCTGGACCCCGAGCTGAAGCTGCACGACTTCCGCCGGGTACCGGGGGAGCGGCAGGTGAACCTGATCTTTGACGTGGTGGTGCCTGCTGGCTATAGGGATACGGCGGACCTGGAAAAAAAGCTGTCGGACTACGCCAAGACACTGGATGAAAGAAACCGCTGCGTCATTCACTTTGACCTGGACTATTACAACGGATGAGGTAAACACTTATGAAACAAAAGATCATGCTGATCTGCCTGGCGCTGCTCCTGTGCTTCTCCGTGGCCATGGGCGAGGAGACCATTGCCCCGCCCCAGGAAGATGGTCTGGTGGAGCTGACCGAAGAAGATTTGCTGGAGAAAATGGCCGAAGAGGAGCAGGGCGACGGCTTCGTGGTGCTGCCTGAGGAGAGCGAGCTGGATATCCGCTCTACCTATAACCTGCTGCTTATCGGCACGGATGCCTACACCGATGACAGCCGGGGGCGCAGCGATACTACCGTGCTGGTGCAACTGGATACGGATCAAAAAACGGTGAAGATGGTCTCTTTTTTGCGGGATATGTACGTCAAAATTCCAGGGAAGGGGAGCAACCGCATCAATGCCAGCTATGCCTGGGGCGGCGCGGAACTGCTGGAGAAAACCCTGGCGGAAAACTTTGGCGTAACGGTGGATGCGTATGTGGCCGTAAACTTTGAGCGCCTGGTAGACGTAATCGACGCCATCGGTGGGGTGGAGGTGGAAGTCAGCGAAGCGGAGCGCGTGCAGCTGAACTCTATCCTGAAGTTCTACAATACCAAGATAGGCGATAAGGAATCGGATCAGCTGCTGGAGCAGAGCGGTTACCAGCTGCTGACGGGAAAGCAGGCGCTGTGCTTTAGCCGTATTCGGAAAATTGACAGCGATTTTGCGCGCACGAGCCGCCAGCGCACGGTGATTGAAGCGGCGTTCCACAAGGTTATGGAGATGGATATGATCAGCATTTCCGCGCTGATTATGCAGAACATGGACGCGGTGGAAACCGATCTGACGCTCAACGATGCCCTGGAGCTGATCCCCATGGCCATTGTAGCCAAGAACGCTACCTTCGACTCCATGACCGTACCCATGGAGGGCGCGTACAGCAGCCGTTTTGTGAACGGGATGGCAGTGCTTGTGCCGGACATGAACAAGAATGTAGCCGCCGTGGCTGAATTTCTGAACCTGCCAACAGCGGATGCGGAATGAATAAAAGTATATATGCGTAAAGGCCGTGGTCCCGTAAGGATCACGGCCTTTGCCATGCTGCCTCAGTAATGATATTTCTTGCGCTTCAGGCCCAGGAAGAGCGCCGATAGCGCCATGGCCATCATTTCCGCGATGACAATGGAGAACCAGATACCGTCAATTCCCAACACCAGGGGCAGAAACGTTACCGCTGCCACTTGAAACACCATGGTGCGCAGGAAAGAGATCAGCGCGGAAGTGACCCCGTCATTCAGCGCGGTGAAAAACCCGGACCCGAAAATAGCGTATCCCATGAACACGAAGGACAGGGAAAAGATACGGAAGCCATAGGCCGTGAGGGACATCAGCGCTTCGTCATAGCCCACAAATAACCATGCAAGCGGATAGGCCAGAAGCTCCGCTGCCAGAACCATGCTCACACCGAAAATGCCGATCAGAATCAGGCTCTTGCGCAAAAGTCCCTGCAATTCCCGGTGATTCTGTGCGCCATCGTGGTAGCCAATGATGGGCGCCGTGCCGATGGAATAGCCGATAAAGGCGGCGGAAAAGATCATGCTGACATACATCATTACGCCATAGGCTGCCACGCCGTTCTCTCCGGCATATTGCAACAGCTGTAAGTTATACAGCATGCCCACCAGGTTCATGGATACGTTGCTCATAAATTCCGAGGAGCCGTTGGTGCAGGCTTTGAGCACGGCGCCGCCATCGAAACGCGTCTTGCCCAGGCGCAGAATACTGCTGTTTTTCCTGCCAAAATAGAACAGGGGAATCAGTCCACCGGCCAACTGACTCAGGCCAGTGGCAATGGCAGCGCCGGCCAGCTTGTAGGCCTGCGGCAGCAGCAGCACCAGCACCGCGTCCATCACCATGTTCGTTACCCCCGAGCAGATGGTGACAACTAGCCCCAGATGGGGTTTCTCCGCCGTAACAAAAAAGCTCTGAAACAGCATCTGCAACACATAGAAAGGCAACGCCAGCAAGATAATCCTGGCATAGAGCACACAGTTTTCCAGCAGCTCGCCTTCAGCGCCCAACAGCTTTGCAATGGGACGGATGAACACAATGCCCAGCACCGCAAAGATAACGCCCACCGTAAAGGAAACATAGGTGAACAGGGAAAAGTATTGATTGGCCCGTACCTTGTCGCCCTCCCCAAACGCTTTGGCGACAATGGCAGTGCCACCGGTGCCAAACATGAACCCTACCGTGGATAGGATCATCAGGAAGGGCATGATGAGATTGATGGCCGCAAAGGGTGTCTTGCCCGCAAAATTGGATACAAAAAAGCCGTCCACCACGCCGTAAATGGAAGTAAAAATCATCATGGCAATGGAAGGTAGGGTAAAACGTATCAGGCGGCCGTAGGAAAAATGGTCGGATAGCTGTATTTTCATAAGTTTCTCCTGAAAAAACTTTCAATAAACGTGGCTGTGGGTGCGACCAGTGCCTTGACCGGCCAGGCGGTGGTATTCACGGTCAGATGATAGGCTTCTGGCTGGCCCCAAGGGGAGCCTGTGAGGATCTCGCGGGTACGGGAACGCATTTTATCAATTTGCAGAATCTTTTTGCGAAGGTCTTTTTCGCCCAAATTTTCTCCGGCGGCCGCCCTTTCCATGCAGCGGCGGATACGTGCGTCCATTTGCGCGCAAACAAACAGGTTCAGCGGATCGTATGCGTTCAGGATAACGTCTGCGTTTCTTCCAACGATGATGCAGTCCTTCCCCAGGGATGCAATCTCTTCCAGCACGCTTTTCTGCTTCAGCAGCAGGTCCACCTGGCTGGATTGCAGATAGGCGGTGGAACCAATACTTCCCCGATAGGTTACGGGAAACTGCTGCCAGCCGTGATGCTCCAGCAGCTGCTCCACAGCCTGCGGATTTTGTCCGCATTTTTGCGCCACAGCGGAGATGATCTCGCTGTCATAGTAATCCCATTGCAGCAGGTCGGCCAGCCGCTTTCCCAGCTCCCGGCCGCCGCTGCCAAATTCCCGGCTAATGGTGACGATTCGCATGACGGGGCTCTCCTTTCCCATGCGCGTTTACAGGGCTTGCACCTGCTCGGTGAGCGCATCCAAGTACTTTTCCAGCAGGGCAATGTGCTGGTCAATTTCTTCCCCTGTCCAGGTTTCCAGGACACGGCGCTCGGCGTCATATAGCCGGGCTGCCGTTTGTTGGACCAGAGCTTTGCCCGCATCGGTCAGGCATACGGTTTTGGCCTTTCCCTTGTGATTCTCCAGGTATACCATGCTGTCGCTCTCCAGCTTGCGCAGGGCTGAATTCACAGTCTGCTTGCTGATGCCGGACTGCTTGTACACATCGCTGAGCAGACAACGCTCTCCATTGTCCAGAATGGTATACAGAATGCGCATGGTGCTGTCCGCAATGCCCAAGCGCAGGGAGGCCTGGTGGTAGACGGCGTCCGTCTCCGCCAGCAGATTGTTGATTCGGTGCAGTTTTTCAGAAACATTGTGCTCCATGGCATACCTCCGAGTACGAAATCATACTTGTGCATTATAGTACGATTTCGTACATATGTCAATGAAATCATGATGGACGCCAGCGCATATCCGTAGGGACTGCTTTGCACGAAAAAAGCGCCGGAGGAAGCAATGGCTTCCTCCGGCGCACTGTATTGGAGCTTATTGGATAATCATCCGTCCACAGGTTTCGCATTCCACAATTTCCGTTCCGGACTTGATCCGGCGCAGAATGGCGGAGGGCTGCGAGGTATTGCAGCCGGAGCACTGATCGCTGATCAGCCGTGAGATGGGCGGAGTAATATGCTTTTTTATGGTGTTGTACTCCTCCAGCAGCTCGGGAGAAATGCCGACTTTTTTGCTGGCGGCAACGGCACGCTGGGCATCCAGGGCAGCCTTCTGCGTTTTCAGCTCCTGGTCATAGCCCACCTTCAGCTGATCGAACTCCTGCTTGGCCTTGGCCGCCTCATGACGGATGGAGCGCTGCTTGTTGTCGTAATCAGAGGTATCCTTGACAATACGGCGCATTTCCTGCTCGTAGGAGCCGATGGTTTCCCGGTGCTTGCTGATTTCAGCCAGCATGCTGCGCGCAGCCTCCAGGTCCGTGGGCGGCTGCGCCTCAAAGCGGGAGGTAATCCCCTTGATCTGCTCCTCACAGCGGGCAATGGCGTCCTTGATGGCGTCTACCCGATCCGCCAGGATGGAAACTTGCTCCTCGATCTGCTTGAACCGCTTCTGCTGCTCAATAATAAAATTGCGGTTTTTTTCAAGCTTCTGCCGGGTGGGGGAACGGCGAATTTCATTGGCGATGCGGTCCGCCGCCATATCCTCCTGCTGATAGGCCCAAAGAAGCTCCAATTCCTGTTGATTCATGGAAATTCCTCCTTCTGCGGGGTCGTCCAACCTCCCCGCGCAGGCCGCTTATCCCTGGTAACCCGGGATGAGCGATTTTGACACACACACGTTACATTGTATCGCATTCAGGTGGGTTTGTAAAGCGTCCGCCAGGGCGAAAATCCCCGGGGCCTCCGTGGCAAAATGTCCGCCCTCCAGGGCCACCAGCCCATTGGCCACGCAGTCCAGCCCCTCGTGGTGGCGGATCTCACCGCTGAGAAAGGCGTCCGCACCCAGAGCCTTTGCCAGGGGCCAACCGTCCCCGCCCGCCCCGGAGGATACGCCCAAGCGGCTGACCTGCTGCCCTGCACGGCCCATCAGGCGTACCACCGTTCCCAAACGATCAGAAAGATAGGCTTGCAGCTCCCGCGCCTCCATGGGGGCGGGGAGATTACCCACGCGCAGGAATTCCTCCCCCACGGTATCGCGCAAACCGCACACCTCCGCCAGCACGTCGTTGATGCCTCCGGCGGCCCGGTCCAGATTGGTATGCGCGGCCAGGAGCGCCATGTGCCCGCGAATCAGCCGGCAAAGCAGCCGGCCCTCCGCGTCCTCTTCGGTCATGCGCTTGCGGGCATGGAACATCAAGGGATGATGGGTTACAATCAGGTTGGCTCCCAGACGTTCCGCCTCCTGAATCACTCCCTCGGTGCAATCCAGGGCCACATGAATGCCGGTGACCGGTTGGTCCATGGCGCCGGTGAGCAATCCGGCATTGTCAAAATCCATCTGGGTATCAAAGGGCGCGCGCCCATTCACGTAGGCGTATACATCCGCAACGGTTAGCATGAGATTGCCTCCTTCATGGACAGGGTTTCATAGGCGGCTACCGCTTCCTGCGCTTGACGGATCTGAGCGTCATCCGGCGCTTCCGCCTGCCGTAACCCTGTTAACCTTGCGGCCCAGACGCCCTTGCGCCAGGCCGCATACCCTGCCAGCAGGGGATCGCCCTCCCGCATCAGGCAGGGGCCTACCAGGCGCTCCAGGGGCGTATATTGCGTTGCCCCGGGGATGGCCTTCAAAAACACATACCAGCGGTTACCGGCCCGGCACAGACGCTCCTGAATAAGGTGGTAACCGATTTCTTCCACGGCCTGACGTACTTCCGGAAGCTCTGTATGTGCGGAAAGCACCAGGGCCGCTCCGGCCAGGCGCTCCTGGCCACGGCGTAGGGCTTGCGCAATGGTGCGCCCGCCCATGCCCATGATGGACACACAGTCCACCCGGTGGGTAAGGGCGTCCAGGCCGTCGGCCACCACCAGCGTGGCTCGCCCCTGCAAGCCCCGACGCTGTACCAGCGCCTCGGCCCGGGAAAGCGCCTTGGGGCTGATGTCACTGAGGATCATGCGCCGGCAGCGTCCCTCTTCCAGCAGGCGGCAGGGCAGGCGGCCGTGATCGGTGCCAATATCCGCTCCTTCCTCGCAGGCAGGGAATAGGTCCATGGCCAGGGACAGGCGCTCGTCCAGCTGAATGGGTTGCATGCTCTTGTGCTCCTTTACAGGCAGGGGATGGAGAGAAACACCGGGGGATTCGCCGAAAAAGGGGAGCGAGGGCGGGCCAGCTATGCCCGTCCTCGCTGTGAATCGGATGAATGTTCTTTTTGCGGGTTAATCCAGATAATCCTTGAGCTTTTTGCTGCGGCTGGGGTGGCGGAGCTTGCGCAACGCCTTGGCCTCAATCTGCCGGATGCGCTCACGGGTTACGTTGAACTCCTTGCCCACTTCCTCCAGGGTGCGCTGGCGGCCATCATCCAGGCCGAAGCGAAGGCGAAGCACCTTTTCCTCACGCGGGGTCAGCGTGTCCAGCACATCCAGCAGCTGCTCCTTCATCAGGGCAAAAGAGGCAGCTTCGGCGGGGGCGGGGGCGTCATCGTCGGGGATGAAGTCGCCCAGGTGGCTGTCCTCCTCCTCACCGATGGGGGTTTCCAGGCTCACGGGCTCCTGAGCGATCTTGATGATCTCCCGCACCTTGCTTTCCGAAATGCCCATTTCCTTGGCAATTTCCTCGGGGGTGGGTTCCCGCCCATACTGCTGCAAGAGCTGACGGCTGACGCGGATGAGCTTGTTGATGGTTTCCACCATGTGCACCGGAATGCGGATGGTGCGTGCCTGGTCGGCAATGGCCCGGGTAATGGCCTGACGAATCCACCAGGTGGCATAGGTGGAGAACTTGAAGCCCTTGCGGTAGTCAAACTTCTCCACGGCCTTAATCAGGCCCAGGTTTCCTTCCTGAATCAGGTCCAGGAACAGCATGCCCCGGCCCACGTACCGCTTGGCAATGGAAACCACCAGGCGGAGGTTGGCTTCGCTGAGCTTTTTCTTGGCTTCCTCATCCCCGGTTTCCAGCCGCTTGGCAATCTCGATTTCCTCCTCGGCGGTCAGCAGGGGAACCTTGCCGATCTCCTTGAGGTACATGCGTACCGGATCATCAATGCTGATCCCTTCGGGTACGGAGAGATCGTCCTCCACCTTTTCGGCGGGCTCCGGTGTGGCGGGCTCGGCCTCGGGTTGGGGATCCAGCTCGTTGACCACTTCCACGCCCAACGCTTCCAGAGTTTCCAAAACTTTGTCAAGCTGGTCGGGATCCATGTCCATCTCCATCAGAGCGTTCATGATCTCCTTATAGGTCAGCTTTCCCTTGCTTTTTCCCAGCTCGTACAGTTCATTGAGCTTGGCTTGACGGTTATCAGGCGAATTCGTCAAGTGTGATCCTCTCCTTCTCACTTAGGCCGATCTATGGCGGAACATCCTAGCGCGTCGCTTTCATGGCTTTGATCTTTTGCGTAAGCGTGGTAACCTCGTCCAGGGCAGCCTTTTTCGCATCGCCGGAAAGGCTGTTGATGGTTTGCATGACCTGCCGGACGCGGCTTTCCATGCGGTTGAGCCGCATGGTTGCGACGCAATCCTGCGCCATGCGGATCAATTGGTTGGTATCCTCACTGGGAGGCGTGAACAGCAAATGGCTTACCCGTGCCCGGGTCACCTGGTCCGTCTCCTGCTCCACCAGGGAGGCGGGAGACTCGCCACGCTGCAACCCGTCATACAGGTTTTTCAGCAACGGATCCTGAAAATCCTCCACGGATACAATATCCGCGGGCAAACGCCCCGTGGCCATCAACGAGAGCAGCAGCTCCTGGGCCCGCAATTCTTCACCGGCCGGTTCTGCCGCTGCAACCCGGGGAGTGGTCGGCTTCATGCGCTGCACCGTGGCCGCGGCCTTGGGTTGCGTCGTGCCGATCTGCGCCAGCAGCACTTCCCGGCTGAAGCCTGTTTGAACCATCAGCTCCTGCAGATGATTCTCCATTTCCACCGGTTCCAGGCCGGCGAGCAGCTTGGCACAGGCCTTGGCATACTCGGTGCGTCCTTCCTGGGTGCTCAGGTCATGGCTTTCCCGGGCACGGCGCATGCGGTAGGTGGTGGGGGAAATGGCCGGCAGGGCCGCGAATGCCTCGGGACCATCCCGGCGGATGAACTCGTCCGGGTCCAACCCATCGGGAAAGTCCAGCACCCGGGCAGGTACGCCCTCCTGCTCCAGTATTTCCAGGCCGCGCAGGATGGCGTGCTGGCCGGCGCTGTCCCCGTCGTAGGCCAAGTAGACCTGCGGCGCAAAGCGCTTGAGCAGCCGGGCTTGCTCCGCGGTGAGCGCGGTGCCCAGGGTGGCCACTACGCCGGTTACTCCATACTGGGTCAGGGAGACCACGTCCATGTACCCTTCCACCAGAATCACCCGTGCCAGATGGCGCTCCTTGCGCAGCAGGTTTGCGGCGTAAACGCCCAAACGCTTGTTGAATACCGGGGTATCAGAGGTGTTCAGGTATTTGGGCTGCTGGTCGCCCATGGTGCGGCCGCCAAAGGCGAGCACGTTACCGTATTGGTCAATGATGGGGAAAATGGCCCGGTTGCGGAACATGTCGAAGGAACGGCTGGGGGCGGTGGAACCGTCGGGTTGCTTTGCCCCTTCCTTGACCACAGTCAAGCCGCACAGACGAAGCTCCTCCAGGGTGTACCCCTTTTCCATCATGGTTTTGGTGAGCAAATCCCATTCCGCAGGGGCAGCCCCCAGGCCAAACTTGCGTATGACCCCATCGCTGAGCCCACGCTTTTGCAGGTAGGCATAAACCGGTGCGCCCTGGGGGGAAAAGAGCAGCTTGTGGAAAAACTGAGCCGCTTCCCGGTTGGCGTTCAGCAGGCGTTCCCGCTGGGTGCGCCTGCGCTGGTAATCGGGGTCATCCTCCATTTGGGGCAGGGGCATGTGAAGCTGATCGGCCAGGTACCGCACCGCCTCGGGAAAGCTCAGCCGCTCCATCTCCATGATGAAGGAAATCACCGTGCCCCCGGCCTTGCAACCGAAACAGTAATAGAGCTGCTGCTCGGGGTCCACGGAGAAGGAAGCTGTCTTTTCGCCGTGAAACGGGCACAGTCCCCAATACTTGTGCCCGTTCCGCTTCAGTGTTACATAGCCGGATACCACCTGCACGATATCCGCCCGGGAACGAAGCTCGTCCAGCCAGGCAGATGGAAAGCGCGATGCCATGGTTGCTTCACCTGTCCTATTCTTTCGCCACGCTCTGAAAATTTCCTTCTTTTTTCGTCAAGAAGAAAGTTCCAGAAAAGCCGCTTGTATCCCTATGCCAGGGGGAAGGCGCCGGGGATAAACAGCGACTGGTATTGCCGCACGGCATAGCGGTCGGTCATGCAGGAAAGAAAATCGCATACCGCCCGGTCCATGCCTTCCCGGTAGCCGATGAGCAAAAATTCATTGGGCATTTCTCCGGGATGCTCGCTGTAATAATGAAACAGTCCTTTCATCACGTGGTCGCAGCGGCCTTCCTCGGCGGCCCGCCAGGCATCCCGGTATACCTTTTCAAACATGAACTCCCGCAGGCCGTCCATGGCGGCTTGCACCCTGTCACTCATGTGCAGGTGCTTGCCTTCCTGACTGTTTTGTACCACATCCCGGATCATGGTATCAATCCGCTCTCCGTGGCTGTTGCCCAGCACCTTCAAGCAGTCCACGGGCAGCTCAAAGGGGCGTAGCACCCCGGCCCGCAGGGCGTCATCCAGGTCGTGGTTCAGGTATGCAATGCGGTCCGCCCGGCGGACACACTCCCCTTCCAGGGTGAGGGGAAGCTGTTTGCCGCTATGGCACAGGATGCCATTCCGCACCTCACGGGTCAGGTTCAGCCCGTCCCCATCCTTTTCCAGCACCTCCACCACGCGCAGCGACTGCTCGTTGTGCCGGAAACCACCGGGCATCAGCTCGTCCAGGGTGCGCTCGCCGATATGCCCAAAGGGCGTGTGCCCCAGGTCATGCCCCAGAGCGATGGCCTCGGTGAGATCCTCGTTCAGGCGCAGGGAGCGGGCGATGGTTCGCGCCACCTGCGCCACCTCCAGGGTGTGGGTGAGCCGGGTACGGTAATGGTCACCCTCCGGGGAAAGAAACACCTGGGTTTTGAACTTCAGGCGGCGGAAGGCCTTGCAATGGATGATCCGGTCCCGGTCCCGCTGGAACGCAGTGCGCAGGGGGCAGGGCTCCACGGGCTTGTCCCGGCCCAGGGAGCGCACAGCCTTGCAGGCACGGGGAGAAAGCCGGGTAAGCTCCTCCTGCTCCAGCGCTTCACGGATGGTCATGCACGCCACCCCTTTCGTAAAATGTGCCAGGAATACCATTGATATACCACGCGAAGGCGCCGAATCCCTGCCGCGGAACCGCCGGTGGCGGGCTTTTCTTTTGGAACGCAAGGGCAAAGAAAAAAACGGGGCTGCCAGGTTTGCAGCCACCGCTTTGCGTGTACGGTACGGGAGCAGACGGCGCACTACTTCCGGGCACGCTGCCGCACGTGGGCATAGGCTGCCTGGGCGTAGGGCGCAGCGGCAAAGGTCGGGGCCGCTTCCTGCTCTTCCGGCACGTTCATGGTCACCTGGCCGGGCCGGTATCCAGGCAGGTAGAAGGTGACAAACTTGATGGCAAACAAATCACACACGGTGTATTGCTGGTTCACGTCATCATAGAGCACTACGTAGCTGGTACCCACAGCGTATAGCAGCCCCTGTCGGGTGACCATGGAGCTGGTACCAATGAGAAATTCCATGGTGACAAAGGCGCCGATGTTATCCTGCAAAAGCTGCTGCAAGGAACCTTGAAACGCCGCGTTGTCAAAGGATGGTTCCGCCGGAACCTGGATGCCGCTGGGCTCGCTCATGTTACCTGACCTCCTCCAAGAAAGAGATTCTCAAAGCATGCGTATGCGTCCGGCAGGAGAAAGAGAACCGGGTCGCGAAATTCTTTCCGACCCCTGGCATCGGGTCAGGATACAGTACGGTTTGAAGGAAGCGATGGAGGATGGAAGAGCGCTTTTGCCCCAGAACCTGGATTGACATTGATTTGGACGCGCTGATCGCCAACTATCAAACGGCAAAGGGGATGACGCAGGCGCTGGTGACCTGCGTGGTCAAGTCCAATGCCTATGGCCATGGCGCGGTGCGCGTGGCGCAGGCGCTGCAGGAGGCGGGCTGCGAGAGCTTTGCCGTGAGCTGTGCCCGGGAGGGCATCGAACTGCGCCGGGCAGGCATCCGGGGGGAAATATTGGTCATGGGTTTGACCGAGCAGGTCATGCTGCCGGCGTGCATCCAGGCGGAGCTGACGCTGACCCTGGGAACCCTGGCAGGTATCCGGGAGGCGGAGGCCGCCGCTTCCACGGCCCGGCAGACGCTTAGGGGACAGCTGGCCGTGGACACCGGCTTCCATCGCCTGGGCTTTGATGTAACCCGGGAAGCGGCGGATGCATTGGCCCGGGAAGCGCGTGGGCTCACTTGGCTGCGGCTTACGGGCATGTTCTCTCACCTGGGGCTGATCACCGCGCAGCGGGATCAGGCCCAGTACGACGCATTGATGCGCATGCAATCCATGCTGGAGCAGCGGGGGCTCCAGCTGAAGGATATTCATCTGTGCGACAGCATCGGCCTGGTGCGCTATCCTGCCTGGCATATGAGCCGGGTACGGGTGGGCGCGCTGCTATATGGCGTGCGTCCCTTCCACACGGAGCAAATGCCCTTTGAGGACCGGGAAAGCCTGGCTTTCCGTACCACCGTATCCCAGGTGCGGGATGTGGCGGCAGGGGAAGTGGTGGGATACAGCGACGACCAGGTGCTGGAACACCCCGCACGCATCGCTACCCTGTGCGCGGGCTATGGGGACGGCTATCCCCGCTGCCTGTCCAACGGCAAGGGCAAGGTGCTGATTCGCGGTAAGCTGGCACCGGTGGTGGGGCTGATCTGCATGGATCAGATGATGGTGGACGTGAGCGGCATCCCCGAGGCTGCGCCGGGAGATGTGGCCACCCTGCTGGGGGACGGCATCTCCTATGCCACCTATGCGGATTGGTGCAATACAAACCGGAACGAGTGCATATCCATCCTTTCCCGGCGCCCGGTGCGGGTATACCGGCAGGGAGGGAAAATCGTGACGGTGCTGGACAGCCTGCTGGAGGAGAGGAGCGATTTCGCATGAACTTGAAAGCCTGGGAGCAGGAGCTGGCAACAGTGATGCCCTTTGTGCTGGAGGCCCGCCGCGACCTGCACCGGCACCCGGAGGTGGGCGGAGAAGAGCAATGGACCCGGGCCTACCTGGAAAAAGCGTTGCAGGACATGGGGATTCCCACCCAGCGCTTTGAGGGCACCTGCGGGGTGATGGCACAGGTTGAAGGTATGCGGCCGGGACCGTGCCTGGGCATCCGCGCGGACATCGACGGTTTGCCCGTGGAGGAGGAGACGGGGCTGCCCTTCGCTTCAGAGATTCCGGGACGGATGCATGCCTGCGGCCATGACGCCCACATGGCGCTGGCGCTGGGCACGGCCATGTATCTGTCCACCCATCGGGAACGCTGGGCAGGTACGGTGAAGATTTTCTTCGAGGCGGAAGAGGAAACCCGCGGCGGCGCGAAATTCATGGTGGAGCAGGGGTGCATGGAGCATCCCCGGGTGGATTGGGTCATTGGCCAGCACATGAATCCGCGCTACCCCGCAGGGACGTTTTTTGCCAAGGCCGGCTTTGTCAGCGGCGCCAGTGACGAAGTTTGCCTGCGAATCCTGGGGCATAGCTGCCATGGCGCCTATCCGGAGAGCGGCACGGACGCCATTGTCATCGGGGCGCAGGTCATTACGGCCTTGCAGACCCTGGTGAGCCGCAATATCAGTCCCCTGGACAGCGCGGTGCTTACCCTGGGGACGGTGCGGGGAGGCAAGGCCAGCAACATTATTTGCGGTGATGTGCAGTATACGGGTACATTGCGTACCCTTTCGGAAAAGACGCGGGACATGCTGAAGAAACGCATTCCCCAGCTGGCGGCAGGCATTGCCCAGGGCATGGGCGGCAATGCGGAGGTGCGGATTCAGCCCGGCTACGGCGCCGTATATAACGACGATGCCCTGTATGCGAAAATAGAGGCGCTGGCACGGGATATGCTGGGCGCGGATGCCGTAGTTCGCCGGGAAGCCCCCAGCCTGGGCGTGGAGAGCTTTGGCTATTTCCAGAAGAATACGCCCGGGGTGTATTACGACCTGGGCAGCGGCGTGGGTACGGCGCTGCATACGGGAACCTTTGTAGTAGATGAAGCGTGCCTGCTCCCCGGTGTGGCGCTGCAATGCGCCACGGCGCTGATGCTGCTGGGCACGAAAAAAGGAGGCAATGAAGAATGAAAAAGGTGTTTCTTTCCGCGGATATCGAGGGAACGTGCGGCATTGCGCACTGGGACGAAACCCTGCCGGACAAGCGGGACTATCCCCGCTTTCAGGAGCAGATGACCCGGGAAGTGGCCGCGGCCTGTGAAGGGCTGGGAGCGGAGGGCGTGACGGACATCTTTGTCCGGGATGCCCACGATACGGCGCGCAACCTGAAGGCGGAGCTTCTGCCGGAGAACGTCGAAATTTTTCGCGGCTGGGGACGTGACCCCTGGAGCATGATGAGCGGCATTGATGAGAGCTATGAGGGCGTGGTGTTCACCGGCTATCATTCCGCCGCCAGCTGGAACGGCAGCCCCCTGAGCCATACCATGAACTTGCAGAACAATTACGTGAAAATCAACGAGGAAACCGCCTCCGAGCTGATGATTAACAGCCTGACCGCCTCCTACTACGGGGTGCCGGTATTGATGCTCACCGGTGACCAGATGCTGTGCCAGTGGATGAACGAGGCATGTCCGGGCACGCTGACGGTGCCCGTGAGCCACGGGGTGGGCAACGGCTCCGTCTCCATGCATCCGCAAAAGGCCCTAAAGCTCATCCGGGAGACAGCGGCGAAGGCGGCGCACCTGGACCCCGCCCTGTGCCTGTTCCCCATGCCGGAGCATTTTGTGGTGGAGGTCAATTATCGCAAGCATTTTGACGCCAGAAGCGCATCCTTCTATCCCGGGGCGCGGTTGGAGGACTCCTGCACGGTGGTTTACGAGAGCGATGACTGGATGGACTGCCTGAAATTCTTCCACTTCTGCCTGTGAGCATAACCTGGCGGGAAGACGGATGCCTGGGCAAATCCTAGCAGATCTGTCTCCCCTCGCTGGAAAAATATTTTTTTCACAATAGCAGGAAAAAAGAAGGCGAGGTAGAATACAGGGAATTAGGGAGAGGTTGCTGATCTCTTCCGCGCAACGTGACTCAGGCGGCGCCAAGTACGCCGTCTCGACAAAATACATTGGAGGGTGCGCCATGAGTCTGAATTTGGAATACCTGGGCATTACCAATCCGAAGGCTGTTTACCGCAATCTGCCCGTGAGCACGCTGACTGAAAAGGCTATTATCCGCGGCGAGGGCACGCTGAGCAACACCGGTGCGCTGGTGGTAAAGACCGGCAAGTATACCGGCCGCAGCGCCAATGACAAGTTTATTGTGGATACTCCCGCTGTTCACGACGAAATCGCCTGGGGCAAGGTGAACCGCCCCATCGAAAAGGCGAAGTACGACGCCATTTATAACAAGGTGGTTGCTTATCTGCAAAACCGCGAGATCTTCGTGTTCGACGGCTTTGCGGGTGCGGACCCCAAGTACACCAAGTCCTTCCGTATTGTGAACGAGCTGGCCAGCCAGAACCTGTTTATCCATCAGCTGCTGCGCCGTCCCACCAAGGAGGACCTGGAAAACTTCACCCCGGACTTCACCATCATTGCTGCTCCCGGCTTCAAGTGCATCCCCGAGATCGACGGCACCCGCAGCGAGGCGGCCATCCTGGTGAACTACGAGGAGAAGATGGTGGTCATCTGCGGCACCCAGTACGCGGGCGAGATCAAGAAGAGCGTGTTCAGCGTGATGAACTACATCCTGCCCAAGATGGGTGTGTTCCCCATGCACTGCTCTGCCAACATTGGCCCCGATGGCGACAGCGCCGTGTTCTTCGGCCTGAGCGGCACCGGCAAGACCACCCTGTCCGCCGACCCCAACCGTAAGCTCATCGGCGATGACGAGCATGGCTGGGCGGATGACAGCGTGTTCAACTTCGAGGGCGGCTGCTATGCCAAGTGCATCAACCTCTCCGCGGAGAAGGAGCCCGACATCTACAACGCCATCAAGTTCGGCGCGCTGGTGGAGAACGTGGTCATGGACCCCGACACCCGCGAGTTTGACTTCGACGATGCCAGCCTGGCCGAGAACAGCCGCGTGGGCTATCCCGTGGAGTACATCGCCAACAGCGAGCTGAGCGGCAAGAGCACCAGCGTGCCCAAGACCGTTATCTTCCTGACCGCTGATGCCTACGGCGTGCTGCCCCCCATCTCCAAGCTGGACAAGAACCAGGCCATGTACTACTTCGTCAGCGGCTTCACCAGCAAGCTGGCCGGCACGGAAATCGGCATCACCTCTCCTGTGCCCACCTTCTCCACCTGCTTCGGCGAGCCCTTCCTGCCCCTGGATCCCTCCGTGTATGCCAACATGCTGGCGGAGAAGGTTGAGAAGAGCGGCGCCAATGTGTACCTGGTGAACACCGGCTGGAACGGCACCGGCAAGCGCATGAAGTTGAGCTACACCCGTGCCATGGTTACCGCTGCCCTGAACGGCGACATCGAGAAGAGCGAGTTTGTCACCGATCCCACCTTTGGGGTGAAGGTGCCCACTTCCATTCCCGGCGTGCCCTCCGAGCTGCTGATCCCTGCCAACACCTGGGAGGACAAGGCGGCTTACGAAGCCAAGGCCAAGGAACTGGCCAAGAGCTTTGTGGAGAACTTCAAGAAGTATACCCACATGAGCGCTGAAGTTGTTGCCGCTGGCCCCAAGGCCTGAGACGTTTGACAGCGTGAAAGGTGGCTCATTCTCCAAGAGGCGGAGCCCATAAGCACTTTTCAAATAAGGGCAGCCATGATCCGAGGAATACCTCGGCATGGCTGCCTTTTTTGTACGAATGCTAATGCTGTACATGGTCATCTCAGGAGCGGTGATGCCCTTTTCATTACGTCAAAGGCTACGCTGGGCTCCACGCGCTTTCTTCACAGTATAGGCAATAAAAGTGCCATGAAAAAAACCGATGCCCCGGCTCTCTTTGGCCGGGGCATTTGTGACGTAACGAAGCAATTAAAGCTCATCCAAAAGTTCTTCCAGGGTAAAGGGGAAAGTGAGCACGCCTTCCGCGCTGCTGGCAATATAGCTTGGCTGAACGTAGAACACCGGATTTCCGTTCTCATCCAGGTAGAAGTCCTCTTCGGGGTAGAACTGCGCTTCCAGCTCCTCCCGGGTCAGGTCGTCGTAGTAGGCGATGATTCCCTCCGCCTTTTGCTCCTCAATGATGCTCCACACCAGGCCGTAGACCAGCTCGTTGGCTTTGGCGGTGGCACGATCCTGCATCCAGGTGTCGTTTTCGTCAGCCTCCAGCAGGCCCAGCAGGTAGGGCAGGGAAATACAGGTGCCGGCCTTGCCACCCTGCAAGGCAAAGGTATGTCCGGCCAGGATCTGGCTGGTTTCCGCGCCCATAAAGCTTTCCGTGGTGACCAGCACGCTGAAGTAATCCTCGTTGTTGCACATGACCTGGGAGGTGATGGCGGTGTAGGCTTGCACCGGCGAAACCTCCAGGGTTTCATAGGTCATGGGGATCATGAAGTCCTTGGCGTCGGAAATCAGATAATCATAAAAGTCATTGATCATCTGAGCGGTCTCGCCGGTATTTTCCAGCAACGGATACTGGTAGCGGTAGACGTATTGCGCCGTCTGCGCGTCGCTTCCTTCCGGGCAGTAAACTTCCCCGGCGTTGTCCCCTGCTACATGCACGCCTTCTGCCAGCGCGCAGGGGGTAATCAACAGGGAGAAGAATAGCAATAAGGCAATCCATCGACGCATATGCGTTCCTCCTTTTGTCAGCCTACGGAAAGCGCGGTCAGTGCAAAGGAATTCACCATGCAGGAGGCATAAACCGCGTAGGTTTCCATTTCATCAGCCGGATAGGTGAGGGAAGCGGTGGCGGTTTTACCTCCCGCAACCAGCACCATTTGCGTGGTGACCTGCCCGTTTTGCGTAAAGGAAAGCGTAAAATACTGCTGCTCCGGATAGGTCTCCACGACGCTGTCCTCCGGCTTCAGCATGGCTTCCAGGGTGCTTTCCAGGGTGGCGTCAGGCGTGTCCGAGATATTGACGGAAAAGGTTAACTTGCCATCGGCGGACTGCGCCTGCACGCCTGTCTCCGTTTCCTTCAGGCTTTCCTGGGGAATCAGGGCGGGATACATGACACTGAATCCCAAACGCTCGTTGATATACTCCCGCAGCTCCGGCATGTCCGAAGACTGATCCAGGCTGCCATCCTCCAGGTCATCGGCACTGCCCCAGGATACCAGCTTCCAGCCAAAGGGCGCGGCTTCATCCCGGATTACCTCTGCCAGGGCGCTGCCATACCAGTTGGCGTTTAGCAGGCTTTCTTCATTGCGCAGATAATAGTCTTCGTCAATGTGATATAGCTCCAGCATCAACTGCTGCGTTTGCGTGCTTTCATCGCCGCTGGCCAGCATGATCTGCATACCGGCCATGCCGCTGCCTGCGGTACTTACGTCGAAAGCCATACCATCCGCCGTGCGGGTAATCATGTCACAGCAATCTTCCGCGGGGAGTATAAAACTTCCCTGCGCAAACAGCTGTCCATAGAGCGATTCCAACTGTTCCTGGGTAAGGGTAGTGACGCCGTCCACAGGCGTATAAGGCAGTAATCCCCGGTACAGCAACCGCCACATCAGGCCATAAACCACCTGAGGGGCCTGCTCGGAGGCGTCGGCACGGAAGCCGGTGAATTCCTGGCCGTACATCACGTCGGTAAAGGCATCCAGCAGCGCTTCCAGCTTGTCCAGATCGGGCAATAACGGTTCCTGCTCTGCCTGCGCGGCTGTCCAGGAGAAGGCCAGCATCAGCGACATCAGGCAGGCTGCGAAGCGCCGAAACATATATCTCATCGATGGAACACCTCAACTTTCTTTGGCATACCGAATAAACGATAGCCAGCCCGGTTTTCATCCCCGGCCGTTGGCGGAGCGCTGCAAATCCTCCGCCGCGGAAATGGCGGCCACGTTTCCCTCGCCCACGGCTTTGGCAATTTGCAAGGGCTGACCGGTACAGTCCCCGGCAGCGTACACCAGGGGAAGGTTGGTGGCCATGCGCCGATCCACCACAATGAATCCCTTTTCCTGCTTGAGCCCGGGCAACAGCTGCTCCAGCGTTACGGCCGGGCGGAAGATAAAGACGCCATCGTAATCATGGGCGCCACGGTCGGTGGCCACACGGATCTGTTCGCCTTCCCGGCTGAGGGACAGGGGCTTTTCCTGCACCACGGTGAAGCCAGGCGCGTCGGGCAGCGCATGGGCGCGCAGAAAATAGAAGTCCACCTGGCTGGCAAAACGGGTGAGGAACTCGGCTTCCTCCGCTCCGCTTTCCCGGGCGGAGAGCACCGCCACGCGGCGGTCACGGTAGAACATGGCATCGCAGGTGCCGCAGTAGCTTACGCCCTGGCCGACCAGGGCCTCCTCGCCGGGAAGCAGCTTGGGGCGTGCCGCGCCCATGGACAGAATAACCGCACGGCTCTCGAAAACATCGTTGCCGCACAGAATCATAAAGCTCTGCCCCATGGGCTGGATTTGGCGGACTACGCCCAGCTGTTTCCCTGCGCCCAGGGACAGCGCCTGCTCTTCAAACAGGCGGAGCAGTTCCGCACCCTTTACGGCGGGAAGCCCGGGATAGTTTTCCACCTTTGCAGCTTTGTACAGCCAACCGGTGTGATCCCCGGCAGTAAGAACCGCACAGTTCATGTCCCGCATGCGGGCGGTAATGGCGGCGCTCCAGCCCGCAGGGCCCGCGCCGATGATAGCAATATCCAGCATGGAAATGCTCCCTTCTTTGCTGATACATTTGGGCTTGCAAATCATGGGGGAAAATCAGTATTCACCCTTGCTGTAAGTATAGCGCACCTGTAGCCAGGGAATGCTGTCGTACGTTCCGGCCACATCGCCATACAGGCGATACCAGTCTCCCACCTTCCAGGTGGTCTTGGAGTAGTTTTCCACCATGAGCAGCTGTTCCTTGCCGTCCGTGCCGGTATCCACAATGGCCATTTGCGGTTTGTCGGAAATAATGGAAGTAATGGTGCCGGCAGCCAGATAGATCTGCCGGTTGGCTGTACGGATGGAGATGTTGTTCAGCAATTCCGAGTAGCCGCCGTTTTCCAGGCTCCAGGCTTTCATGGTATATTCGGATGCCGGGGGTACATAGTAGACCACATAGTTCAGCACGGAGGTCTGCTTTCCCGGCATGGAGGCAGTTACCGTAATGGTATTGTCCCCGATCTGATCAAATACGGCATAGAAGCTGAATTCACCGGTGGTGTCCACATCCGTGATGTTCAAATCCGTATGCGGGGACAGCACCTCAACGGTGGCGCCGGGCAGGGTGGTGCAGCTGATCAGAATTTTCTCGGAGTTGGTGGAGGTATAGGTGTCCGCCGCCAGGTCCAAGGGGATTTCCTGCTTTGCGCGGTGGAGGATCACGGTCATGGTGTTTTCACGGCAATATTGGCTGCGAACCACCACATTGAACACGTTGTCCCCGATGGGCTGGATGGTGGCGTTGATGCTCACGCTGCCCGTATCCGCGTCCACCACGTCGGAATAATCCTCCCCATTGATGGTGATGGTGGAGCCGGGACGCACGGTGAAGCTCAGGGTATACATGGCCGTGCTTACTTCCTGATAGGTGCTGTCCGGGGAATCCAGGGTAATGGGGGAAAGGGGAATGCTGATTTCATAGGTGATGGGGTCCATGGGCGTTTGCTGCCCGGAAGCGGATTTAAGGAAGGGTGTCAGGGTGACCTCCATGGTTTCACCCAGGTTGCCTTCATAGTCATCGTACCAGAAGTGGTCCTCCACCTGCACCGTGGCAAAACCACCGGTAACGATGTAGGAAGTATGCAGTTCACGGATGTAGATTTGCTGTCCATCCTCTCCGGGAATCATGATCGTATGCGCGGCAAGATCGTTGCGGATGGACGCCGTTACAATGGCGGCGTTGGCATCCTTTACCGTAGCTTGGCGCTGCTGGAAAAAGGCAATGCCAAAGAACACGGCCAGGCCCGTGACAGAGAGCATCAAAAGCACCGCCAGAAAGCGAATGACATGCCGCAGCCCACGGCGGCGCGAGGGCAGCTTGGTGAGCCGTGTGTCCCGGGGCAGCTGATAGGTGGAGGACATTTCCTGCTGGCTCCACAGCGGATCGTAGGAGCGGGTCTCGTCAAACCCGTCGTAGGTGACGCCCGCGTCCCTGTGCGTGCCGGCGCCCTCCTGCTGGACAGGCTTTTCCGGAGGAACAAAGCGAACGGTGGAGGATGGGTCGTCCTCCACGTTCCAGAAGGTATTGACGCTGCGATGGGTGCGGATGGTCATGCCCGACGGGGCGGACCCCCTGCGGGCGCTTTCGGCCCGCAAGGCCCGCTGCCGGCTGGCACCGGTTGCCTTGCGCTGCTTGAGCTCGGCCATTTCCTGGGCCAGCTGATCCCTGCTGTCCGGGGTGGTTTCCACTTCACCGGATTCATCCACGCGGATGTATTCCCGGCCCTTGTCGTCCTTCAGCTCGCTTTTCCAGGCAGGCTCCGCGTCGGGGGAAGGATGCAGGGGGGTGCCGCAGCGCATGCATCGGGGCAGCGATGCTTTATTCCATGAACCGCAGTTGGGACATTTCATAGGTGCGTTGATTCCTCCGTCCGGCACGGGCATTGGCGCGATGGCGCTTCGTCCGGGTCTGCCGGGATTCGTTTATTCTTCGTCATCCAATACCAGAAAGCTGTTTTGCAGGTATTCGTCCATGGCCTGCCGGCAGGCAACCCAGTCAATTTCCTGCACGGACATGCCGGCATAGGTGATGGGTGTGGCCGCGCCGTCCGGGGGCAGACGCAGTTCCTCCACCGTGCAGCCCCGAAGCTCCATGGCGTAGTTCATGGCCTCCACCATTTCGTCGGTGGACATGTTGGTCAGCGTGGTGTTTTCCAGCACGGAGTCCACCAGCGCCCGGGCTTCCTCCAGGGTGATCTCCCGGCACTGGTCCGCCAGGGTAGAGAGCACGGTACGTACGCGCTGGGTGCGCATGAAGTCACCGCCGCCGCCCACCTTGCGTATACGCATGTAAATCACCGCGCTGTGGCCGTTGAAGTGGTAGGTGCCCGCTCCGCGCAGGCGGGGCGTGGTGGAATCCTTGGGAATGGCGTAGCGTTGCAGGTAATTGGATTCCGTGGAGGTGATTTCGATGTCCACCCCGCCCAGGAAATCCACAATGCTGGCAATCTGGCTGAAGTCAAACAGCAGATATTTTTCAATCTTCACGCCGACGTGCTGGCTGATTACCTTGCACAGTGCTTCCGGACCGTAATTTTTGGCAATGTAGTTGATACGGCCGATAACGCCGTCGGGACGTTCCACCAGCGCATCGCGGATGATGGAGGTCAGCATGACGCGATGGGCACGGGTGTCCAGGGTCACAATGACGATACCATCGGTATTCCCCAGGTTATGGGGTTTGCCGGTCCATTGGTCCACGCACAGCAACAGGTAATGATGCTGTCCGTCAATGGCCGGGGGCAACTCCTCATAGGGAATGGTTTCAATGGGTTGTGGGTCATCCGCCAGGGCGGCGCAGCAGCTCAGGGACAGGATCAGGGTCAAGACAAGGCAGACGATTCGCTTGATCATATCGCAAGATCTCCTTTTCTGCATGTGTGATGCGTTTTCTCATTAATAAGAAACGAATCAAAGGCGGCGCTTCCTGCGTGGCGGATGGAAGAAACCGCCTTCTTAGCATAGCACAAGCCGCGATGCTTTGCAATCCTGCCCCCTGGCGGGTGCTCTTTTCCAATAAAAAAGGCGCGCCGCGCTATCCGCAAAATACGAAAGCGCAAGCGCGTCCCGCGCCGGTGGCCTTATGTCCGGCCACGAATCAGGTTTGCCAGGAAAATGCATACGCAGGCTCCGCCCACCGCCACAATCAACCCCCACCAGGAGAACACGGTAACCGTGCCTAACCCCAGCCAGGATGCTAGGAACCCACCCACCGCCGCGCCGGCAATGCCCAACAGCAGGTTGCCAAGCAGGCCAACGCGGCGATTCACGCCCATCACCAGGGTGGCAAGCCAACCCGCCAGCGCGCCAAAGACCAGCCAAAGAAGCAGCGACATGAAAATCCACCTCCTTTGCCGTTTATTTTGCGCTGGCGAATGGCAATCCATGCGCCGGTATTCCTGGCCCCGCGCGTCCTGAAAGCCGAAGAATTTTCCTATTTCACAGACAGGGCTGCGCAAGGCGCAAAGGGCATTTCAATGCCGGAAGGCCATTGCGTTGGATGTAAAACTGTACAAAAGGCATGGAAAATGGTATAATCTGCGTTGTTATGCTGTGCATATGATGAAAGAAAGGCGGTGCGAGCTGTTGCCCAAACGTTTGCTGGCCGGCCTGCTGGCGGTGCTGGTGTTGCTGTGTACTGCGTCTGCCCTGGCGGAGGAGACTGCTTTTGTGGAGCCGACGCTGGCGCCGGACGCCACGCCCTATGATGCGGAGCATCCGGAAATCCTGGAAGACGATATGCTCTATGCACCTTCGGTCATCCTGATCGAGGCCAGCAGCGGCGATGTCATCTACCAGAAAAATGCCGATCAGGTGATGTACCCCGCATCCACCACGAAAATCCTTACGGTGCTGCTGGGCATTCAGCTGGGTGACATGAACCAGACCGTGACCGTCAGCGAGACCGCCATGCAGCTGGGGGATGAAGATGCCACCACCATGGGGCTGGAGGTTGGCGAGGAAATCAATTTCCACGATCTGCTGGTGGGTACGCTGATCCGCTCGGCCAATGAAGGCGCCAACGTGATTGCCGAAACCATTTCCGGAAGCATTGCGGATTTTGTGGATTTGATGAACCGCACGGCGGAGGCATACGGGTGCACCAACACACATTTTGCCAACCCCAACGGCTTGCATGACCCCAATCACTATACCACGGCGCGGGATATGGCCATCATCGCCCGGGAGGCCATGAAGAACGAGACCTTCCGGGAAATTGCGGCAACGCTGTCCTATCCCATGCCGCAGACCAATAAGCAGCGCGCCAGAACCCTTACGCTGCGGGACAACTCCTTTATGACCCCCGGCACGGAGGATAATCCCAACAAGTATTATTACCCTTATGGTATTGGCATTAAGACTGGCTTTACCAATGCCGCAGGCTACTGCTACGTGGGTGCTGCGGAAAAGGACGGCGTGGAGCTGATCTCGGTGGTGCTGGCTGCCGGGCAGCGGGGCCGCTGGGCGGATACCATCAAGTTGATGGATTACGGTTTCTCCCAGTATGTGAACGTAACGCCCATCGACCTGTACGCCATGAACCCCATTACCATCCAGACCACCAACTATTCCCTTTCCGATTCGGACATGGGGCGCCTGGCGCTGCTGTGCCAACCGGCGGATCCCACCAAGACCGCGTCCATCACCGCTACCCAAGAGCAGGTGGAGACCATGGCCGAGAACCTGCGCTACACCTGCCTGATTACCTATACCCGTGACTTTGTTGCGCCCATTGCGGCGGGGGAAGTCATGGGCGTGATGACCTATTTTGACGAGAATGGAAATGCGGTGGACTACAACCTGACCGCTTCCCGGGCCATCGCCATGCGGGAAAACGCCCCCAAGACCCTGGAACAAATTGTTGCCGAGACGGAGGCCGATCCCAATCCCTTCCCGCCCCTGACGGTGGAACTGGCGCTGTACCTGGCCCTGCCGGTGGTTGCCCTGGTGCTGCTGATATTCCTGCTGCGCAAGCTGTTCAGGCGCCGCCATATCCGGAATCGCCGGGTGCCCAAGCCCACTAACCGCTACCTGAAATAATGCTCCAACCATTCCGGGACCTGGACGGCCAAATCGTCCAGGTCCTTTTCCTGTGCGCTTTGCACACGGGGCGTGGCTTGACATTTGGCATATTTTCCCCGATAATAGGCATGATACGGGGGAGGGAATGCTTTCCTTCTCTGGAAAGGAAGGAATGGAAACTTGGCGCATGAAATCGTTCATATAGAAAAGGGCAGCATTGCCGACCGGCTGGGACTGCGGGAAGGGGACGCCTTGGCAAAGATCAACGGTGAGACACTGATTGACCAGATTGATTATCAGGCCCTGACCGCACAAAGCCCTTGCGTGCTGGAGGTGATTCGCCGGGACGGGCGGGTCGTCCGCCACGCCGTCCATAAGGAGGACGACGAACCCCTGGGTATTACCCTTAGCGATACCATGCTGTGCAATCCCCGCGTGTGCAAAAATCACTGCGTTTTCTGCTTTATTGACCAGATGCGCCCGGGACTGCGCAAATCTCTGTATGTAAAGGATGACGACTGGCGGTTGTCCCTGATGATGGGGAATTTCGTCACCCTTACCAATGTGGATGACCAGGAGCTGGACCGCATCATCCGCCGCCATGCCAGCCCGCTGTTTATTTCTGTCCATGCCACGGATGGACAGGTGCGCAAGCGCATGATGCGCAACCCCAACGCGGAGAACATCCTGCCCCGCCTGAAACGTCTGAAGGAAAACGGTATCCGTTTCCATTGTCAAATCGTATGCTGCCCCGGCTGGAACGATGGAGAAGTGCTCCGGCAAACCCTGGATGACCTGGCAGCGCTGGCGCCGGCTGCGCAGACGGTGGCGGTGGTGCCTGTGGGCCTTACCGCTTATCGGGATGGCTTGGAGCCGCTCACGCTGTTTAACCGGGAGACGGCGGGGGAGTTGCTGGACCAGCTGGAACCCCTTCGGGAGCGTTTCCTTCGGGAAATGGGCACGCGGTTTGTTTTTCCTTCGGACGAGTTTTATTGCCTGAGCGGCCGTCCGCTGCCTCCGGATGAAGCCTATGAAGGCTATCCGCAGATTGAGAATGGCGTGGGCATTCTCCGCCAGTTTGAAACCGATGCCCGCTGGGCGAGGGAGGACCTGGAGGGAATGCAGGCGCCCGCCAAGCGTTATGTGATCCCCGTAGGGATGTCGGCGCGGACCTTCTTTGGGGATTTTTGCAGGGAGTATGCCCCGGAAGGCGTCACGCTTACGCCCCAGGCCATTGAAAACCGCTTTTTCGGCCCTACCATTACGGTAACGGGACTGCTGACTGGCGGTGATATCCTGGCACAGCTGGATTGCACGGGCTATGATGAAGTGCTGCTGTTCCGCAATACCCTCCGGGCGGAGGGCGACCTGTTCCTGGACGATATGAGCCTGGAGGAATTCCGCTCCCGCCTGCCCATTCCCGTGCGGGTGGTTTCCACCAACGGGGAACAATTCTACCGCGCACTGTACGGATTGGAGGAAGCGTAATGTCAAGACCGCTGGTGGCCATTGTGGGCCGCCCCAACGTGGGCAAATCCACTTTCTTTAATAAGATCTCCGGGAAGCGCATCAGCATCGTGGAGGATACCCCCGGCGTTACCCGGGACCGGGTGTATGCCGATGTGGAATGGCTGGGCAGAAAGTTCACCCTGATTGATACCGGTGGTATCGATCCGCGCAGCGAGGATGTGCTGCTCAAGCAGATGCGTCGGCAGGCGGAAATTGCCATGGATACGGCGGATGTTATCTGCTTTTTCACCGATGCCCGTGCCGGCCTGACCCAGGATGACCAGGAAGTGGCCGAGCTGCTGCGCAAGACCCACAAGCCGCTGCTCCTGGTGGTCAACAAGGTGGATCATGCGGGGCTGAACGACGACGTGTATGAGTTTTACAACCTGGGCCTGGGGGACCCCATCAGCATCAGCAGCGTGAACATGCTGGGGCTGGGGGACCTGCTGGAAGAGATTGTGAAACTGTTGCCTCCCGCGGACCCGGAGGAAGAAGACGAGGCGGAGCATGTGGTACAGCTGGCGGTGGTGGGCCGGCCCAACGTGGGCAAAAGCTCGCTGGTCAATCGCCTGCTGGGCAAGGAACGGGTGATGGTATCCAATATTCCGGGCACCACCCGGGACGCCATCGACAGCCGCTTCACCGCGCCGGATGGCACGGAATACAATATTATTGACACGGCGGGCATTCGCCGCAAGCGTGTGATCGAGGATGAAAGCCTGGAGCGCTACAGCGTGCTGCGCTCCATTGCCGCCATCAAGCGCTGCGACGTGGCGCTGATGCTCATTGACGCCCAGGATGGCGTTACCGAGCAGGACACGAAGATCGCCGGCCTGGTCCACGAGGAAGGCAAGGCCTGCGTGGTTGTGGTAAACAAATGGGACGCCATTGAAAAGGAAACCAACACCATGGAGCAATACCGCAAGCAGGTGCTGGAAGACCTGAAATTCATGGACTATGCGCCGGTGCTGTTTGTTTCCGCCATGACGGGGCAGCGGGTCCATACGGTGCTGGACATGGTCAGCCAGGCTTACGCGCAGTACACCAAGCGCGTTCCCACCGGCGTGCTGAACGATGTGCTTGCGGATGCCCAGGCATCCTTGCAGCCGCCGGCCACCAACGGACGTAGGCTGAAGATTTATTATGGCACACAGCAGCATGTGGCCCCCCCGACCTTTATCCTCTTTGTGAATGATGAGGAGCTGATGCACTTTGCCTATCAGCGCTACCTGGAGAATTTTCTGCGGAAAACCTTCGACTTTACCGGCACGCCCATCCGCTTGGTACTTCGGGCGAAGCACAAGGAGGAATAAGGCATGAGCGTAACGTTGGCCTATGTGATCACCGGCGTGATCGCTTATCTGTTAGGCTCCATTTCCACGGGTATCCTGGTGGCGCAGAAGAATCATGGACCGAACCTGCGGGAAGTGGGCAGCAAGAATACCGGCGCGAGCAATGTATTGCGCACCATGGGCCTGAAAAACGGTTTGATTACCTTTGTGGGCGACTGTGGCAAGGCAGCGGTGGCTTGCCTGATTGGCCGGTGGTTGCTGGCCCCCTATGGGGCATCCCTGTATGGGGCCATGCTGGCGGGACTATTGGTGATTCTGGGGCATAACTGGCCGGTATTTTTTCAGTTCAAGGGCGGAAAGGGTGTTGCCAGCAGCTGTGGCGTGATGCTGGTGTGCTTCCCGCTGCCGGCAATTATTTGCTTTGTGTTCTGCCTGGCGCTGATTTATCTGTCGAAGTATATTTCCCTGGGGAGCATGTCCATGTTGACGCTGTATGCCATTCTGGTGTCTTTCCAGAATGCGGGGAACTGGCTGGTGATCGTCTGGAGCGTGCTGCTGGCCGCGCTGTGCATTCTGCGGCACCGCAGCAATATTCAGCGTCTGTGCCGGGGGGAAGAAAACCGCCTGGGGAGCAAGAAAAAAGCATAATGCGGCGGCGGAAGGATCTGCTTTCTGGAAAAACAATGCATTTTTTCCTTGACATATGCGTTTAATATGAAAAAAACAGCGGGCGTACAAAAAAACTAGCCCGCTGTTTTTTTGTGCATTTTCTTGCAAAAAAAACGGAAAAATGCCGGTTTCAAGGCCGGTTTTTTGCATTCCTGTCCAGCTTTTTCCCCATATCGTGCAAAAAAAGGATTGCCATGTGCCTGGCAATCGGCTATAATAATAGAGATAAAATACATGGATGGAGCGTAAGCTGCATGAATCTACGCGTGCTGCCTCAACCTAGCGGCCGACGGAGTAAACGAACGAGCACCCGAACGATTGATGGTGGCGCTTGTTCGTTTTTTAACAATATGCGCTTCGCTCTGTTTTCTGCGTGACCATAGTAGCAATCCCAGGGGAACCAATCATATTTCAGGAGGTACGGAACATGAGTAAAGTTCACGTTTTTGATCATCCGCTGATTCAGCACAAGCTGAGCCTGATGCGGGACAAAAACACCGGCGCGAAGGAATTCCGCGAACTGCTGGAGGAGATCTCCATGCTGATGGTTTATGAGGTGACGCGGGATCTGCCCACCGTGGAGGTGGAGGTGGAAACGCCCATCTGCAAGTGCAAAACTCGCGTGCTGGCAGGCAAGAAGCTGGGCATCGTGCCCATCCTGCGGGCAGGCCTGGGCATGGTGGACGGCGTGACCAAGCTGGTACCCGCGGCCAAGGTGGGCCACATCGGCCTGTACCGTGATCCGCAGACCCTGGAGCCGGTGGAGTATTACTGCAAGCTGCCCGTGGACTCGGAAAACCGTGAGCTGCTGGTGCTGGACCCCATGCTGGCCACCGGTGGCAGCGCCAGCGCGGCCATCACCTTTATCAAAAAGCGGGGCTGCAATCATATCCGCCTGGTGAACCTGATTGCCGCGCCGGAGGGCATTGCCAGGGTGCAGCGTGAGCATCCCGACGTGGATATTTATGTGGCGGGCCTGGATGAAAAACTCAACGATCATGGCTACATTGTGCCCGGACTGGGCGATGCGGGTGATCGCTTGTTTGGCACAAAATAACACCGGGAGGCGTTGCTTCCCAATAGAAAGGTGGTGATTGGTTTGTCGCTGGAAATTCTTCAGAGCATCGAGCAGGCGGAGGCGAAAGCCGACGGCATGCGCGCAGAGGCGCAGAAGCAGGCCCGAGAAATCCTCAAGTCCGTGGAGGCGGCCTGCCTGGCCCAGGAACGTGCCGCCGCCATTGAGCACCGCGCGCTGTACCAGCAGCTGATGGAGCAGGATCGTGTTCGGGTAGCGGGGGAACTGGCAAAAAAGAGCCAGGGCTATGCCACGGAACGCGCCGCTCTGTGCAAGGCTGCGGAAGCCCGGCTGGAACAGGCGGCAACCCAGATCTTCGAAAGGATCGTGCGTCATGGCCATAGTTGAGATGAAACGGATTGATCTGCTGGCCATGCGGCAGGATCAGAAAAAACTACTGCGTGCCATGCAGCGAATGGGCTGCGTGGAGGTAACGCCCATTTCCGGGGAAAACCTGGAAGCCTACCAAAAGCAGGATGTCACCCGCCTCCCGCAGGTGGAAACCACCATGGAGCGCCTGCGCTGGACCATCGGCCAGCTTTCCCAGTACAACCGGCAGAAGCCGCCCTTCCTGGGCAGCCTGCCGGATGCGGACGCTGGGGACGTGCAGTATATCCAGCAGCATGAGGCAGAACTCATGGCACTGCTGGATCAGGCAGAGGAGCTGGAAAAGACCGGCGGCGACCTGCGCGGACAGCTGGCCCGCATCCAGGTGGCCCAGGAACAGCTGGAGCCCTGGAAGGGGCTGGACATCCCGGTGGAGAACATCGTCAGCACCCGAAGCGTATTCCAGCAGGTAGGTACCATCAGCAAGAGCCTGGTGGAAGAACTGATAGCCAAATACGCTGCCCAGCCCGTATACATACAAGTATTGGGCGAGGTGCGGGACAGCGCCTACATATGGGTGGTTGCCCATGCGTCCCTGGCCGGAGAGCTTGGGGAGGCGCTGAAAGCCGCCAGCTTCACGCCGGCACAGTTTGGGGATATGCACGGTACTGTGGCTCAGCGCCTGGAAGCCTACCGTCAGGAGCGTGAAGAGATCAACGGCCGCGCGCAAGCGGTAACCCAGGAATGGCAGGAAATGGCCAATGCCAACCTTACACGCCTGAAAACCTGGTACGACCTGTTGCAGATTGAGAAGGATCAGCAGGAGGCCGCCAAGCGCACCATCGGCACGGGGCAGGCCTTCCTGCTTCGGGGATGGGTGCCGGCAGCCCTGGGGGACAAGGTGAGCGCCGAGCTGCAGAAGCTCTCGCCCACCTGCTCGGTGGAGATTTACGCTCCTGCCGAGGATGACGAGCCGCCCATCCTGCTGCACAACGGCAAGTTTGCAACGCCCTTTGAGTCCGTGGTGGAAGGTTTTGCGCTTCCCTCACCCAAGGGTATGGATCCCACAGCGGTGATGGCGCCCTTCTATGCGCTGCTCTTCGGCATGATGCTTTCCGATGCGGGCTATGGCCTGGTCATGGCGCTGGCGATCCCGCTGCTGCTGAAGCTGAAAAAGCCGGGCAAGAACAGCGTGAAAATGCTGTGGCTGCTGTTTTACAGCGCCATTGCCACGGTGGTGTGCGGCGCGATTTACAATACCTGGTTTGGCTTTAACCTGCCGGTGAAGAGCATTCTCGACCCCATCAACGACCCCATGCCGGTTATGATTGTCTGCATGGGCGTGGGCGTGGTGCATCTATATGCCGGCATGATCCTGGCCGCGTACATGAACATCAAGCGCGGCAAACCGCAGGACGCGGTTTTCGACCAGCTTAGCTGGATGATGCTGGTATCGGGCCTGATGATGCTGGTGGCCGGCGGCGTGATCGCGGAGATCGGCAAGTGGATGGCCATCATCGGCGTAGTCATCATCCTGATCTGGGCCGGCCGGGAAAAGAGCCGCAATCCCTTCAAGCGGCTGATCAGCGGCCTGGGCTCCCTGTATGGGGCCACCAGCTGGATCTCGGACATTCTTTCCTACATGCGCTTGTTCGGTATGGGCCTGGCCACCGGCGTCATCGGCATGGTAATCAACCAGCTGGTGGGCATGGCGTTCAGCAGCGGTATCATTGGCGCGGTGATCGGCAGCGTGCTGTTTGTGGGCGCGCATGCCTTTAACCTGGGTATCAATGCCCTGGGCGCCTATGTGCACTCCTGCCGGTTGCAGTACATTGAGTTTTTCGGCAAGTTCTACGAAGAAGGCGGCGTGGCGTTCCGTCCGCTGGCCTACAATACCCATTATGTGAACATACACCAGGCCTAAGGGCCGGGATATGCCAGACATTAAAAGGAGGATACAACTATGGAATGGGGTCAAATTCTTGCTTTGGTAGCCGCCGCGCTGGCGGTCATCCTGCCGGGTATGGGTTCTTCTAAGGGCGTGGGTCTGAGCGGTGAGACCGCCTCTGGCGTGTCCACGGAAAATCCCGAAGTCGCCTCCAAGCTGCTGGTTTTGCAGCTGCTGCCCGCTACTCAGGGTATTTACGGCTTCCTGATCGCCGTGATTATCATGATTAACACCGGCGCGCTGTCCGGCAGCATGGTGAGCGTTTCCGTGATCCACGGACTGGAACTGATCGTTGCGGCGCTGCCCGTGGCCGTCGTGGGTTACTTCTCCGCCATCCGTCAGGGCCGCGTGGCCGCTGCCGCCATGCTGATGACCGGCAAGCGCCCCGAAATGAGCGGTAAGGGCATCACCATGACCGTTATGGTGGAGACCTACGCCGTGCTGTCTCTGCTGGTTTCCTTCCTGGCTGTGAATGCCATCAAGCTGTAAGAAAGGCGCGACTCGCATGAACGCACAAGCGATCCTGGATAAAATTCTGGAGGACGCCAAGGAGAATGCCTCCGCCGTCCTCAAAGACGCCAACGATCGTGCCGGCGCGATGCGCAAGGCTACCGAGGAGCGGATCGCCACCGCCCGGGCCAATACGGAAGCCCGCGCCCATGAAGACGCCCAGGCCGCGGCCGTGCGCATGGGGCGCATGGCGGAGCTGGACGAGCGCAAGCTCCTGCTCAAGGACAAGCGCGACATGATGGAGCGGGCGTTCTCCCTGGCCCTGGATAAGATGAAGGCCATGCCTGCTAAGGAGGCTCGCGCTTTCCTGCTGTCCACTCTCACGGAGCTGGCAGACGGGGACGAGGAGCTGATTGTGGGCGCGGAGAGCGATGGCTGGATGGATAAGGCTTTCCTGGCGGACGCCAACGCGGCGCTGACTGCCGCCGGCAAACCCGGTAAGCTCATCCTGGCCAAGGAAAAGCGCGCAGGCGTCAGCGGTTTGATTCTTGCCCGGCACGATACGGAAATTCATTGCACCTACCAGGCGCTCCTGGACAGCCGCAGGCTGGAAATGGAGGCGCAGGTGGCGCAGATGCTGTTCCCCAATACCTAAACCAACCGATTTCTATGGAAAGGAGGGCTGGCTATGCCACAGGAAAGCATTTACTACGCCGCGGGACGCTTGAGCATCAAGCAGCGTGAAATCATGGACGCCAGTCGCCTGGAAAGGTTGCTTTCCACCTCGTCCTTTGAGGAAGCAAAGCGTACCCTTTCGGAAATCGGATGGGCAAGCGCGGAGGAAGCGGACTATGAGCAGCTTGCCCTGGACCGGGTGGCCCAGGCCAGCGCGCTGGTCCGCGATCTTTCCACCGATGCGAAGGTCACGGATTGTTTCCTGTTCAAGTATGACATTGCAAATTTGAAAATGCTCCTGAAGGCACGCTGCCTGGGCATCACCGCGGAGCATCTTTCCTCCAGCGGTACCATTCCTGTGGAAAAGCTCCGCCATGCGGTGGCGGATCACCGCTACAAGGAACTTCCCGAGCCCATCTGCAAGGCCATGGAAGGGCTGGAGCAGGAGCTTATTACCGAGGAAAACCCGCTGCTGATTGACGTGCGGCTGGACCGGGCCATGTTCGAGATGATTTTCGAACAGCTCAGGGGCCGCCGCTGTGCCGCGGCGGTGGCCTACTTCCAGGCGCGGGCGGATATGCTCAACGCCATTACTTTGCTGCGCGTGCGGCGCATGGGCCGGGATGAAGCCTTCTTTGAAGGCGTACGCCTGCCTGGCGGCGCCATTGCCGAGGACAAGTGGGCCGACGCCTTTGCGGACCCCGAGCGCCTGCCGGAACTGCTCCGCCCCTATGGGGAGCGGGTGATGGACGCGGCGCTTGCGGCGGTGCGGAATTTTGCACACCTGCCTGGCCTGGAAAAGGCCATGGATAACGCGCTGCTGGCCATCTTCACCAAGGACCGCTTCGACATGATGCGCCTGGAAACCGTGGTGGGCTATCTGCTGGCGGTGGAACGTGAGGCCGGCGCGGTGCGCCTGGTGATGGCTGGAAAGCAAAATGGCTTCGACATGGAGGCCGTTCGGGAAAGGCTGCGTGATCTCTATGGCTGAGAATACGAATCGCATGGGCGTAGTGGGGGAGCGGGATGCCGTGCTGGCCTTCAAGGCCGTGGGCATGCGCGTAATCCCCGTGCAGACGCCCGCGGAGACCACAGCCGCGCTGCATAAGCTGTCCACCGAGGGCGTGCCGGTGATCTTTATCACGGAAACCTGCGCCCAGCAGGTGCCCGAAGCCCTGGAGAAGTACAAGACCATGCCCGGCACCGCCGTGATCCCCATTCCGGGGAGCCGGGGGTCCAATGGCCTGGGCATGAGCCGCGTGCGGGCCAACGTGGAAAAAGCCATCGGCGCGGATATTCTGTTCAACAATGAGAAAGAGGGGGTTTGACCATGGCGCAGGGAACCACTGTAAAGGTTGCCGGCCCCTTGATTGTAGCGGAAAACATGGCCGACGCCCGGATGTACGACGTGGTTCGCGTGAGCCGTGATCGCCTGGTGGGCGAGATTATCGAGCTGCGTGGCGACAAGGCGTCCATCCAGGTGTACGAGGAAACGGCGGGCCTGGGCCCCGGCGAGCCCGTGGAATCCACCGGCGCGCCGCTTTCCGTGGAACTGGGGCCGGGCCTGATTGAATCGATTTTTGACGGTATTCAGCGCCCGCTGACGGTCATTCGCGACCAGTTTGGCGAGCGTATCCGCCGGGGCGTGGAAGTGCCCAGCCTGGACCGTGAGAAGGTATGGGCCTTTGAGCCCAAGGTGCTGGTGGGCGATAAAGTTGTTGCAGGCTCCGTGCTGGGACATGTGCAGGAGAGCGCCGTGGTGGATCACAAGATCATGGTGCCCTACGGCATCAGCGGCGAGGTGGTGAAAATCCACAAAGGCGCGGCCAAGCTGGAAGACGTCATTGCCGTGGTGCGTGACGAGAAGGGCGAGGAGCATCAGCTGACCATGCTGCAGCGCTGGCCCGTCCGTCGTGGCCGTCCCTACCTGGAAAAGCTGGCGCCCCAGGCGCCCATGGTGACCGGCCAGCGGGTCATCGACACCTTCTTCCCCATCGCTTCCGGCGGTGTGGCGGCGGTGCCCGGCCCCTTCGGCTCCGGCAAGACCGTGGTACAGCATCAGCTGGCCAAGTGGGCGGACGCGGACATCATCGTGTACGTGGGCTGCGGCGAGCGCGGCAACGAAATGACCGACGTGCTCATGGAGTTCCCGGAGCTGCATGATCCGCGCACCGGCGAAAGCCTGATGAAGCGTACCGTGCTGATTGCCAATACCTCCGACATGCCCGTGGCGGCCCGTGAAGCCTCCATTTACACGGGTATCACCATTGCCGAGTATTACCGGGATATGGGCTACAAGGTGGCCATCATGGCCGACTCCACCAGCCGCTGGGCAGAGGCATTGCGCGAAATGTCCGGCCGTCTGGAGGAAATGCCCGGTGAGGAAGGCTATCCCGCCTACCTGGCGTCCCGTATCGCGGAATTCTACGAGCGGGCCGGCTATGTGAAGTGCCTGGGCGATGATAACCGCTACGGTTCCATCTCGGCCATTGGCGCCGTATCCCCGCCAGGCGGTGATATTTCCGAGCCCGTGAGCCAGGCTACCCTGCGCATCGTGAAGGTGTTCTGGGGCCTGAGCGCTTCCCTGGCCTACAAGCGGCATTTCCCGGCCATCGACTGGCTGCAAAGCTACTCCCTGTACGTGGATCGCCTGGGCAGCTGGTTCAGCGACAACGTTTCCCCCGAGTGGAACGAGCTGCGTGCCCGGGCCATGCGGGTGCTGCAGGAAGAGGCCGAGCTGAACGAAATCGTGCAGCTGGTGGGTATCGACGCCCTGAGCTGGAAGGACCGGCTGACCATGGAAGTGGCCCGCTCCATCCGCGAGGACTACCTGCATCAAAATGCCTTTGACGAGGTGGACACCTACACCTCCCTGCAAAAGCAGTTTGATATGCTGCAGCTGATTCTGGCATTCCAGGAGAAGGGACAGCAGGCGCTTGACGCGGGAGCGAATCTCTCCGACGTGCTGGGGTTGCCGGTGCGTGACCGGATCGGCCGCGCCAAGTATATCCCCGAGGATCAGATCAAAGTACAGTTTGAGCAAATCGAGTCGGATCTCAGCAGCCAGACGGCCGCGCTGATCGATCAAGGAGGGCAGGCCTGATGCTGAAGGAATACCATACCATCAAAGAGGTGGTGGGCCCCCTGATGCTGGTGGAAGGCGTCTCCGGGGTCACCTATGACGAGCTGGTGGAGATCACCCAGGCCAACGGCGAAAAGCGTTCCGGCAAGGTGCTGGAAGTGAACGGCGACAAGGCCCTGGTGCAGATGTTCGAATCCAGCAACGGCCTGCGCATTGACAACAGCTCCGTGCGCTTCCTGGGCCGGGGTATTGAGCTGAGCGTAAGCATGGACATGCTGGGCCGGGTGTTTGACGGCATGGGCCGTCCCCGGGACGGCGGACCGGAAATCATCCCCGAAAAGCGCATGGACATCAACGGCGAACCATTGAATCCCGCCGCCCGGGACTACCCCAGCGAGTTTATCCAGACGGGTATTTCCGCCATTGACGGACTGAATACCCTGGTTCGCGGACAGAAGCTGCCGGTGTTCTCCGGTTCCGGTCTGCCCCATGCGCAGCTGGCCACGCAGATTGCCCGCCAGGCCAAGGTGCTGGGCAAGGGCGACAAGTTCGCCGTGGTGTTTGCCGCCATCGGTATCACCTTTGAGGAAGCGGACTACTTCATCAGCGACTTTCGCAAGACCGGCGCCATTGAGCGCGCGGTGCTGTTCATGAACCTGGCCAACGACCCGGCCATCGAGCGTATCGCTACCCCGCGTATGGCGCTGACCGCCGCGGAATACCTGGCCTATGAAAAGGACATGCACGTGCTGGTAATCCTCACGGATATTACCAACTATGCCGAGGCGCTGCGCGAGGTTTCCGCGGCCCGGAAGGAAGTGCCTGGCCGCCGTGGCTATCCCGGCTACCTGTACACCAACCTGGCCACCATGTATGAGCGTGCCGGCCGCGTGGTGGGGAAGAAGGGTTCCATTACCCAGATCCCCATTTTGACCATGCCCGAGGATGACAAGACCCATCCCATTCCTGACCTGACGGGATACATTACCGAGGGACAGATCATCCTTAGCCGCGAGCTGTACCGCAAGGGTATTACGCCACCCATCGACGTGCTGCCGTCCCTGTCCCGTTTGAAGGACAAGGGTATTGGCGAAGGCAAGACCCGTAAGGACCATGCCGCCACCATGAACCAGCTCTTTGCCGCCTATTCCCGCGGCAAGGAAGCCAAGGAACTGGCCGTCATTCTGGGCGAAGCGGCCCTGTCGGACATCGACAAGCAGTATGCTGCCTTTGCGGATGCCTTTGAGAAGGAATACGTTTCCCAGGGCTACGAGACCAACCGTTCCATTGAGGAGACCCTGGACCTTGGCTGGAAGCTGCTGTCCATGCTGCCCCGTACGGAGCTCAAGCGTATCCGTGACGACATGCTGGATGAGTTCCTGCCGAAGAAGGAGGAAACCAAGTAATGGCATCAGCACTTCGCGTGAACCCGACGCGGATGGAGCTGACCCGCATCAAGAAGCGCCTTGTGACTGCCAAGCGCGGCCACAAGCTGCTCAAGGATAAGCGGGATGAGATGGTGCGGCAGTTTATTCTGATCATCCGAGAGAACCAGCAGCTGCGCAAGGAAGTGGAAGCAGAGCTGTCCCAGGCACTGGGGAACTTCGCCCTGGCCCGTGCGGTCATGGACCCCCAGGCGCTGGAGGAAGCGGTGCTGTATCCCGCCCGGCAGGCCAAGCTGGAGCTGGGCAGGAAGAACATTCTTTCCGTGCATGTGCCCACCATTACGGTGGATGAAAGCTCCCTGCATGAAACCGTGCAGGCATACGGCTTTGCCGAAACCAGCAGCCAGCTGGACGGCGCCATTGCCACCCTGGCGGAGCTTCTGCCGAAAATGGTGCGCCTGGCCGAGATTGAGAAAACCTGCGACATGCTGGCGGATGAAATCGAAAAGACCCGCCGTCGGGTGAACGCCCTGGAATACGTGATGATCCCGCAGTTTGAAATGACCATCCGCGAAATTTCCATGAAGCTGGAGGAAAACGAGCGCGGCGCCACCACTCGCCTGATGAAGGTGAAGGACATGATGGCCCAGCGCGAGGCGTAACATTCCTTATGCGGGGAGCGTGTCATAAAAGGCCGCTCCCCGCCGGGAAGGAACGCATGAAAAGGGAGCGCAAGCTCCTTTTTTCATGGAGGGGAAAAGCAATGCGAGCCTATCTATATGCGCAGGGGTTCCAGCGGGTGCTTGCCCTGCATCCGCAGGTATGCGGGCTGAAGAGCGCGGATGCCACCCTCTGGATATGCCTGTGGGGGTATCAGGCAGCCGAACCGGCCGACCGCACACAAGGGGAGATTCATCCGTATTACCCTGCTTCGCAGCGGGCATATCTGGCTGCACGCCAGGCGGTGGCGGAGGGGGAGAAGCGCGGGCTGCACCTGCGACAGGATACAGAGCTTCGACTGAAACCGCTCTTTGCCCATCTGCGGGGATTTTCCCAGGGACGCAACACGCTCTCCAGCGTGGAGGGCATGGGCAGCCGATTCCATGTGCAAGTTCTGTGGATGCGGGAGGAGACCGTGGCATACGACGACGCGCTGTGGGAGGATGCTCCCCATGGGCTGTCCTGCGGTGCCTGCAAGGCATGCCTTGCGGCCTGCCCCACAGGGGCCCTGGATGCGGAAGGCTTCCACCGGGAGCGCTGCCTGCGCAACTGGATGCTCAGCGGCCGGCCGATTCCGGAGGAAATGCGGTCGGCCATGGGAAACCTGCTTGTGGGGTGCGATGCCTGCCAGCGATGCTGTCCCCAAAACACAGGCTTGTCGTGGGGACCCGGCGCAAGCATTGCGCTGGATTACCTGCTGCGCTCACCCAAGGATGCCGCACAGCATCTGGCGCCGCAGATTGGCTTCAACCTGGCAATCTCAAACCGAATCCTGGGACAGGCATTGCTTGCTGCGGGCAACAGTGGAGACAAAGCACTGCTGCCACTGGTGAAAAGCTGGACAGAGCATGCTTCCCCCGTGGTGCGGGAGCATGCCAGGTGGGCTGCTGCCAGGCTGGAAAACCTACCATAACCAAATTACAGCTTGAATTGTCAAGTCAAGTGCAACAGCGTATTGAAGAAAACCTCAAAAGGGGACTTCCAGCCGAGGCATTTGCGCGGTCGACGGTTGAGT